>Ga0181534_10000279_pt1 | contig 36636 bp, 32 predicted proteins | sample PEATcosm2014_Bin_37_FD_119758 | JGI IMG/M metagenome (GOLD analysis project Ga0181534, IMG submission 119758) | Peatland microbial communities from MTU Mesocosm Facility, Houghton, MI, USA - PEATcosm2014_Bin17_10_metaG | ecosystem: Environmental > Terrestrial > Soil > Wetlands > Peat | place... | reverse complement strand
GGCGTAGTAGCGCATCGCGAGCGCGCACTTTGCCACCTCCCCCTTCGCCGACGCGAAGGTCTTGCCCATCTCCTTGGTCAGGAGCTCCCCGGCAACCGGGATCTCGCCCTCCAGCAACTGTGCAGCGGCAACCATGAGCGCGCCGCGCTCCTCGAAGGAGGTGGCTCGCCAGCGGAGCCAGGTCGCATGTGCCTGATCCAGCCTCCGTTCGACCTCGGCGGCATCGTGGTAGTCGAACCGTGACTCCTCGGCGCCGGTGGCTGGGTTGATTGAGACGTACGTCATGCCCTCATCATTGCGCACCACCCGCATCTCGAGTTCCCATCTGGACCCTCGATCCCAGTCCGAACGAGGCTCGGAGGGGCCGTGATCGCGCGCGAAGTGGGAGGCTCGACACATGGATGGGCTCGTCGAGGCTCGGCACATCGTCGAAAAGGCGGGATCTGTGTGCGTGCTCTGCGGCGCGGGAATATCGACCGCTTCAGGCATCCCGGACTTCCGGGGTCCCGAGGGGGTGTGGACCAAGGACCCGCGCGCCGAGGCGCTCTCGAGCTACGAGACCTGGATCCGCGAGCCCGACGTGCGGCGGCGCGCCTGGCGACGACGGGTGGCAACCCGAGAGAGTCGCCCGAGCCCCAACGACGGCCACCTCGCGCTTGTGGAACTCGAGCGCAGCGGCAGGCTGGACACGCTGGTCACCCAGAACATCGATGGTCTGCATCACGTCGCGGGGAACGATCCCGAACGAATCGTCGAGATCCACGGCAACGCGCGCGCTGTGGTCTGCCTTCGCTGCGGGGTGCGTGGGCCGATCGAACCGATCCTCGATCGCGTCGCCTCCGGGGAAGAGGATCCGACGTGCCGTGCGGTGCGCGAGGGTTCCGTCTGCGGAGGAATGCTCAAGTCCGCCACGATCTCCTTCGGCCAGTCACTCGCGGCCGCGGACCTGGCTCGCGCCGAGCGCGCGGCAGAGCAGGCTGACGTGCTGCTGGCCGTCGGGTCCACGCTCAGCGTGTGGCCAGTCGCCGGCATGGTCCCGCTCGCGAGGTCCCACGGTCACCCTGTCGTCGTCATGAACGGTGGTCCGACGGCCATGGACGCGGTGGCCACCGTCGTGGTCAACGGCAGCCTCGAGTTGCTCCTCCCCCAGGTCGTCGGCGGACTCGAGCCCGTCTAGACGATTCCGCAGCTCAGTCCTGGGTGTCGTCGCCTCGCTTGAACCGCGGACGCAGTGCAAACCACCAGATGCTGGCGATCGCAGCGATCGCGCCCACGATGCCGATGGCGGGCTTCGTCACGTTCCTTGGGTTGTCGGCCATCACTCGATGGTACCGACCGGGATCGCCCCCGGGCCGGCGACGCCGGCCCGGGGGCAGAACCTCAGTTCTGCTTGGAGGATTCGATCTCGAGCTCCAGCGTCACCTTGTTTCCAACGACGATCGCCCCGTTCTCGAGGGATCCATTGAAGCTGACGTCGAAGTCGCGACGATCGATCGTCGCGGTGGCCTCGAATCCAGCGACAGTCGTGTTCGGTGCGAGACCGGGATTCGTGCCCAGGTACTCGAGATCGAACACCACTTCCTTGGTGATGCCGCGGATCGTGAGGTCCGTGACCAACTCGAAGTCCTGTCCGCCCTTCGCGGTGATCTTCTTCGAGACGAGCGTCAGCTCCGGGTGGTTCTCAAAGTCGAGGAAGTCCGGGGACTTGAGGTGCGCGTCGCGCTGCTCCTGGTTCGTCGTGATGCTCGCGGCCTTGACGGTCGCGGTGACGCTGGAGGCCTCGGGAGTGTCGCCGATCACGATCGTTCCTTCGAATTCCGTGAACAGCCCACGGACCTTCGAGGCGACGAGGTGGCGGGCGACGAATCCGATCGTCGAGTGGATCGGGTCAACCGTGTAGGTGCCCGGAGCCGGGAGGCTCGTGTCTGCTGATACGTCCTGTGTGGTTGTCATGTTGCTCTGCTCCTTTGGAGGGGTACGAACACACTATAGTTGCTGCTACAATTATTGTGCAAGTAGATATTGAGTGGAAAGATATTGGCACAACCCCGATTTGATCAGGAGTTTTGGTACCGTGACCGACATGACGACGCAGGTGACCGAGATTGGAGCGTGCCCAAGCTCCGATGATCGCCTCGTACTCTTCGGCCTCCTCCTCGAGACCAACGCCAGGCTCCAGCGGCAGCTGAGCGCCGCGTTGGAGACCGCGACCGGGCTCCCGCTCCCCTGGTTCGACGTCCTGCTTCGGGTCCAGAGAGCCGAGACGGGCTTTCTCACCATGTCCGCTCTCGCGGATCAGACCGTCTACTCCACGGGCGGGACGACGCGCCTGATCGATCGAATGGTCGCCAAGGGGCTGGTCGAGCGCTCCCACTGTCCGAGCGACCGCCGGTCCATCCACGTCAGCATCACGCCCCTGGGCAAGGATGCCCTCGACGGGGCGCTGACCGCCCACATCGAGCACGTCGAGACCTTCTTCGCCTCGAAGCTGACCCCCGGGGAGCGCGACGAGCTCAGCGCCACGCTCCGCAAGCTCAACGGTGGCCCTCCCGCCTGCTCCGGCAGTTAGCCGACCCTGCGCAGCCAGGCGGTGACCCCGACGCCGTCATCGAGGTCGAGCGAGGCTCCCCCGTCAGCAAGCGAACCGTCCTCGATCGCATCGGCGAGCACCTCGCGCCCGACGAGCGAGCGCTCGTCATCGGAAAGGTCGATTCCTGCGAGCGACAGCACGATGTGGTCGGACACATCGAGCCCTCGCTCCTTGCGGAGATCCTGGACCTGACGGACCAGCTCTCGAACGGTCCCACGCCTGCGCAGACCGTCGTCGAGGTCGAGATCCAGGGCGACCACATAGGCGCCGTCTCGCGAGACCGCGAATCCCGACTGGCTCTTGACCCTGAGCTCGACGTCCTCGGCGTCCAGGTGGAACTCCACGCCGTCGAGCAGGACGACGACCGGGGTGCCCGCCTCGAGGTCCTGTGCCACACGCGTCGCATCGAGCGCCGCCAGGGCTGGGCGAATCGACTTGGCACTCTCCCCGAGCTTCGGTCCGAGTGTCCGGAAGTTCGCGGCGAGCTCGAAGGAGAGGACGTCGGACAATTCCGCGGAATAGTCGAGATCGTCGACATTGAGCTCGTCCTCGACGATCCCGGCGGGCGGGCGCGGCGTGCCCGGCGGCAGGAAGACGATCGCGCGGCGGAGCGGCTGGCGGACCTTGATGCCCGCGTCGCCCCTCGACGCCCTGCCCAGCGAGACGAGCTCGCGCGCGACGTCCATCCTGGTCTCGAGATCCTCGTCCCGGGCCTCGGGGGTGGCATCCGGCCACGCCGCAAGGTGGACCGAGTCCGCTTCGAGGGCATCCGTCAATGCTCGGAAGAGGTGATCGGCGAGGAACGGGCAGAGCGGCGCGAGCAGGACCGAGATCCTCGTCAGCACATCGTGGAGCGTCGCCTGGGCCGCCAGCGAGTCGGAGTGCGGGGCGGATGGGTCGGTGCGCCAGAAACGCCGACGCGATCTGCGCACGTACCAGTTCGAGAGGTCGTCGACGAGCAGGCCGATCGCGGAGGCCGCCGGCAGCGGCTCGTACCCGTCGAGTGACGCGGTCGCCTGCGCCGTCGCGCTCTCGAGCCTCGAGAGGATCCAGCGATCAAGCTCGGAGCGGTCGGCGGGCCCGGGGATTGCCGGGTCGAGCGGGTCGAATCCGTTGAGCGACGCGTACGTCATGAAGAAGCTGAAGGTGTTCCAGAGCTTGACGAGCGTGTCGCGCATCGCCGAGTCGATCGCGGCGAACGAGGTCCTCGTGGGCGTCCACGGCGAGCCTTGCGAGAACATCCACCAGCGCAGCGCGTCCGCCCCTCGGGTGTCGAGGATCTCCCAGGGGTCGAGGACGTTCCCCAGCGACTTGGACATCTTGCGGCCGTCCTCGTCGACGATGTGCCCGAGGCACAGGACGTGGCGGTAGGGCGTCGAGCCGAACACGAGCGTGTTGGCCGCAAGCAGCGAGTAGAACCAGCCGCGCGTCTGATCGATCGCCTCGCAGATGAAGTCCGCAGGGAACTTGAAGGCGAGCTCGGAACCCGCCACATGCGGATAGCCGACCTGGGCGGCCGGCATCGATCCGGAGTCGAACCAGGCGTCGATCACCGGCAGGACCCTCGTCGCGGTCGCACCGCACTGCGGACAGTCGAAGGTCACCTCGTCGATCGCCGGACGGTGCGGGTCGACCGAGCTGACGTCTCGGCCACACAGCGCTGAAAGCTCGGCGCGCGATCCGATGCACGTGAGGTGGCCGGCGGTGCACCGCCACACGGGCAGCGGCGTGCCCCAGTAGCGATCCCGCGACAGGGCCCAGTCGACGTTGTTCTCGAGCCACTCCCCGAACCGTCCGTCACGGATGTGCTCGGGATGCCAGTCGATCGTGTCGTTCTCCCGCAGCAGATCCTCTTTGTGGCTGCTCGTCCCCACGTACCAGCTGGGCTTGCCCCAGTAGATGAGGACGGACCAGCAGCGCCAGCAGTGCGGCAGGGAGTGCACGTAACGCTGGCGCGACAGGAGCAGACCCCGTCGCTCGAGCTCGTCGTTGATCGCATCATTCGACTCGCGCACCAACTGGCCCGCCAGCCACCCGATCGAGTCGGTGAACCGGCCGTCGGGCCCGACGGGATTGAGCGTGGCGAGGCCGTTCTCGCGACCAACCTGCCGGTCGATCTCCCCGAAGGCCGGGGCGAGGTGGACGATCCCGGTCCCCTCCTCCACCGTCACGTAGTCCGCTGAGACGACGACCCCCGAGGTGCCATGCTCGATCGGGAGGTCGTCGAAGGGCCGGCGGTAGCGCAGACCCACGAGGTCGGCACCCGGAACGATCGCGGCGACATCGGCTCCCTCGCCGAAGACCTGCTCGACGAGCTCCCTGGCGACGATCCGACCGCCGACGACCGCATAGAGCAGGTCGGGGTTGACCGCGGCGCCAACATTGCTCGGCAGCGTCCACGGTGTCGTGGTCCAGACCACGAGGTCGGTTGCCCCTGCCAGCGACGCGGGCACCGGCCCGTCGATCGGGAGCAGGACGTACGCCGACGGGTCCTCCTCGTCGTAGTAGACACCCGGCTGCCCGAGCTCGTGGCTGGACAGCGACGTCCCGCACCGCGGGCAGTACGGCAGGACCTTCAGCCCCTCGTAGAGGAGCCCCTTGTCGAACAGCTGCTTCAGGTACCACCACACGGACTCGACGTACTCCGGCGCGTAGGTCCGGTAGGCCGCGTCGAAGTCGACCCAGTAGCCGATCCTGCGTGTGAGGCGCTCGAAGTCGTCCACGTAGGCCTCGACGGACTCCCTGCAAAGCTCCGTGAACCTCGCGATTCCGATCTCGTCCTCGATCGCGCGCTTTCCCGAGATGCCGAGTCGCTTCTCGACCTCCACCTCGACGGGAAGCCCGTGCGTGTCCCACCCGGCCCGGCGTTCGACGTACCTGCCGCGCATCGTCTGGAACCGGCAGAACAGGTCCTTGTAGACCCGGGCCCAGACGTGGTGGAGACCGGGCTTGCCGTTCGCCGTCGGGGGACCCTCATAGAAGACCCAGGGCTCTGCTCCGGCTCGCTGCGTGACCGAGCGCTCGAACACCTGCTGTTCAGCCCAGTGGGTGAGCACCTGCGTCTCGATCGACACGAAGTCGGGCTCTGGGCTGACAGGGCGGAACACTGGCACCTCCGTTGATGGTCGTCAGAGCCTACTGACACTCGCTGGCGCGCCCCGGACTGCGACCCCGTACCATGCGCCGGTGGCCAGCGCGCTCACCGAGATCGGCGAGGAGCCTTTCGACTCACCGGGACCCCAGTCGATCGTCAGCAGCGCGCTCGACGAGCTCAACCGTCGGTACGGCACGAACATGCGCGGGGCACACGACCTGCACGAGGGCGACTTCGACCCGCCCCGCGGGGCGTTCCTCGTGGCACGCCAGGACGGCCACCTCGCGGGAGGCGTCGGGCTTCGGCCGATCGTCGAGCCGGACCTTCGAACCGGTGAGGTCAAGCGGCTCTGGGTCCGGCCCGACCTCCGCCGACATGGCCTCGCGGTCGATCTCATGGAGGCGATCGTGGCGGCTGCCGCAGCTCGTGGCTATGCGCACCTGTACCTCGAGACCGGACCCAGGCAGCCTGAGGCACGAGCCCTCTACGAGCGTCTCGAATGGGAGCAGGTCGATCACTATCCCCCCGGTGCCTTCACGCACGACACGGGCATCCGCTTCCATCTCAGCCTGGCTCTCAATCCCACGGCCGCATGAGCCAAAAGACCCCTGCCATCAGGTGCTGATTGGACGTTGGACCCTACAAGAGGGCCGGTGCTCGGACCATGCTCTCCATGGACCAACGATCGAGGGAGAGGTCACGTGACAGACGGTGGGGCTGATGCCGTCGGGAACGGCACGGCGCGCGTCGATCGAGGGGGGCCGGTCGACGCGAGGCTCCTTCGATACACGAGGTCGACGCGCCGCTTCCTGAACCTGACGGTCGCGGTCGGTGTCGGCACCGCGGGCCTCCTGATCTGCCAGGCGTACCTGCTCGCCTCGATCATCGCCGGCGCCTTCGTCGACCACGAGGGTCTGGGGGATCTGCGCGGCAGGTTCATCGTGCTGGTCGCCGTCGTCGTGGCGCGATCGCTGCTCGCCTGGGCCACGGAGTGGGCGTCGAACCGCGCGTCAGCGACGGCGAAGTCCGAGCTGCGCCTCGCGCTCGTCGACCACATCGCGGCGCTCGGACCGGCCGCGGTCAACAAAGACCGTGCCGGCTCGGTCGCGGTCCTCGCGACCACCGGCATCGATGCGCTCGACGGCTACTTCTCGCGCTACCTGCCCCAGGTCTTCGTCGCGGTCATCGTCCCGGTGGCAGTCATCGCCGCGATCGCGCCCTTCGACTGGCTGAGTGCCCTCATCCTCATCGTGACCGTGCCGCTGATCCCCCTGTTCATGGCCCTCGTCGGCGCCTCCACCGCGCAGCGGACCGCACGTCGTGCGGCGATTCTGGACCGGCTGGCCGGGCACTTCGTCGATGTGGTGTCGGGGCTCCCGACCTTGCGGATCTTCGGCCGTGCCAAGGCGCAGGCCCGCTCGATCGCCGAGTTCACTGATCGCTACCGGACGGCGACGATGTCGACGCTCCGGCTCGCATTCCTCTCCTCGCTCATCTTGGAGTTGCTCGCGACCGTCTCGGTGGCCCTCGTCGCCGTGACGGTCGGATTGCGGCTCCTCGCGGGCGGACTCGACCTGCAGACTGCCTTCTTCGTCCTGATCCTCGCCCCCGAGGCGTACATGCCCCTGCGCGCCCTCGGCGCGAGCTACCACGCGAGCGCGGACGGGATGCAGGCCGCCGATGAGGTCTTCGAGGTGCTGGCTCGCGCGCTCCCAGCGCGTGGGACGAGCACCGACGTGCCTGACGTCGCGAGCTCGCGGATCGAGATCAACGGCCTCGAGGTCGTGTACCCGGGTCGGCGCTTGCCGGCACTGCGAGGCCTCACAGCCGAAATCGAACCCGGCGAGATCGTGGCGGTCACTGGGCCGAGCGGCTCAGGCAAGACGACCCTGCTGTCCGTGCTCCTGGGACTCAATGCACCCACGTGCGGATCCGTCACGGTCGGCGGCGTCGATCTCGCATCCCTCGACCCCGACGCCTGGCGGTCACAGGTCGCCTGGGTGCCCCAGCACCCCCATCTGTTCGCTGGCACCCTCGCGGAGAACGTCCGGCTGGGCGCTCCCGGCGCGACGGATGCCGCGGTCCGCGCAGCGATCGCTGCCGCAGGACTCACCTCGGTGGTCGCATCGCTGAGCGAGGGGATCGATACCGTCCTCGGCGCGGACGGCGCAGGACTATCCGTCGGCGAGCGCCAGCGAATCGCCCTCGCGCGTGCATTCATCCGCGACGCTCCGCTCCTCCTGCTCGACGAGCCGACGGCCAACCTCGACGGCGCGACGGAGCGGGAAGTCCTCGATGCGGTCCTCGCGCTCATGGCCGACCGCACCGTGATCCTGGTGGCGCACCGACCCTCCCTCGTGGCCGTCGCCGATCGGGTCATCGAGCTGGAACCCGCGCTGGTGGCGCCATGACCGAGCATCGGGTCGTGACGGGGGGCAAAGGCGCCACACTGGGAGGGACCCTGGGCCTGGCGCGGCCCGCGCTCTGGCGGCTGCTCCTCGCATCACTGCTCGGAGCCTGCGCGATCGGAGCGACGATCCTGCTGATGGCGACGTCCGCGTGGATGCTGTCCCGCGCCTCGCAGCGTCCCGGAGAGGCGGCGCTCGGCCTCTCCATCGTCGCCGTCCAGTTCTTCGGGCTCTCGAGGGGATTCTTCCGGTACGGCGAGCGCCTCGTGGGCCACGATGCTGCGTTCCGGCTGCTCGCAAACCTCCGTGTCCGCTTCTACCGGCACATCGAGGAGCTCGCCCCGGCCGGCCTGCCCGCCTTCTCGCGCGGCGACCTGCTCGCGCGCATGGTCGGCGACGTCGACTCGCTCCAGGATCTGCTGCTGCGGGTCATCCCCCCGTACGCGACCGCCCTCCTGGTGGGCGTCGGAGCCGTCGCGGGGATGTGGTGGATCCTGCCTGCGGCCGGAGCGACGACCCTCGTGGCCCTGCTGCTGGCCGCGACCGCGGTGCCATGGCTCACCGGACGGCTCGCGCGTCGTGCGGCGCGGCGCGAGGCACTGCTGAAGGGGGCGCTCACGAACTCGTTCGTGGACCTGATCGAGGGTGCAGCCGAGCTCACGGTCTTCGGCGCGACGGCAGCCGAGGTCGAGCGGGTGACCCAGCTCGACGCATCGCTCACACGCATCTCGGCATCCAACGCCTCCACCGCGGGCAGCGGTCTCGGCCTGACGACGCTGCTCGCCGGGCTCGCGGCGACCGGCAGCCTCTACTTCGGTGCTCGCGCCGTGCACACCGGTCATCTCTCGGGCCTGCTCCTCGGAACGCTCGCGGTGGTCCCGCTCGCAGCCTTCGAGCTCGTCTCCCCCCTTCCGGCTGCGACCCAGGCTCTCGCGCGAGCGCGCCAGTGCGCCGCTCGGATCTTCGCGGTGCTGGACACGCCCGCACCCGTCACGGATCCGGCCCATCCGATCGAGCTGCGCGGCGGCCCGCACAGGCTCGAGGCCAGGGCCGTGTGGGCGTCCTACCCGACGTCGGCCTGCCCGGTCCTGCGCGGCATCGACCTCGACCTGTCCCCGGGCAGGTTCGTCGCGGTCGTCGGGCGCAGCGGTGCGGGCAAGTCGACGCTCGCGGCGGTACTCCTCGACTTCCTCACGCCGGACGCGGGCACGGTCCTCATGGACGGCGTCGCGCTCGAGCGCTGCAACTCGGATGAGGTCCGCTCGATCGTGGGCATGGTCGACCAGCTGCCGCACCTCTTCGATGCCTCGCTCGCAGCGAACCTCAGGCTCGCGCGGCCGTCGGCCACAGACGGGGATCTCGCCGACGCCCTCGACCGTGTCGGACTCGGCGCCTTCCTCGGTGGGCTCCGCGACGGGCTCGACACGGAGGTCGGACGGTCCGGCTCTCGCCTGTCGGGAGGGCAGCGCCAGCGGATCGGCATCGCGCGGGCCCTTCTCGCCGACTGGCCCATCCTCATCCTCGACGAGCCGACCGAGCACCTGGACCAGCACTCCGCGGACCAGGTGATGCACGCTCTCTTCGAGGACGCGTCGGATCGCTCGACGCTCCTCATCGCGCACCGCCTCTCCGGCCTCGAGGTCGCCGACGAGATCCTCGTCGTCGAGAACGGCACCGTCATCGAGCGAGGGACCCACGCAGCGCTACTGCACCGTGCGGGCCTCTATGCCGCGTGGTGGTGGGAGGAGCGCAGCACCCAATCGATCGCGGACCGGACACCGCGGACCGCGGCGCCAGAAGCGGCGGGGATCGGATCCCGCCCGACACAACTCCACCAAGGAAGGGATGCCCAATGACTGAGGACCTTGCTCGTTGGCAGTTCGCCATCACGAGCATCTACCACTTCCTGTTCGTCCCCGTGACGATCGGGCTCGCGTTCCTGGTCGCGCTCCTGCAGACGACCTGGTACAAGAACGGCGACCCTGTGACCCTCAGGCTGACCAGGTTCTTCGGGTCGCTGCTCGTCATCAACGTGGCGATCGGCGTGGTGACCGGCCTGGTGCAGGAGTTCGAGTTCGGCATGAACTGGTCGAACTACTCGCGGGAGGTGGGCAACATCTTCGGCGGACCGCTGGCGATGGAGGGACTCCTCGCGTTCTTCTTGGAGTCAACGTTCCTCGGGGTCTGGATCTTCGGCTGGGGCCGACTGTCGAAGAAGGTCCACCTCGCGTGCATCTGGGCGGTCTCGGCGGGCACCGCGATCTCCGCTGCGTTCATCATGGCGGCGAACTCGTGGATGCAGAACCCCGTCGGCTACGTGATCAATCCCGTGACGAAGCAGCCGCAGCTGAACGACATCTTCGCCATCTTCACGAACCCCGTGTTCCTGTGGAGCTATGTCCACGTGCTGCTTGCCTCGCTCATCACCGCATCGCTCGTGATGCTCTCGGTCTCGGCGTGGCAGCTGCGACGCAGGCAGAACGCCGCCTTCGTGAGGCCGGCGCGACTCGCGGTCATCGTGCTCATCCCCGCGATCATTCTGTCGATGTTCATCGGCAGCGAGCTCGGCGTCGTCGAGGGCAAGTACCAGCCCATGAAGATCGCCGCCGCCGAGGCGCAGTGGAACACCTGCGACAGCCACTGCTCGTTCTCCCTCTTCCAGGTCGGAGGCGGCAGGAACGACGAGACGCCGACGCAGATCATCGAGGTCCCGAGCCTGCTCTCCATCCTCGCCACCAACAGCATCAACGGAGAGGTCCAGGGTCTCAACCAGCTGCAGGCGCAGTACGTGAAGGAGTACGGCCCGGGCAACTACATCCCCAACGTCTTCATCCAGTACTGGTCGATGCGTGTGATGGCCTACCTCGCCCTCGCCGTGCTGCTGCTCGGTCTGTGGGCCGCATGGCTCCTCAGGCGCAAGACCCTGGAGAAGTCCAAGGCCTTCCTCTTCATCGCGACCTGGGCGGTCGCACTGCCCTTCCTCATCAACACGGCCGGATGGCTGCTTGCGGAGAACGGCCGCCAGCCATGGATCGTGCAGGGGCTGATGAAGACGGCAGCGGGCGTCTCGCCCAGCGTCTCGGCCTACGAGATCTGGATCTCGCTCTGCATCTTCGTGCTCATCTTCGCGGTGTTCGCCGTCGTGGAGGGCTTCCTCATGGTCAGGTTCGGCCGCAGGGAGCTCGACGAGACGGACGACCACCCCGACACCAACGACGACGAGAGCGCCGACATGCCGGCGCTCGTCTACTAGGAGGCCACCGTGACACTCGGCACATTCTGGTTCCTCATCGATGTGATCTTCTGGGTGGGCTTCTTCATCCTCGAGGGCTTCGACTTCGGTGTGGGCATCCTGCACTCCTTCGTCTCGAGGAACGACGAGGAGCGCCGCATCTGCATCAACACCATCGGTCCCGTCTGGGACGCCAACGAGGTCTGGCTGATCGTCGCCGGCGCGGTGATCTTCGCCGCATTCCCCCTCTGGTACGCGACGATGTTCTCGACGCTGTACCTCGCACTGGTTGTGCTCCTCGTCGCGCTCATCGTCAGGGGCGTGGCGTTCGAGTACACGCGCAAGATCGAGGACCCGAGATGGCGCACCTCGTTCAAGTGGGGCCTCACGATCGGCAGCGCGCTCATCCCGCTGCTCATCGGCGTCGCCTTCGGCGACCTCCTGCACGGGCTGCCGATCAACGCCAACCACCAGTACACGGGGAACTTCTTCGGCCTGCTGACGCCCTTCGGCCTCTACAGCGGCGTGACGATGCTCGTGCTCTCGACCCTCATGGGCGCGACCTACCTCACGCTGAAGACGACGGGCGACCTGCACGATCGCGTCGCGAAGCTCTCGACGCAGATCGGGTGGGTCTCCGTGCTGGTCGTCTGGGGATTCGTGACCTGGGCGCACCTCGGGTTCGCTCCGGGGTTCGTGCCCAACCCCGTCGAGGTCGTCGCGGTGCTCGCGCTGATCGCCGCCGCGTGGCTGGCGGGCAACGGGTCCGAGGGCTGGGCATTCGCGATGTCGGCGGTCGGCGTCGCATCGACGGTGGGGACCTTCTTCACGCAGCTCTACCCCAAGGTGATGATCTCGACGACGAGCAGGGCGTACTCGATCACGATCGCCAACTCGGCGAGCCCGACCTACACCCTTCGGGTCATGACGGTCGTGGCGCTCGTGTTCTTCCCGGTCGTCCTCGTCTATCTGACATGGACGTACGTCGTCTTCCGCCGGCGCATCACGGGGCCGCGGCTGGGCACCCCGGCGGAAGGTGATCTCTCGTCCCCGACATCCCCCACGGCTGTCGAGTCCTGAGCCGGCCGATCCACCTGCTCCCGGGCGGCCCTCACCGGTCGCCCGGGAGCGCTGGACTCTGCATCTCCCTCGTCGCGTACCTGCTCGTCACCCAGGTTTCATCCAGGTCCTGCAGGCCGGGCAGGACGACGTCGGCGATCCCGAATCCGGGACGGCCCCGATCCTCGGCGGCGAGCACCGCGACGCAGGTCATCCGAGCGGCCTTCGCCGCGAGGACGCCCGCCTCGGAATCCTCGAAGACCACGCAGGCACGGGGATCCACGCCGAGGCGCTGGGCCGCCGTGAGGAAGACGGCCGGATGCGGCTTGCCGTACGCCTCGTCCTCGGCGGAGCAGATGACATCGAACGCGTCGGCGATGTCGAAGTGCTCCAGCGTCCTCATGATGAGCGTCGTCGGCGTCGAGCTCGCGAGTGCACGAGGGCCGAGCCGGCCGGTCATGTCGAGGGCGCGCAGCGCGCCCGGCAGCAGGCGTCCCTTCGACTCGACGAGCGTGCCCACCCGGTCGAGGATCCGATCTGCCACATCCCGCACGCTCGGGGCGGACCATGGCGATCGGCCGTGCCAGTGGGCCACGACCTCCTCGACGAAGAGCCCCTTCGTCGCCCGCGCCGCTGCAGGGTCGATGGGCGCCCCGAGGGGGACCAGGATCTCGAGCTCCGCCTCGTGCCAGAGCACCTCGGAGTCGACGAGCAGGCCATCCATGTCGAAGACGGCCGCCTCGAAGGCGGTCACGTCAGGCCGGCAGGTGCTGCTCGATCGCCGAGACGAGCTGCTCGTCCTCGGGGGCCACCATGGGCGCGAAGCGCGAGACGACCTCGCCAGAGGGATCGATGAGGAACTTCTCGAAGTTCCAGCGGATGTCGCCGGAGTGCCCCTCGGCGTCGGCAACCTCCTCGAGTTCCGCGTAGATCGGATGGCGGTCCTCGCCGTTCACCTCGATCTTCTCGAACATCGGGAAGGTAACGCCGTAGGTCGACGAGCAGAACGTTGCGATCTCCTCGGCGGTGCCCGGCTCCTGCTCGCCGAACTGGTTGCACGGGAAGCCGAGCACAGTGAATCCTCGGTCCTGGTACTTCCGCTGGAGCTCCTCGAGGCCGGTGTACTGGGGCGTCAGGCCGCACGCTGACGCGACGTTGACCACGAGGAGGGTCTTGCCCTCGAAGTCCTTGAGCGAGGAGGGTTCGCCTGCGAGCGTGTTGACGGGATAGTCGTAGAGAGCCATGCGCGAACGCTAGCGGTCGTCCGACGCGGTTGCGCGGGCCCTGTAGCGTCAGGCTCATGCGTGCCGCCGTGGTGAGGGATGGCGCCGTCGCGGTGCAGGAGGTTCCCGATCTCGTTCCGCGACCCGGTGAGCTGCTCGTCAAGGTCGCCTCGTCGGGGATCAATGCGGCCGACCTGCTCCAGCGCTCGGGCCTCTATCCCGCGCCAGCCGGTTCCCCCGCCGACATCCCCGGGCTCGAGTTCGCCGGCGAGGTCGTCGCCACCGGGGGCGGCTGGTCCGCCTACAAGCTGGGCGACCGGGTCATGGCGGTCGTCGGCGGAGGTGGCCAGGCCGAGTACGCCGTCGTCCATGAGTCCCATGCGCTGCTGGTGCCCAAGCGGGTCGACCTCGAGGCTGCGGGAGGGTTCCCTGAGGCCTTCTCGACGGCCCATGACGCGCTCGTGACCCAGGCGAGAATGACCTCCTCTGACCGCGTCCTGATCACCGGGGCCGCCGGCGGAGTGGGGACGGCCGCGATCCAGATCGCAGCAGCGCTCGGCGGGACCGTGGTCGCCAGTGCACGCGACGAGGCGAAGCATGCGGCGCTGGTCGAGCTCGGAGCCGATTCGACCATCACGCCCGACCAGACGGCCGACGCGGGTCCGTTCGACGTCGTCCTCGAGCTCGTCGGCGGATCCAGCCTGGCGGACGTCCAGCGAACGCTCGCCCGCTTCGCGCGCGTCGTCGTGATCGGCGTGGGGGGCGGCGGCCCGCGCGTCGAGCTCGACCTCCTCGGCGTCATGCAACGCCGGATCACCCTGACGGGCTCGACGCTGCGCTCGCGCTCCGTCGAGGAGAAGGCGCAGGTCGCCGCCGCCGTCCGAAGGGGGCTGCTCCCGCTCCTCGGGAGCGGGGCGATCAGGGTCCCCGTCCAGTCCGTCCTCCCGCTCGAAGACGTGTCCGTGGCCTACGACGCGTTCGCCGCCGGCGGCAAGCTCGGCAAGTACGTCCTCAGCGTCTCGGAGTGATCCCCTAGGCGAGGAAGCCCTCGAGCGGGTGGTAGCTGAGGTCGTGGGCCTCGGCGACCGGGCCGCAGGTGATCTTGCCATCGACGACGTTGACCCCCTCGGCGAGCGCGGGATCTATGCGCACGGCGTCGCGCCAGCCGTGGCTTGCGATCGCGACGGTGTAGGGAAGCGTCGCGTTCACGAGGGCGTGCGTGGACGTGATCGGCACCGCGCCGGGCATGTTCGCCACGCAGTAGAAGACGCAGCCGTTGTGGTCGAACACCGGGTTCGAGTGCGTCGTCGGGCGCGTGGCCTCGAAGCATCCTCCCTGGTCGACCGAGATGTCGACCAGCACCGATCCGGGGCGCATCCGACTGACGAGGTCGTCGCTCACGAGCTTCGGCGCCTTCGCCCCGACGACGAGCACCGCGCCGATCACGATGTCGGCGTCGAGGCATGCCTCCTCGATCGCCAGGACCGAGGAGGCGACCGTCTCGACCTCGCCGCGGAAGTGGTGGTCGATCTCGCGCAGGCGCTCCAGGTTCTTGTCGAAGATCTGGACGTTCGCCTGCATCCCGACCGCGAGGGTCGCTGCTGCGAGCCCCGTGACCCCCCCGCCGATGACCACCACGTTGGCGGCCGCCACGCCGGGCACGCCGCAGATGAGCGTGCCCCTGCCGCCGCCAGCCCGCATCAGGTGGTGCGCGCCCATGAGCGGCGCCATCCTGCCCGCGACCTCGCTCATCGGCGTCAGCAGCGGCAGCGAGTTGTTCGCGAGCCGGACCGTCTCGTAGGCGATGGCGGTGTTCCGAGCCGCCATGAGCGCGTCCGTGCACGGCCGCGACGCGGCGAGGTGCAGGTAGGTGAAGAGCACCTGGTCAGTCCTCGCGCCCAACCGGTGGTACTCGTCGGCGATCGGCTCCTTGACCTTGAGGACCAGGTCCGCTCCCGCCCAGACGTCGTCCGCCGAGGCGAGGATCGTCGCACCCGTCGACCGGAACGTGTCGTCGGTGATCGACGAGCCGACGCCGGCACCCTCCTCGATGAGGATCTCGTGGCCGAGCGCAGCGAGCTCCCGCACGCCGGCCGGGGTCAGCGCGACGCGGTACTCGTCATCCTTGATTTCCTTGGGCACTCCGATGATCATCTGGAACCCCTTTGTTCCTCGTGGTGGCTAGTCGATCTCGTCGTAGGCGATGACCTTTGTCTTGAAGAAGTCGCCGGTGGTCATGAACCTCGTGAGGATCACGAGCGGGACCCCGAGCAGGAAGGTGACGAGGATCGGAAGCGAGCTCTTCAAGCCAGACTCGTGCACGACCTCGACACCCACGCCGAGCAGCACGATGCCACCGACGAACGGCAGCAGGATCCCCGAGAAGAAGAACTTCACGCTCACGAACGCGACCCTGCGGTAGGCCCACGCGCAGGCGACCCCCGTGGTGCCGTAGTAGAAGGCGATCAGCACCCCGATGTTGCCGACCAGTGTGCTGAAGTCAGAGTTCAGCGTCGAGTTGCCCTGGGTCAGGAAGATCCCGAAGAGGCAGATGAAGGCGATGATCAGCGTCCCGATCGCGGGGGTCTGGCGCTTCGGCTCGATCGTCGCGAAGACGCTCGGGAACACCTTGTCGCGCGCCATCGACAGGGTGACCCTCGCTGCGGGAAGCAGCGTCGTCTGCGTGGTGCCGACTGTCGAGGAGAGCACCGCGATGAGCATGACGAACAGCGCCCAGTGGCCGACCGCATGCTGGGCGAAGTAGAGCATCACCGTCGTGTAGTTCCCGGTGCTGTTGAGGTTGTTGAGCTCGGAGGCGGGCACCCACATCTGGATCGCGACGATGTTCACGATGAAGATCACGAGCAGGAAGAACATCGAGATGATGGCGGCTCTGCCCGGGGTCTTCGAGGCGTCCTTCGACTCCTCGTTCAGGTTCACCGAGGTGTCCCAGCCCCAGAAGAAGAAGACGCCGAGCGCGGCTCCCGCCGCGAGCGCCGCGAAGCTCTTGATCGAGAAGGGGCTGAGCCATGCCATGTGGAAGCCCATCGTGTGCGCCGGGTGGGACGCGGCGACCTTGATGATCCCCCAGATGGAGAAGCCGAGCACGGCGACGTACTCCACGATCACCATGACCCACTGGAAGTTCGTCGTGTACCGGATGCCCCAGACGCAGATGAAGGTCACGAGCGCGAGCCACAGGGCGGCGACGATCGCCTGCCACCACAGGTTGTTCGCCGTGGCCTGGCTGATCCAGTTCTCCTCAACGAAGAAGGCGAGGGTGTTCTGGGCGGCGGTGACCGGTGCGAGCACGCAGAAGAGCGCGGAGGTCGCAACCTGCACCCAGCCGTTGAACCACCCGACGTACGGGCTCATCAGCTTGGACAGCCACGAGTACGAGGCGCCGCAGTCCGGGTCCTTGCGGTTCAGGTGGAAGTACGAGTACGCGATGAAGAGCACGGGGATGAAGCTGATCCAGATGACCGCGGGACCGGCGTACCCAACGCCGACGATGGCCCACAGCAGGACCATGGTCGTCGCCAGCGAGTAGGCGGGCGCGACCGAGGAGACGGCGACAGCGGTCGAGTCGAAGAGGTTGAGCTCGCCGGCCTTGAGGGTCGCGGCCTCCTCCTTCTTAGGGACCGGTACCCCGAACGGCCCCTCGACGTCGTGGATCGTCATCCTCTTCTCCCCCCTATGAGCCCCGCGATTGCGCGGCCGACGGTTATGCCTCGATGCTGCTCATAACGTGCTTGATCCTCGTGTAGTCCTCGAAACCGTACATCGAGAGGTCCTTGCCGTAGCCGGACTGCTTGAATCCTCCGTGAGGCATCTCTGCGACGAGCGGGATATGGGCGTTGATCCACACGCAGCCGAAGTCGAGATCGCGCGACAGACGCATCGCGCGGCCGTGGTCCTTGGTCCAGACCGACGAGGCGAGCCCGTAGTCGACGCCGTTCGCCCACTCGATCGCCTCGGCCTCGTCACTGAACTTCTGGACGGTGATCACCGGCCCGAAGACCTCCTGCTGGATCATCTCATCGTCCTGGCGGAGGCCTGCAACCACGGTCGGTGCGATGAAGTAGCCCCTGTCCCCCACCTGGCCTCCCCCGGCCGCGAGGACCGAGTGCGAAGGTCGGCGGTCGAGGAAACCGGACACCCTGGCGAACTGCCCCGCGTTGTTGACTGGGCCGAAGAACGCATCCTCGACGTCAGGCCCGCCCACGAGCGTGCCCCTCGCCTGCTCGGACAGCGCGTCGACGAAGTCGTCATAGACCCTCGGTCCGGCGAGGACGCGGGTCGCCGCCGTGCAGTCCTGCCCGGCATTGAAGTAGCCGCCGATCGCGATGCCCTCGGCGGCGACGGCGAGGTCGGCGTCGTCGAAGACGATGACGGGCGCCTTGCCGCCGAGCTCGAGGTGGACGCGCTTCAGGGTCTGAGACGCGGTCGCCGCGACCTCCTTTCCAGCCCGCACGGACCCGGTGATCGAGATCATCTGGGGCACCGGGTGCTCGACGAGCGCCTGGCCGGTCGCGCGGTCCCCGCAGACGACGTTGAGCACCCCGGGACCGACGACCTCCGCGATGACCTCAGCCATGAACAGGGTCGTGACCGGCGTCGTGTCGGACGGCTTGAGGACCATCGTGTTGCCCGCAGCGAGCGCAGGTGCCCACTTCCACACCGCCATCATCATCGGGTAGTTCCACGGCGTGACTGCGGCGCAGACCCCGATGGGCTCGCGGCGGACGTACGAGGTGAAGCCGGCCATGTACTCGGCGGCACCACGTCCCTCGAGCATGCGGGCGGCTCCCGCGAAGAAGCGGATCTGGTCGATCATCGGCGGAATCTCTTCGCTGATCGTGAGGGCGATCGGCTTGCCCGTGTTCTCGCTCTCGAGGGCCACGATCTCGTCGGCGCGAGCCTCGAGGGCGTCGGCGATGAGGAGCAGGGCGCGGGAGCGCTGCGACGGCGTGGTGCGCCGCCAGGCTGCGAACGCCCCGAGCGCGTTGCGGCACGCATCATCGACATCCTCGAGTCCCGAGACGGGTGCTTCGGCGAACGCCTCGCCCGTGCTCGGATTGATGAGCTCCGCGTAGCGACCTGACCGGGGCGCGACGCTGACCCCTCCGATGAAGTTCTCGAGGCGGCTCATTTTCCCTCCCCTCGCGCGGGGTCGTCCCCGCAGCCTGCTCACCATTCCAGATCTGCCACAGAAAGGCAAGAAACCTCGGAAACATTCATCAGCAGGAAATATCGGGGCTGGATTCGCAAGCAAAGTACGCTAGAGTGCAGATATCCGTCATGGGGTGCTTCGTGCAGCCTTGGCGGGTCAACCAAAATGACTGAACGAGTCAAACCGAAGCGGGGCACGACGGACCCGCGCGCCAAGCAGCCCGAAGGCGCCTTCGGCGCACCGGGGTCGCTGGACGACGCCGACCGGAGGATCATCTCGGTCCTCCAGAACGACGGCAGGTGCCCGTACGGGACCATCGCCGACCAGGTCGGCCTGTCCGAGGCAGCGGTGCGCCGCAGGGTGCAGCGGATGCGCGAGACCGGCGTCATGGAGATTGTCGCGATCACCGATCCGCGCGAGCTCGGCTTCGGCCGTGAGGCACTCGTCGGGATCCGGGTCCAGGGGGACGTCCGGATCGTCGCCGACAAGATCGCCTCGATCGACGAGACCAGCTACGTCGTGCTGGTGGCGGGCAGCTACGACATCATCGCCGAGATCGTGACGGAGGATGACGAGAGCCTGGTGCACCTGCTCAACGACTCCATCCGGAGCATCCCCGGCGTCACGGAGTGCGAGACCTTCATCTACCTGAAACTGGCCAAGCAGACCTTCAACTGGGGGACCAAATGACCACGACCGAAGACGTATACACCGACGGGATCGCCGGGCTGATGCTCGACGACGAGACCCACTCGATGTCCGAGCGTGCGCGCCGGCACCTGTGGATGCACTTCTCGAGGATGGGCTCGTACTCGACGGACGCCGAGATCCCGATCATGGTGCGCGGCGAGGGTGCCTACGTCTACGACTCGCGCGGCAACCGCTACCTCGACGGCATCTCGAGCCTGTTCACGACGCAGCTCGGCCACGGTCGCCGCGACCTCGCAGAGGCGGGGCGCCTGCAGGCCGAGAAGCTCGCGTACTACCCCGTGTGGACCTACGCGCACCCGATGGCCATCGACCTCGCCGAGCGGCTGGCCGGGCTCGCACCCGGGGACCTCAACCGGGTCTTCTTCACGACCGGCGGGTCCGAGGCGGTCGAGAGCGCATGGAAGCTCGCCCGCCAGTACCACCGCCTGCGCGGCGACCACGACCGTTACAAGGTCATCAGTCGCGACATCGCCTACCACGGGACGACCATGGGCGCGCTCACGATCACGAGCGTGATCCCCTACCGCACCCCGTTCGAGCCGCTCGTGCCCGGGGCGGTCAAGGTTCCGAACACGAACCTGTACCGTGCCGACGCGCAGCACCGCGACGACGCCGAGGCGTTCGGCCTGTGGTCTGCGGACCAGATCGAGGCGGCCCTGCTCCGCGAGGGTCCCGAGACGGTCGCGGCGGTCTTCGTCGAGCCGGTCCAGAACGCCGGCGGCTGCTTCACGCCACCCCCCGGGTACTTCAAGCGACTTCGCGAGATCTGCGACACGTACGGCGTGCTCCTCGTGTCCGACGAGGTGATCTGCGCCTTCGGCCGTCTGGGCACCTGGTTCGGCGGCCAGAAGTACGACTACGTCCCCGACATCATCACGTGCGCCAAGGGCATCACCTCGGGCTATGCGCCGCTCGGAGCCATGATCGTCAGCGACCGGATCGCGGAGCCGTTCCTCGAGGCGGACAACACGTTCCTCCACGGCATCACCTTCGCGGGCCACCCGGTGAGCTGCGCCATCGCGCTCAAGAACATCGAGATCATCGAGGACGAGAAGATCCTCGAGCACGTGCTCGCGACCCAGGATTACTTCTTCGAGCAGCTCTCCGCGCTGCGGTCGCTGCCGATCGTCGGGGACATCCGCGGGACGGGCTTCTTCTGGGGCATCGAGCTCGTCCGCGACCAGGAGACAAGGGAGACCTTCACCCATGATGAGGCCGAGCGCCTGCTTCGGGGCTTCGTGTCCCCCGAGATGTTCCGCCGGGGGCTCATCTGCCGTTCAGACGACCGCGGGGACCCCGTCGTCCAGCTCGCCCCGCCGCTCATCTGCGGGACCGAGGAGATCAACTTCATGGTCGGGACGATCCAAGAGGTGCTCACCGAAGCGATCAATCTGCACTAGCTGATGCCAGCCCCGCACGCGTCGCTCTGGTGGGCGACGCTCCCGCGAGAGCCAGCCGCTCGTGCCGCCCTCGCGGGCGATCTCGACGTGGACGTCGCGATCGTCGGAGCGGGCTACACCGGCCTGTGGACGGCGCTCGCCCTCAAGCGCGCGGACATGTCGCTGCGCGTCGCGGTGCTCGAGGCCGACGTCGCCGGTGCGGGCGCGTCCGGTCGCAACGGCGGATGGGCCTCAGCGCTCTATCCGATCTCCTGGGCTCGCGTGCGAGAGCAACACGGCGGCGCCGCGCACGACCTCCTCATCTCGACGCTCCGTGAGGCCGTCGTCGCGCTGGGCGCGGACGCCCGATCCCTCGGGATCGACTGCGACTACCACCGTGGCGGCACCGTCACGGTGGCCAGGACGACCGCGCAGGTGGCCCGACTCCGAGCCGAGCTTGACGAGGCCCGCCTCGACGGCACGGGCGACGACGACCTCCGCTGGCTGGAGGCAGACGAGGCGCTGGCTCGATGCGGCGCCACCGGGGTGCTCGGCGCACTCTTCACGCCGCACTGCGCAGCCATTCATCCCGCCAAGCTGGCCACGGGACTCGCGGACTCGGCGGAGCGACTGGGCATTGACATCTACGAGCGGACGAGAGTCAGCTCGATCCTCGCGGGTGACCGGTGGCGAAGGCCGCAGGCCGCCTGCGAGGCGGGCATCGTCCGCGCGGAGGTCGTGGTGCGGGCCACCGAGGGTTTCACCCCCGGCTTCAAGGGCGCACGACGCGCGGTCGTCCCCCTCTACTCGCTCATGGTGGCGACCGATCCCCTGCCGGGCTCCTTCTTCGAGCGGATCGGGCTCGCAGACCGCGAGACGTTCAACGACGGGCGGCACCTGCTCGTGTACGGCCAGCGCACTCGTGACGATCGGCTGGCCTTCGGAGGCCGCGGCGCCCCGTACCACTTCGGATCGAGGGTCGCTGCGAGCCACGACGCCGATGCGCGGGTCTTCGCCACGCTCGAGGCGGAGCTCGAGGCCTGGTTCGGTCCGTTGCCGGCACCCGTCGCGCACCGGTGGGGTGGGCCGCTGGCCATGGCGAGAGACGGCTCGCCCTTCGTGGTGCTCGATCGCGGGACGGGACTTGCCGCTGCGGGCGGCTACGTGGGCGACGGCGTCGTCATGAGCCGGGTCGCAGCCATCGCGCTCGCCGACGTCATCCTCGGCCGGGACAGCGAGTACTCATCGCTTCCCTTCGTCGGGCACCGGTCCCGCGACTGGGAGCCCGAGCCCCTGCGATGGATCGGCATCAACGCGGGGCTGGCAGCTGCCGCAGCCGCAGACGCCCGCGAGGCCAGGACGGGGCGGGCGTCAGTGGCTGCGCGTCTCCTCGCGATGCTCCAAGGCTCCTGAGACTGGGATCCGCATCGGCCACGAGGTGAGACGGCCAGCCGCTCACCGCGACGAAGCCCACCTGCTCCCGCGACTCGCGGAGCGACCACAGGCGCGGTCACACGAGTGCGACGGTGATCTCGGGCTCTGAGGCGGCCCGCACCGCATCGACCGACACGCCGGGTGCCAGCTCGCGGAGCACCAGACCGCTCGGCTCTACGTCGATGACGCACAGATCGGTGATGATCCGCTGGACGCAGGACGTGCCGGTCAGCGGGAGCGAGCAGCGGTTGACGATCTTGTGCCCGCCGTCCTTCGCAGTGTGCTCCATCATCACGATCACCCGCTTCGCGCCGTGGACGAGGTCCATCGCGCCGCCCATCCCTTTGACCATCTTCCCCGGGATCATCCAGTTCGCAAGGTCGCCGGCGGCTGACACCTGCATCGCGCCGAGCACTGCAACGTCGACATGCCCGCCCCGGATCATCCCGAACGACGTGGCGGAATCGAAGAAGGACGCGCCGGGCAGGACCGTGACGGTCTCCTTGCCCGCATTGATCAGGTCCGGGTCGATCCCATCCTCGGTCGGATACGGGCCGACGCCGAGGATCCCGTTCTCGGCGTGGAGGACCACGTGCATCCCCTCGGGGACGAAATTGGGCACCAGCGTCGGAAGCCCGATGCCGAGGTTCACGTACTGGCCGTCCTCCAGCTCCGCCGCAACGCGGGCCGCAAGCTCGTCGCGCGTCAGACCGCTCATCGTGCCACCGTCCTTCTCTCGATTCGCTTCTCCACGCCGGGCGCGTGGACGACGCGCTGGACGAAGATCCCAGGCGTGTGCACGTGCATCGGGTCGAGCTCGCCGGGCTCCACGAGCTCCTCCACCTCAGCGATCGTCGTGCCTCCTGCGGCCGCGCACAGCGGGTTGAAGTTCTGCGCGCTCTCCTCGTAGATGAGGTTCCCGTGCCGGTCCCCGTACCGGGCGTGCACGAGCGCGAAGTCCGTCCGGATGCCCCGCTCGAGGACGTAGGGCCGGCCGTCGAACTCGCGGACCTCCTTGGGCGGGGATGCGACGGCGATGCCGCCAGCCCCGTCGTATCGCCAGGGCAGTCCCCCGTCGGCGATCTCCGTGCCGACGCCCGCGGGCGTGAAGAACGCGGGGATCCCCGCGCCGCCCGCCCGAAGTCGCTCCGCGAGCGTGCCCTGGGGCACCAGCTCCACCTCGAGCTCCCCGGAGAGGAACTGGCGCTCGAACTCCTTGTTCTCCCCCACGTACGAGCCGGTGGTGCGCGCGATGCGACGGGCCGCCAGCAGGATGCCCAGTCCCCAGTCGTCCACGCCGCAGTTGTTGCTCACGGTCACGAGATCGGTCGCGCCGCCTGCGAGCAGCGCCTGGATCAGGGTCGTGGGGATCCCGCACAGGCCGAACCCGCCCACGGCCAGCGACGCACCGTCGGCGATGTCCCGCACGGCCATGTCGGCGCTCTCGACGACCTTGTCCATCCGCATCCCCTTCGATCGGGCCACGCCACCGCGGCATCTCGGAGGCTCCCGGCCCGCTGTCGACGGACCACGCGCCACGGTAGCGCCGATGCACATCGGCCCCGGCGCGACATCCCGCGGGCCGCCGCCGTCAGTCAGGCGGGAACAGCGCGCGGAGCGCGCGAGACGGACTCGGCCTGCCCAGCAGGTCCGCCATCCAGAGGCTCGTCCGACACAGGGCCTCGAGATCGACGCCCGTGTCGATGCCGAGGCCGTGCAGCTGCCAGACGAGATCCTCGGTCGCGAGGTTCCCCGTTGCGCTCTGCGCGTAGGGGCATCCGCCGAGCCCGCCGGCGGATGCGTCCACCGTGGTGATGCCGTGCTGGAGGGCGACCAGCGTGTTTGCGAGCGCCTGGCCGTAGGTGTCATGGAAGTGCACCGCGAGGCGAGATCGGTCGACCCCCCGCTCCTCGATCACGTGGAGCACGTCGACCACCTGGCCGGGCGTGGCGACGCCGATGGTGTCGCCGAGGGAGAGCTCTGCGCATCCCATGTCGGCGAGCGCGGCAGCGACGTCGGCGACCTGGCTCGGGTCCACATCGCCTTCCCACGGGTCGCCGAAGCACATGGAGACGTAGCCGCGGACCGCAAGCCCCGACGAGATGGCGGCGGAGACGACCGGCGCGAAGCGCTCGATCGACTCGGCAAGCGATCGGTTCAGGTTGCGCTGGGCGAAGCTCTCGGTGGCGCTCGCGAAGACGGCGATCTCCTCCACCCCGCAGGCGAGGGCGCGCTCGAGGCCGCGCTCGTTCGGCACGAGGACGGGATGTCTCCCCCGAAGCGGTCCGAGCTGCGCGAGGAGCTCCTCCGCATCGGCCATCTGAGGCACCCACTTCGGCGACACGAAGCTGGTGAGCTCGACTGCCTGCAGCCCCGTCGAGACGAGGCGGTGGATGAATGCGGCCTTCACTGCCACCGGAAGGACGGCGGCCTCGTTCTGGAGGCCGTCACGCGGCGCGACCTCGTAGATCGTGACGTGCGTGGGAAGGTCGTGGAGCACGGCACGCTGAGGGCTCCTCACCGGTCTCGCGCCTCGGAATCCATGCCCCAGTTGATCGTGCGCGTGCCGTCGGTCGGCGCCGGGTCCGTCACCATCGGCCGATCATGGCACCTCCGTGCCCGCTCGACCCCTGATGGGCCATGTGTGGGCCCGCTCGAGGATGGCTGGCTATCGGAAGTCCCTGGACGGCGCGCTGGGTGCGCCGAGATCGAGTGGGCGGACGTGCTCCGCCGTCACCGCGAGCGCTCCCTGGCCCCGCTCCAGCCGCCCCCGGATGACGAGTGCGGCCGTGCCGCCGGCGACATCGCGCCAGCGTGCCCATGCCCCCTTGGAGAAGATCACGTTGACATGCCCGGTCTCGTCCTCGAGGTTCAGGAAGACCGCGCCGTGGGCGGTCTCGGGATGCTGGCGATGGGTGACCACCCCAGCCACCACCACCCGATCCGCCTCTGCGCCGGCCAGTGCTGCGGCGGGCAGGACGCCTTGCGCATCGAGGGCGCCTCGCGCCAGGGAGAGCGCCGTCGCCTCGGGGGCGAGTCCAAGGGCCCACAGGTCGTCGGCCACAACCTCGAGCGGGGTCGGCTCACCAAGCGCAGGTGCGATGGTGCCGGTCACGATGCCCTCGAGCCGATCAGGCGATGACTGCGCTGCAGCGGCGGCGGTCCACGTGAGCACGCGTCTGCTCCTTCCCATGGCATCCAGGGCACCGGCGGCTGCCAGCGCCTCGAGGTGCGAACGCGAGACCCCTGCGCGGCGAACGAGGTCCTCCTGGCCGGCCCAGGGCGCGCCTGCGGCAATCCGCTCCGCCACCGCTCGCCCGACCCCGCGGACCGAGGCCAGCCCGAGGCGCACCGCATAGGAATCCCCGTACGGCTCGACCGTGGCATCCGCAGCCGAGCGGTCCACGTCCGGTCGAGTGACGGTGACCCCGTGGCGCCTGGCATCGGCGACGAGGCTCTGCGGTGACCAGAACCCCATGGGCTGTGCATTCAGCAGCGACGCGAGGAACGCAGCCGGGTGGTGCAGCTTCAGCCACGCGGAGCAGTAGACGAGATGTGCGAAGGAGACGGCATGCGATTCGGGGAATCCGAAGTTGGCGAACGCCGCGAGCGCTGCGTAGAGGGCGTCGGCGGTCTCTCCGGTGACCCCGCGCTCCGCCATGCCCGCGTAGAGCCTCCCCTTCAGCCGCAGCATCCGGAGCTCGGACCGCTTCGCAGCCATCGCCTGGCGCAGCTCGTCGGCCTCGGCAGGGCTGAACCCGGCGATCGCCACGGCCATCTCCATCAGCTGCTCCTGGAACAGCGGGACGCCGAGCGTGCGGCGAAGGATGGGCTCCAGGAGCGGATGCAGGTAGGTCACGGGCTCCTCACCGCGACGGCGGCGCAGATAGGGGTTGACCGCATTGCCCTGGATCGGGCCCGGGCGGATGAGGGCGACCTCGATCACCAGGTCGTAGAAGCACCGAGGACGCAGCCGCGGGAGCGTTGCCATCTGCGCGCGTGACTCCACCTGGAAGACCCCGACGGTATCTGCGCCGCACAGCATGTCGTAGACGGCATCCTCCTGGGGAAGCCGCGCGAGGTCCACCTGCGTGCCGGTCGACTCGCACACGAGGTCCACGGTCCGATGCAGGGCCTCGAGCATGCCGAGCCCGAGCAGGTCGAACTTGACGAGGCCGATGGCCGCACAGTCGTCCTTATCCCACTGCAGGACCGACCGCCCCTCCATGCGTGCCCACTCGACCGGGCACACCTCGACCACCGGGCGGTCGCAGATCACCATCCCCGCGGAGTGCACACCGAGGTGCCTCGGACGCCCAAGCGCCTCGGATGCCAGCCTCGCAACGAGCGGATCGAGCCCGGCGGTCGCTGCTGCATCGACGCCGAGCAGGTCCTTGTCCGCGCTCCAGCGCCGCTCGATGCGGCTGGCGGCGCTCGCGGCGTCGTCAGCGGATGCCCCCAGTGCGCGCGCGATGTCCCGCACGGCCGAGCGGGGCCGGTAGGTGATGACGTTGGCCACCTGGGCGGCGTGGTGCCGGCCGTACCTGGCGTAGACGTACTGGATGACCTCCTCGCGTCGCGACGACTCGATGTCCACGTCGATGTCGGGCGGTCCGTCGCGCGCTGGCGACAAGAAGCGCTCGAACAGCAGCCCGAGCGCGACCGCATCGGCATTGGTGACGCCGAGCGCGTAGCAGGCGGCGGAGTTCGCGGCCGACCCCCGACCCTGGCAGTAGATCCCCTCGCGCTTGCAGAACTGGGTCAGGTCCCAGACGATGAGGAAGTACCCCGCGTATCCGAGCGAGCCGATGACCGCCAGTTCGTGGTCGAGCTGGGCCCACGCACCGGGGACCCGTTCGGCGCCGCGCGGGCCGTACCGTTCGATCGCCCCCTGTGCGACCAGCCTCGCGAGATAGGCCTGCTCGTCGAGGCCGTCAGGGGTCGGGAAGTCCGGCAGTCGCGGGGCGACCAGCCGCAGGTCGAACGCGCAGGCGAGGGCGAGCTCCGCGGCACGATCGGTCACCCCGGGGAACCGGGAGAACCGACGCTCCTGCTCGGCCGCGGAACGCAGGCAGGCAGCCGGTGCCGCGGGAGTCCATCCCTCGAGCTCGGCGAGCGTCCGGCGGGCGCGGATCGCCGCGAACGTGCTCGCGAGCGGGAAGGACGCGGGCGTGGCGTAGTGGACGTTGTTGGTGGCGACCACCTCGGCGCCGGCCTCGAGACCGATCGTCGCCAGTGCCTCGTTGCGAGCCAGGTCCAGGGGGTCGCCGTGGTCCCACAGCTCGACCGCCACGTTGTCGATGCCCACCGCGTCGGTGAGCCGGTCGAGCGCGCGACGGGCCTCGCGGGGTCCCGCGTCCGCGAGCGCCGAGGGCACCGGGCCCTTTCGGCACCCCGTGAGGACGACCCAGTTCCCGCGGTGGCGGTCCGCCAGCTCCTCGAGGCTCACCGTCGGGCAGCCCTTGGTGCCGAGCCGGAGGTGCGCGTCGGCCAGCAGGGAGCTCAGCGCGGCGTACCCCTCTGGGTTCCGGGTGATCACCACGAGGTGGGAGCCCGTCGGGTCGGGGACCCCGGTTCTCGCCCCCCCGCCGGTCAGCGTCAGCTCCGTGCCGAAGACACTCGGGATGCCGAGCGCACGGGCTGCCTCGGCAAAGCGAACCGCGCCGTAGAGCCCGTGGTGGTCCGTCAAGGCGATGGCCTCGAGCCCGAGTGCGACGGCGGTGGCGACGAGCTCCTCGGGGTCCGACGCGCCGTCGAGGAAGCTGAAGTCCGAGTGGGCGTGGAGTTCCGCGTACCGAGCCATCAGTCGTAGATGCCCGCGAGCCACCACTCGGAGCGCTCCGCCCGGAGCAGCACGGCCAGGCCGTCGTCGAGGAGTACCTGGAGGTGGGCGCGCCGCCGGCCCGTGCTCCACCATCGCTCGGCCATCGGCCACGGCCCGCAGTGCCCGATGACCGTGCGCGGCAGGCCGACGCCGAGATCAGCCCGGACGGGCGTGCCGCTCAACAGCCCTCGTCCGCAGACAGCGATGGCGTCCCCCTGCGCGTCGCGCAGGCTGACGCGCAGCGACCGCGACGGGATCGCCGCCGGGGAGGGCGCTGGGATCCGGCCCGGCCACGGCGCTGCAGCGTCGCGGCCGGCACGCTGCGCGTCTCGGCTTCCCCATGGGACCAGCGCGGCTCGGTCGTCGGGGGCGCGCCCGCCGCCGAGGCGCGCCACGGTCACCGCCCCGACGCCGAGCTGCTCCTCGATGCGCTGGGCGGCGGCGGCGGCACGGAGGTCTGCAGCGCCTCGCTCGCCGAAGAAGCCGCGCTGGATGTCACGTGGCGCGTCTCGGCGCACGAGCGCGTCGAGACGCCGCAGCGCAGCCGCGTCGCGGAGGCCCGGGAGCTCACCGTCGAGGCCTCGGGCGACACGGTGGCGCCGGACGGCATCGAGTCCGAAGCGCTCGAGCACCCGGGCCTCCTCGAGCGACGCGAATCGCCCCAGCGTGTGCAGCCCGAGCCGTTTGCATGCCGCCGCGAGGTCAGGATCGCGAAGCGTGGCGATCGACCACGGAGCGAGGAAGGCTCCGGTCGTCGCCACGGGCACGAACACTGAGGCGCGCGCGGCGAGGATGCCGGCGAAGAGTCCCTCGGCCGCACCCACGCACGCGCGGCTGTCCCCGCCGAGCAGCGGCCCGACCGCTGCCGCCAGGCGTCCCGCGAATGCCGTCTCGCCTCCGAAGAACCGGCTCGGTCCCCTGGAGGGGATCGCAACCACGCCGAGGCGGACAGGGCGCGCGAAGGGAGCGAGGGCCGTCGCGGTCTCGACGACGGCGGCGAACCGGCGGGCCTCCTCCCCCTTCGGTCCCTCCCTCGAGAGTCCCGGGCACCACAGCACGACGAGGCGAACCATCATCCCGCGAGCGCGATGCTTCCCTCGTGGTTCGGCAGCCACAGCGACGCAAGGCGGGGACGGCCGGTCGTGCCGCGGCCGACTGCCTGCACCTGCGCCACCCGCTCGACGAGCCTGCCATCGGAGCGCCAGGACGACGAGGTGACCTCGAGAGCCACATCTGCTGGAACAGGCCAGTCGTCACGATGCTCGACCAGCGCGACCAGCACGACCGAGCGGTCGCGGGCGCGGGCGAGGAGCCGGCGCGCGGCGCCATGCGCCACCCTCGCAGGCGGGCGGACCAGCACGACGTCGACCCCCTCGAACAGCTCCGCGGTCGCCGCCGCCCACGCACCGCGCGGTCGCGGCACGAAGACGACACGGCGCAGGTCGACCCCGAGCTCGGCCATCGCCACGACACCGGGGTCGTCGAGCCCCACCGCAGCGCACCAGTGCCCGCCTGTCGATGCGGCGCTCAGCAGGGCGAGCCCCAGCGAGGTCGCGCCGCTCCCCGCTGCCCCCGCCACGACGAGTGTCGCTCCCCGGCGCAGCGCACCATCGGGGAGGAGCGGTGCCAGCGGTGCGATGACCTCGAGCAGCCGGGTGGACGATGGGGTGGTCGGCCGTATCGAGGTGGCGAGCCGGGCGGCTTCTGCGGTCCGTTCAGGAGAGGAGGCGAACATATGTTCGTACTCTACCGACCACCTCAGACGTCGGCCACTGGACTTGCAGGATCAGGTGATCAGCTGGACCATGGCCGTGAAGGTCAGCCAGAACCCGATCGACACGGCCAGGATCACGATCGCCTGGTCCTGGTGGGTGACGATCCACCGGCGGATCCCGTTGAGCGTCGCAGCCGCAGTGTCCGGCCGGAGCAGCGCATAGGTCTCCATGGCCAGGTAGGTCGAGGTCGAGAGCAGGACGAATGCCGTCAGGACGATGTACGTCGACCCCTGGTGGAGGTCGGCAGCGGTGATCACCGCAGCCCCCGCCGCGACGAACGGCCACGGCTGGATGAGGAAACCCAGTCCGGCCGCGGCAACGAAGGACAGGTGGTCGAGCCAGCGCATCCACTTCGGCTCCTTCGCGGGCCGCTGCGGGCGGCGCCGCCGATGCACCCCGATCCCGATCAGCGCGATGCCGATGGCCAGCTTGACGATGATGATCGCCGTCGACGGCGCCGTCGACGGCGCGGGGGGCGTGCCGTCCGTCGCCAGTTCGACGAGCGCGATGATGGCGACGAACGAGACCAGCCAGCCAAGGATGAACCACATCCCGTTGCGAATACCGTGCTTGGCTCCGAGCACGAGGATGAACGACGTCAGCGGAACGGGCTCGAGCGCGATCACGAGGCCGATCAGCAGCAGGTCAACGACCATGCATCCATCCTCTGCTCCTCGGGCGACCCGCGCATGCGGCACCGCACCCTCCGGTCAGAACGCCCCCAGCCTCGCAAGCAGCCGCGCAAACGCCGATGCATCCCCTTCGACCAGGAGCGGCTCCACCCCGAATCGGGCCCATCCGATCCCGTCGAGGTCGCGCCCTGATACGCGGAGCAGCAGCGCCGGCGCCGAACCGCTGACGGTCACGTCTGCAGGCGCATCCGCCGAGGGCAGTCCGTACCCGCCGTCCGTGAGGGTCACAGCCCACCTGCGGGTCCCGTCCGTGAGCGAGATGACCGACCGCGAAGCGATGCCGTCACCGTTCGGCTGCTCGGGATGGGAACCGAACCACAGCAGCTCGCTGACGCCATCGGCGCTCAGTTCGTCATCCATCGTCGTGGCCGAGCCGATGGCGACCTGTGCGTCAGCGCGGTGCACGAGGGTCTCGATCGCCATGCGCCGTCGCCAGAAGTGGACGGTGTCGGCACCGGGCATGAACGTCACCGTCGGCGAGTCGTCGGATCGGCTGGCGAGCGCCCGATCGAGCGCATCGGACCACCGGCGCAGCCAGTCGACCGGATCAGTCTCCTCAGTGCGATGCTCGAAGGCATCCGGCGCGGCGAAGGCCCCGCTGTCGACCACCATGCTGCGGCCCTGGTACACGCGGGCCAGATGGTCGCTGAGGGCAGTCATGTCCCACTCGGGACACGTGGGCACCGACGCCGATGGGTCGGACTCCACGGCATCGACAAACCGGTCGAAGTCCGCGGCACGGAGTCGGTCGTATGCGGAGCCGGCGAGCCAGTCGGACTCTCGTTGCATCGTCTACCCTCCCCGCGTCGGCACCGCGACTCTAGGGTGGAGTCGCTCCTCGCGAAAGGATGACCATGTGTGGGCGGATCGCGCTGTTCACGCCACCCGGGCGGCTGGCACGGCTGCTTGACGCGACCCTGGCCGCGGGCCTCGACCCCGAGGGACGCCCCAGCTGGAACGTCGGGCCGCAGCGACAGTTGTTCGGCGTCTCCGAGCAGGGGGCGACCCGGGTGCTCGACCGGTACCGATGGGGCCTCGTGCCCTCGTGGTCGAAGGACCCGTCGATGGGCAACAAGATGTTCAACGCCCGCAGCGAGACGGTCGCGACGAAGCCGTCCTTCCGATCCGCGTTCAAGCGCCAGCGACTCCTGATCCCAGTCGACGGCTTCTACGAGTGGGACCGTCGCGGGGGCGCGAAGGTCCCCCACTTCTTCACGAGGACGGACGGCGCCCCCATCGTCCTCGCCGGTCTCTATGAGCGGTGGCACGACCCAGCGGCCGCCGCGGAGACACCATCCATGCAGACCTGCACGGTGCTGACCACGACGCCAGGAGACGACATGGACGGCATCCACGACCGGATGCCCGTCATCTTGGAGCCCGAGACCTTCGAGATGTGGCTCGCGGCGACCGACGACGAGCGCGATGCGCTCGAGTCGCTCTGCCGACCTGCGATCCGCGGCACGCTGGTGCACCACCCGGTGGACGCCCGGGTCGGCAACGTTCGCAACGACGGGCCCGAGCTCATCGAGGCCGACGCGGGCTCGCAGCTGCCGGGACTGGCCTAGTAGGAGTCGATCAGCTCGGTCAGCAGCGTCGCTGTCAGGTTCCTGCCCGTGGCGATCATCGCGACAGGGCCGTCGTCGAACGGGACGAGCCCGAGCTCGGCAGCCGCGATGGCGATCGCGGCGGAACCCTCCAGGATGAGGCCGTGCTCCATTGCAGCCGTCCTGACTGCGGCCCGGATCTGCTCCTCCTCGAGGGTCACGACCGGAATCCCCAGATCCCTCAGGATCTCGAACGTCACTGAGTCGTCCTCGAGGGTGCCTGCGAGCCCATCGGCGATGGTCTCGACGTGCGCGGTGTCCACAACCCGGCCGGCTTCGAGTGAGGCGACCATCACTGCGTAGTTGGCAGGCTGGAGACCGATCAGCTTCACGGTCGGGCGAGCCGACCGGAGCGCGAGTGCGATCCCTGACAAGAGCCCGCCGCCCCCGACCGGCACGAGGAGGTGCTCGATATCCGGAACCTGGTCGAGCAGCTCCGTCCCGATCGTCGACTGCCCAGCGATGACGTTTGCGTCGTTGTAGGGCGAGATGAATGCGGCACCGCGCTCGTCGGCCAGTCGCAGCGCGTACTCCTGCGCGTCGGCGAACTCCGCGCCATGCTGGACCAGCTGGACGGGGAACCGCTTCAGCTTGGTCACCTTCACCGGTGAGGCTGTCGTCGGGAGCACCACGGTCGCGGGCACGCCGAGCGCTCGCGCCGCGAAGGCGACGCCAAGCGCGTGGTTGCCTGCCGATGCGGTGACGACCTCGACATCGGGCCGCCGCTCGACTGCCGCCGACACCGCCGCGATGGCTCCCCTGACCTTGAACGACCCGGTGGGCTGGAGGCACTCCAGCTTGCACCACAGGGTCCCGCGTCCGGTCTCGAGGCGAATCGTCGGTGTCGGGCGCAGGTGCAGTGCCACGGCCTCCCTCGCCGCAGCGAACTGCGCGCTCGTCGGCTGGTGCACCTCTCGGGTCATCGGACCACCCCCGAGGTGACGCTAGCCCCCGCTCCGAGCGATGCGGTGCTGCGACTCGAGCCGGATGTCGGGCAATCGCTCCTCGTTCGCAGTCCCATCGGTGCGCTCCACCTCCCGGCATCCGAGGTGCTCGTAGAACTGTCGCGCGCGGCGGTTCTCCTCGAACACCCAGAGATCGAACCCGTCGGGTCGCTCCTCTTCGACCGCCCTGAAGAGCGCGGTGCCATGTCCCTCGCCATGGTGGTCCGGATGAACATAGAGGTGCTCCAGGCGGGTGGCCGTCACCACCGCGAACCCGATTACCGTCCCGCCGCAGTCGGTGACGAGCACGGTATCGCGACCGACGGTCGATCCGAAGAACTCGATGTCTTCCTCGGGCGTGTGCAGCTCCGGCAGGAAGCCGAGGCCCGCTCGAGCGTCCGTGAAGATCGGGCCGAGCGAGGCTGCGTCGCGCGACGTGGCCACGCGAACGACCACCTCAGACGACCGGGGAGAGTCCGCCATCGAGGTTGATCCCCACGCCCGTCACGTACGAGGCTCGCTCAGACAGCAGATAGGCCGCGAGGTCCGCGAACTCGCCGGCACGGCCGACGCGCCCCAGGGGAATCGAGAAGTGCTGGGCCATCGTCGCGTAGAAGGTGGCGAGATCCGTGTTCGTCGACTCGGCCCTGCGGACCCACTGGCCCGACTCGACGAGTCCGATAAGCACCGCGTTCACGCGGATGCCCCTCGGCCCGAGCTCCCCCGCGAGCGCCTTGGTCAACGCGAGTCCTGCAGCGCGCGACGCGGACGTCGGCGTGCTTCCCGCATCTGGCGCCTTGGCCTTGATGGCGAGCACGTTGAGGATCGATCCTCCCTGGCGCTCGAGATACGGCACCGACCGGCGGGCGAGCCTGACGGCTGCGAGCACCTTCAATTCGAAGTCGTCCTGCCACTGCTCGTCTGTGGCAGCCACGACCGGCTCAGCGACCGCCCTCCCCGCATTCGAGACGACCCCGTCCAGACGCCCGAAACGCTCCGCCGCGGCGTCCACGAAGCCATCCAGGGCCCGCCCGTCGGTGACGTCGACCCGAGCGGCGAAGACCTGCGCAGAAGGCAGGCCGGCCTCGGCGCTCTCGAGGCGCGACGCGTCACGGCCGCAGATCGCGACGACGGCCCCCTCTTCGACCAGCCGGTGCGCGAGTGCGAGCCCGAGCCCGTCCGTCCCGCCGGTCACGAGGAACGCACGTCCCTCCAACTCGAGGTCCATCAGGCCATGTCCCTTCTCGCCAGCCGGAAGACCCTGATCATCCGGTCCGTCCGCAGCACGTACGCACGATAGGGGGCGGCCGCACTCGCGAACTGCTGCCATGCCGCCGCACGCGCGTCCCCCTGGAGCAGGGTGGCCGTCACGGGAAAGTCGACGCCTCCGATGGCGACGGTCGCCTCGCGATGGACAAGCAGGTTGGTGCTCCATGCGGGATGCCGCTCCTGTCCGAAGTTCGATCCTGCCAGCAGGATCCCGTCGCCATCGTGGAGATAGATGAGCGGGGTCGTCCGAAGCTGGCCGGACCTCGCACCCGTTGTCGTGAGCAGGAGGACCGGTGAGCCGAACGGCCCGAGGATCGTGTACCTGCCCCCGGATCTGCGGAGCAGCCAGCGGTCGACCGGCACGAGGGAGCGGATCGTCGCCGACCCTGGCCGTGTGGCCGCGAGCCGCTGCAGTACCCGTGCGCCTGACGAGTCGGAGCTCCCCCACCGGACGTCTGGGAATGCGCCATCACGGCCTCGGATCGTCATCGGGCATCGGATCCCTCAAGGGACAGGCCCGCATACACGAGCCGCTCGTCATCGACGGACCGGATCACGAGGATCCGCGTGTCGGGCGACGGTGGATCGCGTCGGAGCTCCTCGTTTCGCTCGTGGTAGGTGGCGTGCATCGACCAGGACCACAGGATGATCGAGCGGTGGGGATCGCGACGGAACATGTTGCTCACGTGCTCCCGGTTACCGTTCCACAGCTCCTCTCGCCGCACCGCCCGTCGGATCGTCCGACGGACGATCCGACGCACGACGGTCGACCGAGGGAGGTCGTACAAGACGATGGTGTCCGCCTTCTCGTCGACCACGTCGCTGAGCACCCGGCTGTAGTTGCCGTCCATGACCCACGCGTCCTCGCTGGCGACCTCCGCGATCCGTGCACGGAAGGCGTCGTCCTCGAGCGGCGTCCAGTTCGCCTGATGGAAGTGCGCGTCAAGTTCGACGAACGGGATCCCGAGTGCCGACGAGATCCGCCCCCCGAGCGTCGACTTTCCTGACCCGCTGCATCCTCGAATCGAGATCCTCCTGGCGTCGCTCGGGACCTGATTCACCTCGATCGCGACCACGGACGCGAGCGTACCGCCGGGTACGATTTGGCACATGCACGAGGGCGCTCGGTCGACCTCGGTCGTCACTCGACTCGCCATCGTGGTGTTCCTCGAGTGGCTCGGCGCGACCGCCGTCCTGCCGCTGCTTCCGCTCTACCTGAAGACGCAGGGCGCCTCGCCATCGACGACGGGGCTCGTGATGGCGTCGTTCTTCCTCGCCGGTGTGCTGCTGCAGTACCCGGCGGGCCGCCTCTGCGACCGGTTCGGCCGCAAGCCCGTGCTCATCGGGGGCCTCACCGCATACGCCGCGGCCTGCCTGGGGTTCCTCCTTCCGACGGCGCCCTTCGCGTACGGGCTGCTCCGGTTCGTCCAGGGGGGTGCCGCCGGTGCGATCGAGGTGGCCACGCTCGCCACCGTGGCGATCGTGGTGCCCGCCGAGCAGCGCGGGCGCGCGTCGTCGCGGATCTACTCCGCGCAGCTGGGTGGCGCTGCGTTCGGCCCGCTGCTGGGCGCCTTCGTCGGCGTGAGCCAGATGGCCTACATCTTCGTGCTCGCTGCGGTGCTCGCCTCAGTGGCCGCCATCCCCGTGCTGCGCGGCGACCTCGGCCCCAAGCACGTCCGCAGCGAGCCGATCGGGAGGATCACGCTGGACGCGCGCCTCGGCGGTGCGGTGATCGTCGCGATCTCGCTCGGCCTCGTCTTCGGCGTCTACGAGACGTGCTGGTCGCTGCTCATGCACTCGAAGGGCGCGTCCACGTTCCAGCTCGGGCTGTCGTGGATGTTCTTCGCCCTTCCCTATGTGTTCTTCGTCCGCGCGGGAGGCTGGCTTGCAGACCACACCGATCGCCGCGTGACCTCCACGATCGGGATCGTGAACAACTGCGTCTTCTGCGTCATCTACCCCCTGCTCGCCTCGGTCAACGCGCTCCTAGCCTTGTGCTGCTTCGAGGCGATCGGCTCATCGCTCGCGCTGCCCTCCGCGCAGTCGATCCTGACCGAGGGTGCGAACCCGCTCGAGGTCGGGCGCCGTCAGGGCTTCTTCGCGACCGCCCAGACCGCATCGATGGGCGTTGCTGCAGCGGTCTCCGGCGCGATGTTCCAGGTCAGCCCGAAGTTCCCGTTCCTCGCCATGGCGATGGTCGCGGTCGTGGTCGCGTCATTCGC
>Ga0181534_10000278_pt1 | contig 36792 bp, 36 predicted proteins | sample PEATcosm2014_Bin_37_FD_119758 | JGI IMG/M metagenome (GOLD analysis project Ga0181534, IMG submission 119758) | Peatland microbial communities from MTU Mesocosm Facility, Houghton, MI, USA - PEATcosm2014_Bin17_10_metaG | ecosystem: Environmental > Terrestrial > Soil > Wetlands > Peat | place... | reverse complement strand
GACGAACATGCCTGCGACGGCCCCGCGGTCCCTCGTCGTGACCCCGGGCCCGCTCGACGTCTCCGCGAGGTGGTCTCCGCCCTCGAGCAACGGCGGCAGTCCCGTCACCGGCTACGTGATGTCGGTCACGTGGGCGGGCGGCTCCGAGCAGGTGACCCTCCCCGTGATCCTCCACGTCACCATCCCCGACCTCGTCGCAGGCCGCAGGTACACGTTCCGGATCGCCGCGGTGACCGCGGGGGGCGACGGGGCGCTGTCGGCCCCCGTCGCGGCGGTGCCCAAGGCCTAGCGGCCCGCCCGGCGCGCGATCGCCCGGGCGAAGCGCTCGGGAGCTCCGCTCGATGTCGAGAGGAACAGGAACGGCTCGATGAGTTCGACCTCGTTCACGAGGGGACCCTCCGTCCCCTGGAAGAGGTCCACCCTCGCGTAGCAGGGGGGCGAGGTCACCGGGATGTTGCGCAGCGCCATCGCGATGACGGCCCGCTGCTCCGCGGTGACCACGTCGGACGCGGAGGTCTCCGCGCCGCTCGGGTGGGCGATCGTGCCCCCCGAGACCTGCACGCGCTTGCGGACGGCGTGGCTGACCTCGCCGTCGAGCACGATCACGTCCGTCTCGCCCTCGCTGGCGACGCTCGCGATGAACGGCTGGACCATCGCGGTGAGCCCGAGGGATCCGATGCGGGCGACGTGGGCGAGCACGTCGTCACGCTGGCCCTGCGTGAACCGGGCCGCCAGCCGCGAGCCCGCGCCGATGGACGGCTTGACGACCACGTCCCCGTCGGGGACCTCGACCGCGGCGCCGGGCTCGACGAACATCGTCGGCACGATCGGGACACCGGAGCCCGCGAGGTCCGCGAGGTAGCGCTTGTCCGAGTTCCACGCGACGACCGACGCCGGGTTGACGAGCCTGGGGACGAGGCGGGTCCAGGCGAGGAAGGCGGCGAGGTCCGACGTGTAGTCCCAGGTCGTCCGAACGACGGTGGCGTCGAATGCATCCCAATCGACCTCGGGATCGCGCCAGCGGGCAGCCTCGGCGGTGATTCCGAGCTGGGCAAGCGCGTCGATCAGGATCGGCTGGTCGGGGTCATCGAAGCCCTCGGCTGTCGCGAGGGCGACGCGGATCACGGGTGGAAGAGCATGGAGGCGTGCTGGGCCAGGTCCGCGAGCGGGGAGGGCCAGACGCCGAACACGATCGTCGGCGCCACGCACAGGAAGATCGCGATCGAGGTGAGCACGGGGACCCGGAGCGTCTGATCGGGTCCGACCTCGTCGGTTTCGGCCGGCTCGGTGCTCCGGTCTGCGGAGGCCCCGTCGCGGTCGTCATCGACCGCGATCCCCGCGCCTACCGCTGACAGACGCGCGACCGGCACGGACGGGGCTGGCTCATCCCCGTCGTCTTCCGCCTCGCCTGAGTAGCAGAGCACGACGACGCGCAGGTAGAAGTAGACACCGATCGCGGTCGCGATCATCGCGATCACGGCGAGGGTGTCGGCTGCAGGGCCCTGCGCCTGGATCGTCGCCTCGAGCACCGACAGCTTCGCGAGGAAGCCGGTGGTGAACGGCGTCCCCGCCTGGGCGAGCAGCAGCACCGTGAGCGCGGCAGCGAGCGCGGGTCGTCGCCGGCCGAGGCCGCGGTAGTCGGAGATGTCCTCGCGTCCGTTCGCGGAGACCACCGTGACGATCGCGAAGGTTCCGATCACCATCAGGGAATAGACCATCAGGTAGTAGAGCGACGCCGACGAACCGCGGGGCGAGGCGGCCCACAGCCCCATGAGGATGAACCCGGCGTGACTGATCGAGGAGTACGCGAGCATCCGCTTGATGTTGCGCTGGACGACGGCCAGGCCCGCGCCGGCGAGGAGGGAGAGGACGGCCAGGGCGAAGACGATCGGCCGCCACGCGGTCTGCTGGGTGAAGAGCGCCGACGAGAAGACGCGGAGCACCGCCGCGAAGGCGCCGACCTTGACCACGGCCGCCATGAAGCCGGTCACCGGCGTGGGGGAACCCTCGTAGACGTCCGGGGACCAGGCGTGGAACGGGACCGCCGCGACCTTGAACGCGAAGCCGACGAGCAGCAGCGCCGCTCCGGCGAGCAGCAGGCCGTCCGACTTGAGGAGGTTCTGGGCGAGGAAGTCGGAGATCTGGGTGAGCTGCGTCGTGCCGGTCGCCCCGTAGGTGAGCGCGATGCCGTAGACGAAAATCGCCGATGCGAACCCGCCGAGGAGGAAGTACTTGAGCGCCGCCTCGCCCGATCGCTCGGAGCGCCGATCGAACGCCGCCAGCACGTAGAGGGCGATCGAGAGGATCTCGAGACCGAGGAAGATGATCACGAGGTCGTTCGCCGCCGCCATCATCATCGCGCCGGCCGCCGACGACAGCGCCAGGATGTGCAGGTCAACACCCGTGTAGCCGGCGTCCTCGAGCCACCCGTCCGCGACAAGGGCCGTCAGGCCCATGGAGACGGCGATGATGCCCGTGGCGACGACAGCGAAGCCGTCGAGCACGATGGAGTTGGCGATCGTCGTCGAGGGACCGTCCACGAGCACGTTTCGCCACTGGAAGCCGACCGCCACGAGCGCGGCGACCGAGGCGGCGACTGTGACCCAGGTGCCCGCCACGCGCGGCAGGCGGCCACGGACCAGTGCGGTCGAGATCAGGAGCGCGAGAGCGGCACCCGTGAAGATGAGGATGGGCAGGATCGCCAGGTAGTGGATGGACGGGATGGTGATCGTCGTCATCGTCCCACCACCACGACAGCCACATGCGCGTGGGCCAGCAGGTGCACGACCGACGGGCCGATCAGGTCAAGCACGATCTTCGGGTAGACGCCGAGGAGCACCATGATCGCGACGAGCGGGGCGAGCACGCCGCGCTCGCGCCCCGTCAGGTCGGTGATCCGCGCGTTGTCGCCCTCGGCGACGCCGTGGAAGACCTGCTGGTACGCCCACAGGAGGTAGATCGCCGCGACGACGACCCCGAGGGTCGGGATGATGGCCCAGTAGCCGTGGGCGCCGAAGAAGCCGACGAGCACCAGGAACTCGCTCACGAACCCGTTCAGGCCCGGCAAGCCGATCGAGGCGAGCATCGCGACCGTGAACAGCGCCGCGAACACGGGTGCGGGTCCCTGGAGGCCGCGGAGATCGGAGATCTGCGAGGTCCCGCGGCGCTCGGCCAGGAAGCCAACGAGGAGGAAGAGGGCGGCGGTGATGATGCCGTGGTTGAACATCAGGAGCACGGCGCCGTCCACGCCCGCGCGGTTGAGCGAGACCGTCCCGAGGATGATGAAGCCGACCTGGGCCAGCGAGGAGTAGGCGAGCAGGCGCTTCAGGTCGCGCGACCCGCACGCGACGATCGCGCCGTAGAGGATGCCGATGATCGAGAGCGCGATGATCGAGGGGGCGACCGTGCGCAGCGCATGGCCGAACAGCGTGATGTCGAACCGCAGGATGCCGTACGTGCCGAGTTTCGCAAGCAGCGCCGCCAGCACGACCGAACCGGCGATGGGGGCCTCGGAGTACGCGTCCGGCGACCAGGTGTGGAAGGGGAAGAGCGGGGACTTGACTGCGAACGCAGCCGTGAACGCGAGCAGGAGCAGGACGCCCGCCGTGCCGCTCAGGTGGGTGTCGGCGAGCGCGATGATCGAGAACGTGAGCGTCCCGCCGTGCTGGGACTGGTGGATGAATGCGAGGACGATGATCCCCACCAGGAGGAACGCGGAGCCGACCAGCGTGTACACGAAGAACTTCATCGCAGCGGCGGGACCTCGGAGCCGGTCGCCCCAGCGTGCGATGAGGAAGTACGCAGGCACGAGGGTCAGCTCGAAGAACAGGAAGAACAGGAGCAAATCGAGGCTCGCAAACGATCCGATCGTGGCCGTCTCCAAGAGCAGCAGCCACGCGATCGCGGTTCGTGAGCGCATCTTCGGCGTCGCGCCGATGATCGCCAGGGGCACGATGATCGCCGTGAGGACGATCAGCAGCACCGAGATGCCATCGACGCCCACGTGCCAGACGAGTCCGAACGGCCGGGCGTAGACCTTGTACGACGCGTACTGGTAGGTCGCACCCTTCGGGTGGTAGCCGACGGCCAGGAACGCCGCCCCGACGAGTTCGACGATCGCGATCGCCGCACCGACGACGACGGCCGCGGACTGCTCGAGCTCGGGCAGGCATGCCAGGACGACCGCGCCCAGCACGGGGAACAGGATGAGCGCGTTGAGGAGGATGGACGAGTGCACGGTCAGAAGGTCCTCGCCAGGAGGTAGGCGATGAACAGGACGACACCAACGGTCATCAGCAGCGCGTAGCTGCGCACGTAGCCGCTCTGCAGCTTCCGAGCCTGCAGCGACGTCCTGCGAACCAGGGTCGCGATCCCCATCACGGCGCCATCGATCACCTTGGGATCGATGGTCTCTGCGGAGAAGTTCGCGAGCTCCGTCCCCGGCCTGCCGATCACGGCGTCGTAGGCGTCGTCCCAGTACCAGACGCGGAAGAGGAACCTCGGCGTCAGCGACGGCCGCTCCGAACGACCGCGCCAGAGGACCCATGCGATCGCGATGCCGCCGACCGCGATCACCGCGTCGAGCACCTCGAGGGCGATCTGGGTGCCATGCGAGAGCGGGATCGGGAGGTTCCCGGCGAAGACGGGCGTGAGGAAGTTCGTGAGCGGGGTGCCGAGCAGGCCGCCGGCAGCCGCGAAGACGGCGAGCACGAGCAGGGGAATCCGCATGACCCACGGGGACTCGTGCGGCTCGTGGAGCGCGGGCCTGCCATCGGCCGTGGCCTCGAGGAAGCGGGGGTCGCCGGTGAAGGCGAGGTAGAAGAGTCGGCTCATGTAGTACGCGGTCAGCAACGCGGTCACGACGCCGAGGGCCCAGAGCGGCTTCGAGTACTCGTAGGCGCCCTTCAGGACGTCGCCCTTGGAGAAGAAGGCTGAGAACGGCGGCACTCCCGAGATCGTGAGCCACGCGACGAGGAAGGTGGCGTAGGTCCATGCCATCAGCTTGCGAAGGCCGCCCATGCGATCGAGCTCCTGCTCGCCGTGGAGCCCGTGGATGACCGAGCCCGCACCCAGGAAGAGCAGGCCCTTGTAGAAGGCGTGGCAGACCATGAGGAAGATCGCCGCGATGTAGGCACCCGAACCGACGGCCAGCACCATGTAGCCGATCTGGGAGACCGTCGAGAAGGCCAGCACCTTCTTGATGTCGCTCTGGGAGGTCGCGATGGTGGCGGCGACGAACGCCGTCACGCCGCCGATCACGGCGATGGTCGCCCTGCCCGACCCGCTGAACGCCAGGACGTGGTTCATGCGGCACAGCAGGTACACGCCAGCCGTCACCATCGTCGCGGCGTGGATGAGCGCGGACACCGGGGTCGGACCCTCCATGGCGTCGGGCAGCCAGTTGAACAGCGGGATCTGCGCGGACTTTCCCGTCGCTGCGAGCAGGAGCGCAAGCACCGCGATCGTGAGGTCCGTGCTCGAGAGGTGTGCGCCCGCAACCGAGTTGATCTGCAGGTAGTCGAGCGTGTGGAGGTGCGTGACGAAGATGAAGATCGCGATCAGCATCCCTACGTCGCCGATCCGGTTGTAGATGAACGCCTTCTTGCCGGCAGAGGCCGCGCTGTCCTTCTCGAAGTAGAACGACACCAGCCAGTAGGAGCAGACGCCCACGCCCTCCCATCCGACGAAGGTGAGCAGCAGATTGTTGGCGAGCACGAGCACGAGCATGGAGAAGACAAAGAGGTTGAGATATACGTAGAACTTCGTGAAGTCCCGCTCCTTGTGCATGTACCCGATCGAATACAGGTGGATGAGGGCGGAGACACCCGTGACGAACAGGCACATCGTGACCGACAGCGGGTCGATCAGCAGCGCCGCCTTGACCTGCACCCCACCGATCGGGATCCAGTTGAAGAGGTTTTGGGTGACCTCGCGGTCGGACTGGTGCAGGAGTCCGATCCACGCGACGATCGAGACGACGAAGGCCGCGGTGATCGCGATGGTCCCGATCCAGCCGGCGATCGGCTCGCCGATGCGCCGTCCGAAGGTGAGGAGCACGAGGAAGCCCGCGAGCGCTGCGATCGGCATCCAGACAGCTGCGTAGACCATCTCAGCCCTTCATCTCGTGGACGTCGTCGACGATCGCGCTGTTGCGTCGCCGGAAGATTGACACCACGATGCCGAGCCCGACGGTGACTTCGGCTGCCGCGACGACGAGGACGAAGAACACGGTGGCCTGACCGCCCACATCGTCGAGGACCCTCGAGAACGTCACGAAGGCGAGGTTCGCCGAGTTCAGCATGAGCTCGATGCACATGAACATCACGAGCACATTGCGACGGATGAGGAAGCCCGTCGCGCCGATGCCGAACAACAGCACCGACAGCACGAGGTACCAGGAGGCGGGGATCGTCACGGCGCCACTTCCTCATGGTCCTGGTCCTGGCCGAGCTCATCGCCAAGTCTCTCGTCGGTCTGATCCGCATCCGACGCAATCGGGGCGGCGTCGACGGCGTCCTGCGCGGGATCGAGGGCTGGCCCGGGGCTCGCGGCGGACTCGCGTGAGCGTCCCTCCGGCTGGCGTCGAGCGAGAAGCACCGCGCCGACGACGGCGATGATGAGGAGGAGCGCGGTGGCCTCGAAGGCAAACAGATAGGTCGTGAACACCGCCTTGCCGAGCGCGCCGACATCGTTGGACGGGTCGTTCGGGCCCGCGACCGAATGGGCACCGGAATACCAGCCACCGGCGGCGATGAGCGCGATCAGGCCGCCGACGATGACGCCGACGGCAGTGATCGCGAGCGGGCGGTGGCCGACGAGCGGCTCGACGGAGATCTTCTCCTCCCGGTCGACCCCGAGGAACATGATCACGAACAGGAAGAGGATGACGATCGCGCCCGCGTACACGATGATCTGGGCGGCGGCCAGGAAGTGCGCCTGCTGCTCCACGAACGCGAGCGCGACGCCCAGGAGCGTTCCGATGAGGCTCAGGGCCGAGTGGACGGGATTCTTGCAGATCACCACGCCGACGGCGCCCGAGAGGATGATCAGCGCGGACGCGATGAACACGAGGACGTCGGGGATCGTCCTTGTCGTCGCCAGCATCCCGGTCACTTCTTCGCCTTCCGCGACCTGAACGCGCGGGGGGGCTTGAACGTCCTCGGTGGCTGGTCCTCGGCGAGCAGGTGCTCGGACAGCACGTCGCGCACGGCCCTGGTCCCGGTCGCCGCGTCATCACGGTTGGCGGACTGACCGCCCTCGGCGGGGCGGACGCCATAGCCGAGCTCGCCCGACCATTGCTCGACGCCCTCGAAGTCCGCGGCGCCGGACGGGGACGTCGCGCGCATCCAGCCCGACGTGTGCAAGTCGTCGCCTTCGCGCCAGTCCTCCCACGGGAGGCGCTGCGGATGCCCGTCGTCGTCCACGAGCAGCTCTCGCTTCGTGTAGATCGCATCCGCGCGGTTCTTGAATGAGAACTCGAACAGCTTGGACTCCGTAATCGCCTCGGTGGGGCATGCCTCCACGCACAAGTCGCAGTGGATGCAGCGCAGGTAGTTGATCTCGTAGATGTACCCGTACCGCTCGCCGGGTGACACCGGGTGGTCCGGCGGGTTGTCGAGGCCTCGCACGTAGATGCAGTCGGCGGGGCAGACGCCGGCGCACAGCTCGCAGCCGATGCACTTCTCCATGCCGTCCTCATACCGGTTGAGAACGTGGCGGCCGTGCTGGCGCGGCTGCTTCGGACGCTTCTCCGCCGGGTAGCGCCTCGTCACCCGCTTGCGGCCGATGTGGCGCAGCGTCAGGGAGAACCCCTTGAAGAAGCTGAAGTCGCTCGTGGCGTCGTCGGCGGCCATCAGGCGCCTTCCTCATCGGTCAGCCGACGCAGGATGGTCGGCGGCACGGGGCGCTCGCCGACGGGATCGAGGATCGTGTCATCGCCGAGCTCCCGCGCGTCGCCGAGCTCGAAGGCCCTCGAGAGCAGGAGCGACGCGATCAGGATCACACCGGCGGTGCCGAGTCCCCACCACACGTTGACCAGGAACGCAGCGATGAGCAACAGCCATGCGAGGGCGATGGGGATAAGGCGCTTCCATCCGAGGGACATCAGCTGGTCGTACCGGAACCGCGGGAGCGCGGCTCGGAACCAGACGTAGCAGAAGCAGAACACGAGGACCTTGCCGAGGAACCAGAGGATCGGGAAGAGCCATTGGAGGTGCGGGACGTTCGGGATCCAGCCGCTCGGCCCGCCGAAGAAGAGGGTCACCATGATCGCCGACATCACGATGACGTTCATGAACTCAGCCAGGTAGAACAGCGCGAACCGGATCGACGAGTACTCGGTGTTGAAGCCGCCGACGAGCTCGGACTCAGCCTCGACCGTGTCGAACGGCGGGCGGTTCATCTCGGCCGTGATCGCAATCAGGAAGATGAGGAAGGGCACGACACCGAGGCGGATGACGTTCCAGTGCCAGAACCCGCCGCCCTGGGCGGCGACGATCCCGTCCGTCGAGAGGGTGCCCGCGACGAGCACGACGGTCGCCGTGGAAAGGCCGAGTGCGGCCTCGTAGGAGACCATCTGCGCGCTGGCGCGTACGGAGCTCATGAGCGGGTACTTGGATCCAGACCCCCAGCCGGCCAGGATCACCCCGTAGACGCTGATGCCTGACATCGCGAGCAGCAGCAGGATGCCGATCTGAGGGTCCGCGACCTGCAGGTAGGTGGAGTACCCGTGGATCGTCACCTCGCCGCCGACGGGGATGATGCAGAACGTGACGAGCGCCGGGATGAGCACCAGGTAGGGCGCGAGCTTGAAGACGAACCTGTTCGCGTTGGCCGGGACCAGGTCCTCTTTGAAGAAGGCCTTTATGCCGTCGGCGAGCGTCTGGAGGATGCCGAAGGGTCCCCACCGCTCCGGTCCGATCCGGCTCTGCATGTCTGAGATCACCTTGCGCTCGAACCAGATGAGCAGCATGACCGAGATGAGCAGCAGGGCGAACGCGACCAGGATCTTGACCACGGTCACAATGATGGCGATCCAGCCGACGCCGTTCGCGTAGATCGGGTCGCCGGTTGCGAGCAGGTGGGTCATACCGACTCCATCCTGATCTCGGTGACGATCTCGCCCTGATCGATGAGTCGGACGGCGATCCTGTCCGCGGCCCCCGCTGCATCCAGGTTGAGGCCGATCCGCAGAGTGCCCTTGACCACGGTTGTGTCGGCGACGGCACGCAGGACGGCCGTCGACTTCGACGACCGGAGCTGGACCTCGGATCCGCTCGTGGCTCCGATTCGGTCGAGGTCGTAGGGGTTGGCGCGAACCTCCGCGGTCGGCACGAGCGGCAGCAGGCTGGGCGACGCCTCGATTGCTGCGCCGCGGTCGAACAGGTGCCGAACCGCCACGAGCCGCAGCGAGTAGGCGTCAGGAGGGGGCACGCGGAGTGACTCGCCGTCGGACGCGCGCGCCGCAGCCGGAGATGGGGCTGTGCCCGTGGCGGCGTCCTCGGCCGGAACCGTGACCGCGCCCGCGAGCGGGTTGAGGCCGACGAGCTCGGGAGACTGGACGCCGGGAAACGCCACTGGATCGAGCGCGCCGCGCGGAGCGCCGGCGTCGCGGCCGAACACCATGCCGTCGTCGCGCGCGGAGAGTGCATCGGTCGTGATTCCCGCGCGGAGCGCACAGAGGTCCGCGATCTCGTCGGTCAGCGCCGAGGGGTCCGTCGCTGGAACCGTGCCCCCGAACGCGCCGATGAGCTCACCGGCGATGTCCGTGTCGGGCCAGGCGAATCCAGGGCCGACGAGCTTCTGGCCCAGCTTGAGGACACGACCCTCGAGGTTCGTCGTCGTCCCTGACCGTTCGTGGGCGACGGTTGCGGGGAGCACGATCGAGGCGTGCGCCAGCACCGGCCCGCCGTGCCCGCCCACCAGGATCACGTCGCTCGCGGCCGCGAGGGCGCTGGCCGCCAGTTCGGGGTCGATCGAGTCGCTCATCGGGTCGGCGCCCAGCAGCAGGACGGCCGACTGCTCCCCCGACGAGAGGGCCTGCAGCTGCGTGATCGTGTCGCGGCCGCGCTCCTCGGGGACACCGCCCCAGTGGCTCGTGAACCATGCCGACCCGTTCTCGAGCGTCACCCGTCCGGGCAGCATGCCCGGCGTGAGCCCCAGATCGATCGCACCAGCGATGTTGGAGCGGCGGAGCGCGAACAGGAAGCGTGCCTTCGGAAGGCGAGCAGCGAGGAAGCGGGCGGTCGACTCGACCACGGCCGACGACTCGGCGACGTTCGCACGCCCGATGACGACGACGAGGCCATCGCCAGATTCGGGGATCACGGCGCGGGCGGCGTCGAGGGACTCACGCGAGAATGCGGCACCCTCGGGGTGCGATGCGAGGCGAGCAACCGCTGCGTCGTCACCGATCAGGGCGGCGGCGACTTCGGGTGCCTCGCCCGGACGGATCGGCAGCGATGCGGCACTGACCGAGGCGAGCCTGCTCGAGGCCATGGCCAGCTCGACGAGCTTCGTCGCTCCGGCGACCGCTGCGGAGCGGAGCCGCAGGAAGAGGATGGGGAGCTCCTCTTCGAGATCCCCCGAGATCACGAGCACGGCTGCCGCTGTGGTGGCATCGTCGATCGTCGCGCTCGGCAGCTCGCCGAGCAGCGCCGGATCGAAACCGTCGCCGAACTGCGCGTCGACCGAGTCGGTGCGCACGACGCCCTTCAAGAAGCGTGCCCAGAGGTACTGCGCTTCGTTCGTGAGCGCGGCTCCCCCGATCGCGCCGAACCCCGCCGGTGACGAAACGGTGGCGCGCTGGATCGCATCCTTGGCCGCCGCGATCGCCTCGCCCCAGGGGACCTCGACAAGCTCGCCGTCGCGACGCAGGAGCGGCGCGTTGAGTCGGCGGCGCGGCGACGTCAGCGGGAGCAGCGGCTCGCCTTCCTCCTGTCCGTTCGTCGCCTCGTACGCGAACCGTCCCTTGTCGCAGAGCCAGCCGTGGTTGATGGGGTCGGAGTCCACGCCGAGCAGGCGCGTGATCCGGTTGGCCGAGGACTGGACCGCCACGCGGCACCCGACCGAGCACGTCGTGCAGGTCGACTCGACCTGCTCGAGGTCCCACGGGCGCGCCGAGAAGCGGTACGGCGACGCGGTCAGGGCCCCGACCGGGCAGATCTGGACGGTGTTGCCCGAGAAGTGCGAGGTGAAGGGCTCGGAGGGGAACGTGGCGACCTCCACCTGCTCGCCACGACCGAGGAAATCGATCTGGGCCTCTCCTGCCACCTCGGACGCGAACCTCGTGCACCGACTGCACTGGATGCAACGCTCGCGGTCGAGCAGCACGAGGTCCGACAGCGGGATCGGCTTCGCGAAGTGGCGCTTCTCCTCAGCGAACCTGGTGTCGCCCGAGCCGTGCGCGAGGGTCTGGTCCTGCAGCGGGCACTCGCCGCCCTTGTCGCAGACCGGGCAGTCGAGCGGGTGGTTCACGAGCAGGAACTCGAGGATCCCGTCCTGTGCCTTCTTCACCTTGTCGGAGTCGGTGACGACGGTCATGCCCTCGGTGACGCCGACGTAGCAGGCCGGCTGGAGGGTCGGTCCCCTCGGTCCGTCCACCTCGACGAGGCACATCCTGCAGACCCCGACGGGCTCCATCCGGGGGTGGTAGCAGAACCTCGGGATGTAGGTCCCGGCTCGCTCGGCGGCGGCGATCAGCATCTCGCCGGGCTCCGCGGTCGTGGTCCGGCCGTCCAGGGTGAAGGACACGGAGGCACGCGTCTCGTCAGCCATGGGGACATCCCTGGTTCGTCACGTGCGCGTAGAACTCGTCTTTGAACATGGAGATCGCCGAGCTGATTGAGGCGGGGATGGACGGTCCGAGCGGGCAGATCGTCGTCTGCTGCGGCGGCCAGACCAGGCCAGGGGAGATGTTGTCGCACACGTCGAGGAGGAGGTCAATGTCCTCGTGGCGGCCGCCACCGTTCTCGAGCCTCCACAGGATCCGCTCGAGCCACCCCGAGCCCTCTCGACACGGCGTGCACTGGCCGCACGACTCGCGCGAGAAGAACTTCGTGATCCGCCACACCGCGCGAACGGCGCAGGTCGTCTCGTCCATGGCAACGATGGATCCGGATCCCAACATCGACCCGCGCTCGCCGACCTCGTCCTGGCCGAGCGGGACGTCGAGCATCTCGATCCCGAACCACGGAGAGGACACCCCGCCGGGGATGAATGCCTTGAGCGCCCTGCCGTCCCTGATACCTGCGCCCAGGGCGGGGTCGAAGATGATGTCTCGGAACGTGTTGTGCACCATCTCGAGCTCGTAGACGCCGGGCCTGTTGACGTGTCCGGCGAGCGCGAACAGTCGTGTGCCGGTGGACCGGCCCTGACCGAGCGCTGCGAACGCCTTGCCGCCGTTGGCGATGATCCACGGCATGTTGGAGAGGGTCTCGATGTTGTTCACGACCGTCGGCTGGCCGTACAGGCCCATGACAGCGGGGAAGAACGGCGGCTTGATCCTGGGGAAGCCGCGCTTCCCTTCGAGCGACTCGAGCAGGCCCGTCTCGTCACCGCAGATGTACGCGCCGGCGCCGGGGTGGACGACCACATCGAGACTGAACCCGGAACCGAAGATGTCCTGGCCGAGCGCTCCGCTGGCGTACGCGTCGTTGACCGCCGACTGGACCCGCTCGAGGGCAAGCGCCATCTCGCCGCGGATGTAGATGAATGCCTGGGAGACCTGCAGCGAGTACGCCGCGATCACGACGCCCTCCACCAGCTGGTGCGGGTCGTTCTCCAGCAGGAGGTGGTCCTTGAAGGTCGCCGGCTCGGACTCGTCCCCGTTGACGACGAGGTAGCTGACGGGGTTCTTGCGGAGCATCGACCACTTCCTGCCCGCGGGGAAACCGGCGCCTCCGCGGCCGAGGAGCGACGCGTCGTCAACCTCGGACCACACCGCTTCGGGGGTCATCGCCAGCGCCTTGCGCAGCGACTCGTACCCTCCGTGCTCGAGGTAGGTGGCCAGCGTGTGGCTCCCCTCGATGCCGATCCTGGCTGTGACGATCTTCGGGGCGTCGAGTTTCGCCATCAGGGCTTCGCCTCCGCCCGCTGCTGGCGCTCGATCGAGACCCGGGCACGCTCCTCGGCGACCTGCTCGCGCGGCGCGACCAGTCCCACGGTCCGGCGCACCCGCACCAGCGTGCCGAATGGGGGGATCTCATCGGTCCGGCCGCCATCTCGAAGCTCCGAGACGAGCGCGTCGAACTGGTCCGCCGACGTGGTCCGCACGAACCGGCTGTTGACCTGCACGCACGGCGGGTGGTCGCAGTCCGCGAGGCACTCGTTCTCCTCGAGCGTGAACAGCCCGTCGGGCGTCGTCGCGCCGACCGGGATGCCGAGCACGCGCTCGGCGTGCTCGAGCAGCTCGATGCCGCCGGCCAGCAGGCACGCGATGTTGGTGCACACCCCCACGACGTACCTGCCCACCGGCTCGAGGTGGAACAGGTCGTAGAACGACGCGGTGCCCCGGACCTCGGCCGCCGTCGTGCCGGTCAGCCCTGCGACCTCCTCCATCGCCTCGGGCGTCAGGTACCCGTCCTGCTCCTGGGCGAGGTGCAGGAGCGGCAGCATCGCCGAGCGGGGATGCGGGTACAGCGAGACAATCTCCTCCGCACGCTGGCGTATCTCAGGGCGCAGGTGGCTCATCGGTCCACCTCTCCCATCACCGGGTCGATCGTCGAGACGATCGTGATCGTGTCCGACATCATCCCGCCCCGCATCAGCAGCGACACCGCCTGCAGGTTGACGAAGCTCGGGCCGCGGACGTGGAGGCGGAACGGCTTGGCTGAGCCGTCCGAGACGAGGTACGTGCCGAGCTCGCCGCGTGGCGACTCGACGGCGGAGTACACCTCTCCCGCCGGCACCCGGAAGCCCTCGGTGAAGAGCTTGAAGTGGTGGATCAGCGCCTCCATGGATGCGTCGATCCGGCCCCTCGGCGGCGGCGTGACCTTTGCGTCCTGGGTGCGGTAGTCGCCCCTCGGCATGCGCTCTGCGACCTGGCGGATGATCCGGACCGACTCGCGGATCTCGTTGAGGCGGATCGCATAGCGGTCGAAGTTGTCGCCGTATGTCCCGACGATCACGTCGAAATCCACCTCGTCGTACTTGAGGTACGGCATCGCGCGGCGCAGGTCCCACGGGACGCCGGTGGATCGAAGCAGTGGGCCCGTGAGCCCGAGCGCGAGCGCCTCCTCGGCGGTGAGGCCGCCGACGCCGTCCATCCGCAGGTGGAAGATGGGCTGGCCTGTGAGCAGCTCGTCGTACTCGAAGGTCCGGGCCTCGATCGTGTCGCAGATGACCGTCACGTCGTCCTCCCAGCCGTCGGGGAGGTCCGCCGCCACGCCGCCGGGGCGGATGTAGTTGCAGTTCATCCGCAGCCCGGTCGTCTTCTCGAAGAAGGCGAGGATCATCTCGCGCTCTCGGAGGCCGTAGATCATCATGGAGCTCGAGCCGACGTCCATCCCGTTGGTCGCCATCCACACGAGGTGCGAGCTGATGCGGTTGAGCTCGCTCATGAGCATCCGGATCCACTGCGCTCGGTCAGGCACCACGACGCCAAGCAGGCGCTCGACAGCCAGGGAGAAGCCGAGCTCGTTGATCAGCGGACTCAGGTAGTCCATCCGCGTCACGTTCGTCGCGCCCTGCACGTAGGTGAGCTCCTCGGCTGTCTTCTCCATGCCTGTGTGCAGGTAGCCGATGATCGGCTTGACGCGGAGGACGAACTCGCCGTCGAGCTCGAGCATGAGGCGAAGGACCCCGTGGGTCGAGGGGTGCTGGGGCCCCATGTTGAGGATCATCGTCTCGTCGTCTGTGCGCTCCACGTCGACCTGCGCGGGGTCGAGGAAGGTGCCCTCCGGAAGTCGGACGACAGCGCCCGTCTCGCGACCGAGCTCCTCCTTGGACGTGTCCGCGCGCCGGCGCATCTCCTGGGTGCCCTCGGACGTCTCGGCCGTGAGCAGGTCGGGCCGCTCGATCCGCCGCACGTCCGAGCTGTCGCGCGCGTCGATCGTCATCGCGGTCCCGGCGCTTCCTTGAACTGGACCGGGACGCGACCGGCGCCGTAGTCCTTGCGCAGCGGGTGGCCCTCCCACTCCTCGGGCATCAGGATCCTCGACAGATCGGGATGCCCGTCGAACACGACGCCCATCAGGTCGAACGCCTCGCGCTCCATGGCCTCGGTCCCGGGGTAGAGGTCGAAGAGCGAGTCGACGGAGGCATCCATCTCTGGGACCTGGACGCGGATCCTCACCCGTCGCTTCTGCGAGAGGCTGAGCAGGTTCACGACGACCTCGAATCGCTCGCCAACGACGCCGTCGGGGAGATCGCGCCCCGGGTGGCCGAGGTAGTCGACGGCGCACACGTCCACGCACATCTCGAATCCGGAATCGCGAAGTCCCCCGATCGTGTCGGCGTAGGCGTCCCGCGGCACGAACACCACGTGCTCGCCTCCCAGGCCCACGACCGTCGGGAAGCGGTCCACCACCTCGGACTCGGTCACGTGGGCGTCCCGATGTTGACGGCGGCGGGGTCCTCGGGGGTCCAGGGGCTTTCGATGGTCACGGCTGGCGCGGCAGCTGGTGCCTCACGACGGCGGAGAATCTCGCCCGTCCGAATCTGCTCGTGCAGGGTCAGGATCGCGTGCATCAGGGTCTCGGGCGACGGCGGGCAACCCGGTGCGTAGACGTCCACGGGGACGATTTGGTCGACGCCCTGGACGATCGCGTAGTTGTTGAACATCCCTCCCGACGAGGCGCATACGCCCATCGAGATGACCCACTTGGGCTCCATCATCTGGTCGTAGACCTGGCGCAGCACCGGCGCCATCTTCTGGCTCACCCGGCCCGCCACGATCATGAGGTCGGCCTGGCGCGGCGAGTTCCGGAACACCTCCATCCCGAAACGGGCAAGGTCGAAGTCCGCACCCCCCGTCGCCATCATCTCGATGGCGCAGCAGGCGAGCCCGAAGGATGCCGGCCAGATCGATGCCCGCCTCGCCCAGCGGACAAGGTCCTCGAGCTGGCCGGTCAGGAAGTTGTGGGGAAGATCCTCGAGCGCCATGGTCCCCTATGCCGCCCGGTCGACAGGCTCGGCGGTGATGCGCGTGATGGTCGAGTCCGACGTTCTCGCAGGCACGCCGCGCGTCAGCCGCTTGACCGGACCCCAGGAAAGCGCACCCTCTGAGACGAGGAAGAGGAGGGACCCGAAGACGAAGAGTGAGAACAGCGCGATCTCGACGAGCCCGAACTTGCCAAGGGCTCGGAACTCAACCGCGAACGGATACAGGAAGACGACCTCGATGTCGAAGATGATGAAGATCATCGCGACCAGGTAGAAGCGGATAGGGAACCGAGCCGGCGTATCCGTCTCGGGCACGATCCCGCACTCGTAGGGAGCCAGCTTCGCGTCGGACGGCTTCTTGTGCGGCGCCAGGAGCGATGAGGCGATGAACGACCCCGAGGCGAAGATCGCTCCCAGGATGAGCATGCCCAGTATGGGGAGGTACTGGTCCACGCTGGTCATTTCTACCAGAACGACAGCGGTGTCAATCCACACGCGGTCGAGCCGTAGGATCTCGCGCGTGCCGACAAGCCCCCTCCCCCCCGACGGCTCGGTCGTCCACGACGTGATCGTCGTCGGCGCGGGTCCGAGCGGGTCGAGCTGCGCGTATTGGCTGGCCAACGCCGGGTGGGATGTCGTCCTGCTCGACAAGAAGGCGCTCCCGAGGGAGAAGACTTGCGGGGACGGGCTCACGCCCCGCGCCGTCCGCCAGATCGCCGACATGGGCCTGGAGCACGAGGTGGCGGCTCGAGGCCACCGGTACGGCGGCCTGCGGGCGGTCGGCTTCGGCCAGACCCTCGAGATGTCGTGGCCCGACCACCCGCACTTCCCCGCCTACGGGTACACGATCACCAGGTTCGACTTGGACGCGCTCGTCGCGGAACGAGCGGCGGGACAGGGGGCGTCCGTCCGCTTCGGGACAGAGGTCACAGCCCCCCTCGAACCGGTCCCATCCGCTGACCCGGACCGCCTCGCCGCAGTCTCGGGCGTCATCGTCGCCGACAAGGACAGCACTGAGGGTCGTGCGATGCGTGCGAAGTACGTCGTGGTCGCCGATGGTGCGAACTCGCGGATCGGGCGGCAGCTCGGCAGCGCCCGACGGCGCGACTGGCCGATGGGGATGGCGCTGCGCGGGTACTGGTCCTCGCCCCGCCACGCCGATCCCTTCATCGAGAGCCACCTCGACATCCGCGACAAGTCCGGTGCGATCGTCCCGGGATATGGCTGGATCTTCCCGCTGGGCGATGGCCGCGTGAACGTCGGCGTCGGCCTGCTCTCGACCGATCGCAGCTGGAAGGGTGTGAACACCACGAAGCTGATGGACGCCTTCCTGGCGCAGGCACCGCCAAGCTGGGAGCTTTCGGACGCGACCTGCCTCGGGCCGGCGACCGGGGGCAAGCTGCCGATGGGCCTCTCTGTGGGCCCCCACGTCGGCGGCAACGTGCTCGTCACCGGCGACGCCGCAGGCTCCATCAACCCGTTCAACGGCGAGGGGATCGCCTACGGATACGAGACCGGCAGGCTCGCTGCGGCCTCGATCGGCGAGGCGCTCCTCCAGAACGACCCCGGCGCGCTCGAGGGCTACGAGTCGCGCCTCGCCTCCGCGTACGGCGAGTACTACAAGGTTGCGCGCGCCTTCGTCAGGCTCATCTCAGAACCCAAGGTGATGCAGGCGTGCGTCGGGATCGGGATGCGCTCGGAGTGGCTGATGACCCAGCTGCTCTCGATCATGGCGAACCTCATGCGCCCCGATGACCTCGGGGCCGCGGAGCTCGGCTACCGCGCGATCTGCACCCTGTCGCGCCGTCTCCCCGACCAGCTGGTCGACTCGATCCTGAGCGGCATCGAGACCGCAGCCGCAACCGCCTGACCTCGCGCGGCGGACGAGCAGCCGCTCGGCGCCGGTGCGACGGGGTCGAGGGCAAGAATGGCGACGTGCGCCGTCGATTCGACCTCACCGCTGTCGACGGACTCGCGCTCGTGGCGGTCGTGGCGGCCGGCACCGCGCTCCGGATCCCGGGACTGACGTCGCGCGACCTGTGGTTCGACGACGCATGGGCGGCACTGCCCACGAAGGTGCCCCTCGGGACCGCCGCGCGGATGGTGGTGACAACGCCCCTGTACACGTTCGCCGTCCGCTCGTGGATCCTCCTGCACCCCGGCGCGACGTGGTGGGCCCAGCTCCCCGCCCTCGTGCTCGGCATCGCGGGCATCGTCGCGGTCTTCGGCCTGCTGCGGTCCTTCGGGTTCCAGCGTGCCTACGCCTACGCGGCCGCGGTGATCGTCGCCGTCGGGCCCGTCACCGTCACGTACTCGACGCGGGTCAAGGAGTACCCCGCGGACCTCCTGTTCGCGTGCCTCGTGCTGTGGCTGGCGGACCGCTGGCGCCGGTCGCCCACGCCCGTCCGCATCGCGGCGCTCGGCATCGCGTCCGCGATCGCAATCGCGACGTCGGCTTCGACCGCGGCCGCAGTGGGTGGTGCCGTGGTCCTCGCTGTCGCCATGGCGCTGCCCCGGCGGGAGCTTCGGGCCCAGACCGCGGGCCTCGTCGCCGGTCTCGCCGCGACGACGATCCTCCTCTACCTGGCGTGGCTCCGCCACATCCCGGAGCAGTTGCGCTCGAACTGGCGCACCCACGGCTTCATCGTCGGCTACGCGAGCCTCCACGAGGTCGCCTACAGCTTCCAGAGCGTCGCGTCGGGCCTCACCCACGGACTGCTCGGCGTGCCGATCACCTACACCTTCTCAGCCAGCGCCCTGCTGGCAGAGTCGATGCTGCTCGCCGTCACGACCGCGATCGCGATCGCGGCGCTCGTCCTGGCGCCGTTGGTGCGCGCCGCCCGGTCGAAGGGAGGCGACGTCGACGTCACCTTCTCCTCGGCGGCGGGGATGGTGCTGGGCGTCCTCGGCGCGGCGGCGGGGCTGTCGCCCCTCGGCGACGGCCGGACCGACGAGGTCTTCTACCCCATGCTGCTGGTGCTCGGAGCTGGCGGACTGTCATGGGCGGTCGCCGCACTGCGGCGTCGGTCCCCGAGGACCTCGCACCAGACCCGCGCGATGCGCGCCGCGTGCGCTGCGATCGTCGCGGCCTGCGCACTGTGGTTCGGCGTCTCGCACCGGGCCACCTACCCGCCGACGGGGCTCACGGTCGTGACGAGCCAGCTGCGGGGCCACCTCCGCAAGGGCGACCTCATCGTGCTCGACGGGTACGTCTCGTTCACGTGGGGCATGGAGGACCAGGCGCCATGGGCGGTGTCGTTCGAGCAGGGGAGCGTGCCGTGGCCCATGGGGTTCCACGTCGCGAGTGGCGACCCCGCGGTGATCCTCTCGCGCAACTACCTCGCGCCGGACGCGTCGTTCGCGAGGCTCGCGAGCAGGACGCATCGGATCTGGTATGTCGGGATCAACCTCGGCGCGTACTCCCCCGCGACACCGCCGGATCTCAGCCAGTTCCCGCTCGACTCGCCCACACTCCTCGCCCTCGAGCGGCTCGGGTGGAAGCCGGGTTACCTGTGCTGCCGGTACTCCGGCACCTACGCCCAGCTCTTCAGCCACCCCTAGGCGGCCGGACCGCTACTGACGCCTGCGCGCGCCCCGCAGACCGCGCGTCATCGGCTTCGCGCCCGCGACGACGCGAAGCAGGTCGACAAGCGCCCGCGCTCCGCCGGGGATGCCGTCGTCAGGGACCTCCCAGCGGTAACGGAGTGCACCGAGGCTGAGCGCCACGAGCGCGACCGTCCCGGTTCTCGCCGTGCGCACGTCCCGGCATGCGGACCAGGGGATCTGCCACGCGGTCTGCGGCTCACCGCCCAGCTGGGTGATCCCGGCCTCGTCGATGCGAAGCTCGAGGTCTCCCACGGGTGCCGTGACGGACGGGACCGTGATCAGTGCCGCCCCCGTCACGACGAGGGTGGTCGTCTCAGCCACCGGAGCCGACGAGCGCGAGCGCCGCCTCGTGCGCCGCATCGAGCGTGGACCGGATCGTCTTGTCATCGTGGGCGAGCGAGCAGAAGAGGACCTCGTAGGAGCCGGGAGCGAAGGCGATGCCGCGGTCGAGCAGCTCGTGGAAGAGTCCCGCATAGCGGCCCGCCCCGTTGATCGCCTTGCTCTCGGCGTAGTCGCGCGGCTCGGACGGCGGCGCGTCGCCCGCTCCAACGAACAGTCCGGCAAGCGTGCCGACGCGTGGCACGCACGCGGCGAGCCCGGCCGACGCCAGCGCGTCAGCGAGCCCCGTCGCGAGGTGCTCGACGCGAGCCTCGAGCTCCGCGTAGTCGTCGTCTGTGACCGTTCGCAGCACGCTGAGCCCCGCGGCCATCGCCACCGGGTTCCCCGACAGCGTGCCCGCCTGGTAGACCGATCCGCTCGGAGCCAGCTCCGCCATCACCGCGCGCGATCCGCAGAACGCACCGACCGGCAGCCCTCCACCAATGACCTTGCCGAAGCACCACAGGTCGGGCACGACCCCGAACCGGTCCGACGCCGCGCCCGATCCGAGGCGGAACCCGGTGATCACCTCGTCGAACACGAGCAGCGCCCCGACGCGGTCGCACGCCGCGCGGAGTCCCTCCAAGAAGCCGTCCGCTGGCGCGACGAGGTTCATGTTCGCCGCGACGGGCTCGACCAACACGGCCGCGATGGAGTCGTCCAGCTCGGGCACGACGTTGTAGGGGACGACGATCGTGTCGGCGACCGCGCCGTTGGGGATCCCGGCGGAACCCGGAAGCCCGAGGGACGCGACGCCGCTGCCCGCCGCGGCGAGCAGCGCATCGGCGTGGCCGTGGTAGCAGCCGTCGAACTTGACGATCCTGTCCCTGCCGGTCGCACCACGCGCGAGCCGCACCGCGCTCATCGCCGCCTCGGTCCCCGACGAGACGAAACGCACGAGTTCGACGCCGCGCACCCGCTCGCAGATGGCCTCGGCGAGCAGGACCTCACCGGGCGTCGGCGCACCGAAGGTCGTGCCCAGGGGCACGGCCCGCACGATCGCGTCGACGACCCCCGGATGGGCATGGCCGAGCAGGCTCGCCCCGTAGCTCTGGACGTAGTCGACGTACGTCCGGCCCTCGACGTCGGTCACGGTCGCACCGCTCCCGGACGCCACCGTGTAGGGCACGCCGCCAACGGACGCGAATGAGCGAACCGGCGAGTCGACGCCGCCGGGCAGCACGCGACGGGCGCGGTCGAACCACGCCCCGTTGGAGTCAGCCACCGAGCGCCTCGGCGACCTCGGCGGCGAAGTACGTCAGCACCAGGTCGGCGCCCGCCCGGCGGATCGCGGTCAGGTGCTCGATGCCGACGGCGGTCCCGTCGATCCACCCTCGCTCCGCCGCAGCCTTCACCATCGAGTACTCCCCGCTCACGTGGTACGCGGCGATGGGGACGTCGACGAGCTGCGCGACGTCGGCGATGATGTCGAGGCAGCTGAGCGCGGGCTTGACCATGACCATGTCGGCGCCCTCCGCAACATCCGCGAGCACCTCGGCCGCCGCCTCGCGCCGGTTCCGGAGGTCCTGCTGGTAGCCGCGCCGATCCCCCGACTGGATCGTCACGTCTACGGCGTCGCGGAACGGGCCGTACAGGGCCGTCGCGTACTTCGCGGCGTAGGCGAGGATGATCGTGTCGTGGTGGCCGATCGCCTCGAGCGACGCGCGGATCGCCGCGACCTGGCCGTCCATCATGCCGCTCGGGGCGACGACGTCGGCCCCCGCGTCCGCCTGGGCGACGGCGATCCTCGCGTAGAGGTCGATCGTGGCGTCGTTATCGACGGTGCCGTCGTCCAGGAGCACCCCGCAGTGCCCGTGGTCCGTGTACTCGTCGAGACACAGGTCGGCCATCAGGCACAGGCCGTCGCCGTGGTCGTCACGCAGGTCGCGCAGCGCGACCTGCACGATCCCCTCGGGATCCCAAGCCGACGTGCCCGTCGCATCCTTCTGTGCCGGCAGGCCGAAGAGGATGACCGATCGGATGCCCAGCGACACGAGGCGGTCGACCTCGGCGCGCAGCGAATCGCGGGTGTGCTGGCCGTGGCCGGGCAGCGAGGCGATCGGTCTCGGGGCATCGATGCCCTCGGCCACGAAGAGCGGAGCGACGAGATCCCCCGCGTCGAGCGTGGTCTCGGCGACGAGGTCGCGGATCACCGGCGTCCTGCGCAGCCGACGCAGCCTTCTGGCGGGATACTCCATCGCAGCGAGCCTAACTGCGCTCTGCCCGCGGTCCGGGGGTGCGACGCGGTTACCTAGCGTCCGAGGGCGGCGCCGATGGCGTCGGCCACGGCATCGGCGTCGCGCCCCTGGGCGACCGACGCGACCGGCCAGCCGAACGACCGGGCATAGGCATCGGTCGTCGGGCCGATGGCGACGAGCGGGACCGCCGCGATCCCCGTTCGCTCCGGTTCTCCGAGACGGTAGATCGACTCGACGGCACTCGGGGACATTGCCACGAGCACGTCAGCTGCGGCGAGCCGTGCCGCGCCGTCCGGCGAGATCGGTCGCGGGTGCAGGGCATACGTGGTCACGACGTCGACGTCGACGTTCCGCTCGAAGAGGCGATCGGGCAGATCGGGCCGCGCGTTCGCCGAGGCGAGGAACAGCACAGGGCCGGATGCGATCTCGTCTGCGAGCGATGCTGCGGTGCCCTCCGCTGCGCGCGCCGAGACACGCAGTCCGAGCGATTCCACCGCGACCGCCGTTGCGGGGCCGACCACCCCGATCCGAACGGTGCTCGGCCACTCCTGCGCCCACAGCGTGAGGCGCCGCGCCGCGTTCTTCGACGTCACGACCACCCACTCGAACCGGTCGAGTCGGCGGACCCGACGCAGGAGGTCGGCATCGGGCACGTCATCGACCGATCCAACCTCGAGGGAGCGGGCATCCGCCCCGAGACGGCACAGCTGCTCGACGAGCGCATCGGGACCGCTGCCGATGCGCAGGACCTCGACGCGGACTCCGTCGAGCAGCAGTCCGGTCACGCCGAACCGCCCGCGCTCGTGACCTCGCGGCGCAACCTCGCCGCGAGCGCACGTCCAGCCCGCTCCGGCATCGTGTCCGAATCGCTGCCGCGCACCATCGCCGTGCCGTCGTCCGTCCCGAGCACCCCGCGGACCATCGTGGTCGTCCCGTCGACCTGCGCCCACGCGCCCCCGGGCAGATCGCACCCCACGCCCAGCTCGACGAGGAAGGCGCGCTCGCACCGAAGTGCGACGTGCGCCGCGGTGTCATCGATGCCCTGGAGCAACGCGACGAGCTCGCCGTCTTCGAGGCACTCGAGCGCGATGGCCCCCTGACCGACCTGCGGGACGAACGTCTCGGGATCGAGACGCTCAGTGGCGACGTCCGCGAGACCCAGGCGGTCGAGCGCAGCAGCAGCCACGACGACCGCCTCGACCCCATCGCGCCCCACAGCGGCGATCCGCGCGGCGATGTTCCCTCGCAGCCCCACGATCACGAGGTCGGGACGTGCCGCCAGCAGGAGCGCCCTGCGCCTCGGCGCGCCGGTCGCGACGACCGCTCCCTTCGACAGCGCTGCGAGCGAACCGCCGACCAGGACGTCCGCTGGGTCGCGACGCTCGGGCACCGCGGCGAGCACGAGGCCTTCGGGAGCCTCCCCGGGCAGGTCCTTCGCAGAATGGACGGCCACGTCGGCACGACCGTCGAGCACGGCAGCCTGGACCTCCTTGGCGAACACCCCCCTGCCCGCGAGCGCCCTGAGGTCGACGTCGCGCCGGCGATCACCTTCGGTCTCCACCACGACGATGGAGGTGTCGACGCCGGTCGCTCCGAGCAGGGCGCCGACCACCCTCGCCTGTGCGAGGGCAAGCGGGGATCCCCTCGTGGCGAGCCGGACCGGTCCGATCACAGCCCGAACAGGGCTCGGACGGCATCAGCGAGCCGGTGACCGCGGTCGGTCCCGGAGCTCTCGCGCAGCGCGACCGTCGGTTCGTGCGCGATCTTTGCGACGAGCGACCGGGTGAGCTGCTCAACGCGCTCCAGCTGTTCCGCGGAGAGCGTCGCGAGCTCGCCGCGGTTGCGGTCGAACTCGGCGACCCGAAGCTGCTCCAACCGGGTGCGCAGCTCGGTCACGAGCGGCGCCGCACCCCTGGCCCGGCGATCCCCGAGGAAACGCTCGACCTCCTCGGAAAGGATGACCTCGGCGGCGGCGATCTCGTCACGACGCTCCTTGAGGGCGACGTCGACGACATCACGGAGGTGCGCGATGTCGAGGAGCGTGACGCCGGGAAGGCTTGCCGACGCGGGATCGACCGTGCGGGGCATGCCGAGGTCGACGACCAAGACGGGCCCGCCCGCTCGAGCCAGCGCAGCCGCGGGCAGCACGATCGAGTCGGCCTCGACGGCGCTGATCACAAGGTCGGCGGCTGCCACGACGGCAGCAAGCCCGTCGAGCCCGATCGCGGTGACCCGGCTCGGATCCTTCGCCGCGAGCGCGACTGCGGCGGGCACCGTCCGATTCGCCACGACGATGCCCCCCGGCACGCCGCGGCGGCCTTCGAGCAGGCTCTCGACGATCCCAGTCGCAAGCTGCCCTGCCCCGATCACAACGACGGAGGCTCCGTCGAGCGATCCGAGCCGCGATGCCGCCATCTGCACCGTCGCGTGCGCGAACGATGTCGTGCCGCGTGCGATCGCAGTCTCTGCACGCGCGCGCCGGCCCGCCGAGAGGGCGCGACGGAAGAGTTCGGTGAGCTCGGGTCCGACCGTGCGCTCCTCTTCCGCCCGCTCGAGGGAGCGCCGGATCTGGCCCAGCACCTCGGTCTCACCGGGCACGGCGGACCGGAGCCCTGCCGCGACCGCGAAGAGGTGGGCCGACACGCCGCGATCGAAGTGCACCGTCACCGAGGGCGTGAGCGCCGCAAGGTCCGTGCCGGCGCGCTCGGCGAGCACTGACGTGATCCCGTCGACGGCACCGTGGAAGCGGTCGACGACCGCGTACACCTCCGTGCGCAGGCAGGTCGACACGAGCACGACCTCGCTCAGATCGTCCAGCGCCGCGAGTGCGCCGAGCACCTTCGAGCAGTCGGCTTCGGGGACGGTGACGGCCTCGAGCAACTCAAGTGGTGCGTGCTCGTGATCCACGCCCACCGAGATGACCGCCATCAGACCTCCGGGATCGATGTTAGGACGGCGTACCGGCTCCGACCGGCGAGTGGCCCAGATTGTGCCAGAGGCCGCCGCTGAGCGGACCACGGCCGTGCTCCAGGTGGTAGCTGAGGATCTGCAGCTCGATCGACACGTCCACATACCGGACCGTGACGCCGGGGGGAACCAGGAGGACCTGCTGGGAGAACGACAGGATCGCACGGACCCCGATGTCGCAGAGGCCGTCAGCCACGTCCTGGGCCGCCTGGGCGGGGACGGTGATCAGCCCGATGGCAGGGGGCTGCTCGAACCTGTCAGGGTCCTCGTCGGCCAGCCGCCGCACCTCGAGGCCGCCCACCACGGTGCCCACCACGTTGGGATCGATGTCGTAGAGCGCGACGATCTTCGCGGCGCGCGTCGCGAACAGAGGGGAGTTGATCAGCGCGCGCGCGAGGTTGCCGATGCCGACGACGACGGTCGGGTCCTCCGTATCGCCGCCCAGCATCTCGAAGATTCGGCGCGAGAGGTCGAGCGTCTGGTAGCCCGAGCCACGCGTCCCGAAGGGCCCGATCGAGGACAGGTCCCGTCGGACCGTCGCAGCCGAAACACCAGCCAGGCGTCCGAGGTCGTCCGAGGACACCGTGTCGTTCCCGCGACGCAGGAGTTCCTCCGCGATCCTCTGGTAGATCGGAAGCCTCGCGACCGTCGGCTCAGGAAGGAGCTTCGGGCGCCGGTGGACGGCGGACACGCCGCGAGCGTACCTTCCTCTCAGGCGATCGGGCCAAAGGAGCCGACAAGGTCGACTTTGTCACCGGCCGCGAGGGAGAACCGCTCTGCGGCGCTGCCCTGTGCGACGACGAGCGCAGCCGCCCCGTTGGCGTCGCGGAGCAGTCCCGCATTGCCAATGGCAAGGTCGGAGAAGGTCGCCACCACCTGGACGAGTGCATCGTCTCCGTTGACAGCGACGCCGACCGTGGAGAGTCCGTCGAGCACAGTCCCTCGCAGGGACAGTTGCACGTTGCCGAACCGGTCCACCCACGTGACAACCGTGGTCACCGCGGTGCGCCCGTCAGGCAGGACGCGCGCGTCGACTTCAACGCCGGGGAGCTGCACGAGATTCGCCGGGTCGAACTCGTCGCCCAGGTGATCGAGCTCGGCCCCTGCAGCAAGCCGGGCCGCCGCCGGCGCGAAGAGATCCCTGCCGTCGAACGTGACGGCCTCGATCGGCGTTGTGAACAGCGAAGGATCGAGGGTGACGGCGCGAACGACTCCGCCCAGCACACCTGCCGCCTGCGCCAGCAGACCGTTGTCAGGACCGACCAGGTACCGGGGCCCGCCTGCTGCGACCTCGACGGCCACCCCTCGGCGCGTGCCGCCGACACCCGGATCGACGACCGCGCAGATCACGCCCTCGCCAAGGTGGAGCGCCGCGCGCGCGAGCAGCGCCGCGCCACCTTGCACGTCAAACGGCGCGATCCCGTGCGACACGTCAACGATCCTGACCGACGGTTCGAGCTTCAGCATCACTGCATGGAGCACACCGACGAACTCGTCGTCGAGTCCGTAGTCGGTGGCGAGGAAGACGACCCCGGGGCTCATCGACCCAGCTGGCGCGACCGCTCGGTGGCGGCAGCCACGGCCTCGATGAACGCTGATCGCACGGCCCTCGACTCGAGCGCCCGAAGGCCTGCCGCGGTCGTGCCTCCCGGTGAGGTCACCTGGGCGCGCAGCACCTCGGGCGGCTCGCCCGACGCGGACAGCAGCGCGCCGGTCCCCTCGAGCGTGCCGGCGACGAGGGCCGCGGCCACCTCGCGCGGGAGTCCCTGAAGGACCCCCGCCTCGATCAACGCCTCGACGACGAGGAACAGGTAGCCGGGCATCGAGCCCGACAGGCCCGTGACGACGTCGAGATGCCGCTCGGCGAGTCGCACGACCCCACCGAGCGATCCGAGCACGCCGTCTGCCCAGTCAAGGTCATCGCTCGTGACGTGGCTCCCGCCCGAGATCGCCGAAACGCCCCTGCGCACGAGCACAGGCATGTTGGGCATCGCTCGCACGACTGCCGCACCATCGGGCAGGACTGCCTCGATGCGCTGTGTGGAGAGGCCGGCCACGACGGACAGGATCCGGCGCACGCCGACGGCGCCCAGGAGCCTGGCGGCTCCCTCCGCGACATCGGGCTTCACCGCGAGCACCGCTCCCGTGTATCGGTCAACGTGCGCGAGCTCGAGCGTGTCGACGACGACCAGCCCCGGATGCTCGTGGCTCAGCTCGGCTCGGCGAGCCGAATCGATCTCGACCACGGCCAGTTCCGGAGGCTCACACCAGGACGCCTCGAGCAGCCCTGCCGTGATCGCGCTCCCGATGCGCCCGCCCCCCATGATCGCAAGGCGCAGTGCCATGCCATCACGCTACCTGCCCCCCAAGGCGGTCCCCCTTGGCCCGGGTGGTGGGGCATGACCGCCGAGGCTGCCAGGTCACCGAAGTGGAGTCTGCGAAACCCGCCGCCTGCGGAACTGACCGGGGAACCCGAGCGACATCACGGTGGGGTAGACGGCCTCGAGCGCCTCGATCGTCGAGCCGCAGAGTCGGTCGATCTCGTCGATGTCGACGACCGACGCCGGCACTCTCGCGACCAGATAGATGCCGCTCTCCGGTCCGATCGCGAAGGCGATGCCGAACAGCGCGGCATTGCGCCGGAGCACGAGCGCGTGGATGGCCTCGCTGTTGACCTCGGGAGCCGGCATGACCTCCGCCTCCAACGAGAGCGTGCGCTGTCCAAGGGAAAGCCAGATCGCGATGACATCCTTCTCAGTGCCCTTGAAGCGCAGGATCCAGCGATCGGTCGCCTTGCGATCGGATACCACTCGGTGCTCCACCGAGAGCAGGTGACCGCTCGGCATCCACGCCTGCTCGAAGGCCGCGATCGATGCCGCGACCCCGTCGCGCTCGGCGTCGGCGGCGAGCGACGCCTCGGGCATCAGGCGCAGGTGACGAGGTGCGTTGCGCGCAGGGCGCACACGACCTCGGTGAGCCGCTCGGCCGCCGCGCGCCATGTGTACGGCTGGGCGCGCAGGACGGCCCCGGTCGACAACCGCATCGTGCGCAGGGAATCCTCTGTCGCCCACTCCACGGCATCAGCCCATTCCTCAGGATCACGCCCGGCCACGAGGGTGCCGTTCACCCCGTCGGCGACGAGCGCGGAGAGGCCGCCCACGTCCGAGGCGACCACAGGCGTCCCGCACGCGGACGCCTCGAGAGCGACGAGACCGAATGACTCCGCCCTGGAGGGGACGATGCAGACGTCGGCGGCGCGGTAGAAGGTGCTGAGCAGCTCGTGTGGCTGCGGTTGCACGAATGTCACCCTGGACTGCATCGAGAGCTCACGCACCCGATCGTGCAGGAGCGCTTCGTAGGTGGCGCCATCCGAGCCGCTCGGGCCGCCGACGATGACCAGCCGATGATTGCGGCCACGACGCGACAGCGCCGCGAGGGCCTCGATCGCGAGATCGGCGCCCTTCAGGGCCTGGAGCCGCCCTGCGAAGAGCAGCAGGGGGCCGTCGGGCTCGATGGCGAGCGCCCGGCGGGCTTGGGCGCGATCGCCCGGCCCGAAGAAGGCGTGGTCGACGCCCAGCGGGACGATCGGGACCCGAGATCCGTGGACTCCCAGGAGGTCCTCGAGCTGCCTGGCCTCGACGTCGCACGAGGCGAGCACCGCATCGGCGCATGCCGCGATCGCCGCCTCGGCTTGGTGACGCTCCGTGAGCGGCTCCCCGGACGTCGAAGACTTGATCTTCTCGGCGGTGTGGAACGTCACGAGTAGGGGTAGGTCGAGCTCGTGCTTGATCGCATGACCCGCGATCCCCGAGAGCCAGTAGTTGGCATGGATCGCGTCATATCGCTCGCCCTCGGCCGTCATCGTCGCCAGAACTCCCTGGGTGAACTCGCCGACATGTTCGATCAGCGACTCCTTGTCGATCGGCAGGCTCGGACCGGCATCAACGTGATGGACGCGGACCCCGGGTTCGACGATGACCACGTCAGGAGCGTCGGGGGACTCGCGGCGCGTGTACACATCGACATCCGAACCGAGCCGGGCCGACGCCGCGGCGAGCTCGCGGACGTAGACGTTCATCCCGCCGCCATCCCCGGTGCCGGGCTGGGCGAGTGGTGAGGTGTGGAAGCTCAGGACGGCAAGTCGCGCCATGGGAGCGAAAGCCTACCGGGGCACTTCTTCCACGGGTTCGGGCAAGTCGGCGCCGGCTTCGACCGCGCCCTCCGGCGGCTCCGAGACGCCGAGGTCCGGTTCGTCCGGAGGATCGGTTCCGACGAACGATCGGTACACCGAGACCATCGCCTGCTTCTGCGCCTCGGTGAGGCGGGTGTCTGATCGAATCGCCCCCTCGAGACCCGCGTACTCACGCGGGTCGAGTATTCCCGCGCGGACGTAGAGGGTCTCCGAGGAGATCTCAAGTCCTCGGGCGATCTGCTGGAGGATCTCGGCCGACGGTCTGCGGAGTCCTCGCTCGATCTGGCTGAGGTAGGGGTTCGAGACCTCGGCCAGCTCGCTCAGCTTGCGCACCGACAGCCTTGCGTTCTCGCGCTGTTCTCGGATGAACGCTCCGAGCTCGCTCAGTCGTTCAGAGGGTTCGCGTGCCACGCGCCGAGCCTACGACGGCCCGCCGCCCGCGTACCTCCTGAGGACCAGGTACTCGATCGAGCGCACCGGGATCCGGCCGAAGTCGCGGGAGTCCGTCGAGTCGCCGGCGTTGTCTCCGCGGACGTCGACACCCGCCGCGGTCACCGACGAGACCCGCTTCACGATCCTGCCGACGTTGCCGCGCGGGTCATCGAACGCCACCAGGTCTCCCGGGCGGAGCGGCCGAAACCTCCGTACGAGCAGCAGGCGGTCGCCCGGATGGAAGGTCGGCGCCATCGAGTCGCCTGCGACCTCTGCTCGCTCGAATGCCCACACGAGCAGGGTTCCTGCGAGGGCACCGATCCACACCGCGCGCAAGATCCGCTGCCTCGCTAACCTCACCATCGCCATATCGAACATCGACCTTCGCCGCGACGCAACCTCGAGAAAGGGCATTGCCATGACACTGTTCGACCGGACCCTCCGACTCCTCGACCGCATCGATGCGCCCTCGGCCATCCACGCCCACTGCGATCTTCCCTGCGGGGTCTACGATCCCGCGCAGGCCCGCATCGAGGCCCAGAGCGTGAAGGCGACAATCGAGAAGTACAACGCCTCGGATGACTTCGACTTCAAGGTCCGTGCCGTCCTCATCAAGGAGCACCGCGCAGACCTCGTCAAGCAGCACCTCTGGGTCCTGTGGACCGACTACTTCAAGCCCGAGCACCTTGCTTCCTACCCGAACCTTCACGACCTGTTCTGGAAGGCCACCAAGACGGCGGGCGAGACGAAGAAGACGAACGACGTCGCAGTGGCGGACCGGCTCCTTGCGGAGATCGACGAGATCGCCGAGATCTTCTGGGCGACCAAGAAGTAGGTGGTTCTCAGGCGGGCGCGCGGTGCTCGTCACAGCGACGGAGCGTCGGGTCAGACGCGAGCTGCTCGTCAGCGAGACCTTCGCCGCAGACCTCGCAGGACCGGTACGTGTCATCGGCAAGCCTGGCAAGGGAACGGTCGACGTCGTCGAGCTGAGCCGCAATCGAGGCGATATCACCGGTGTGCGCATCCATGAGTGCAGCGTAGCCAGCGGACTCTGTCAGTAGACGAGAGGCTCCGCCTGGATTTGGACGTACTGCGGATCAACTGCGAGCACTGAGGCCGAGTACGTGGCCGGCGACGTGATGGTCGTGCCGCTCTCCGGCCCCGAGAGCACCCAGACCGGCAGCAGCCACGACGTCCCGTCGGTCAAGGTGAAGGTGCCCAGCTGCTGGGCTGCTTGATCAATCTGCACGTTGATGACGGGGAGCGTCGTCACAGGATTCGTTCCCGTTCCGGTGTTGCCGGTGTTGCCGGTGTTGCCGGTGTTGCCTGCGGAGGAACCGGACGACGTGCGAGGTGAGGTAGTCGCGGCTGGCGGCAGCACCGGTGCTCCCACTGGCTGCACTCCCCCGTCGATGACGATCCCATGGCGCTCCTGGAGGACGGAGACCGCATCGGAGGCAGAGATTGTCGGGTACGTCGCTCCTTCGACACGACCCGCGAGGATGCCGCTGGCGGACCCGATCGTGCCATCGGGGCCGTAATCGACCGAATAGCTCTGATCGGTCGCCTGGCCGTCGACGACCATCGGCACCGTCACAGCCACCTGCATCGGATCCGAGTCGTCCACAGCGGGAGTTCCAAGATCCGTGGTGATGCCGGCACTCGCAAGGAGCGCAAGCGCCTGGGCCGATGCCTGGGCGTCCGTGGGCAGCGGTCCCGCGAGAGAACTGCCCGAAGCTGGTGGCGTTGAGCTCGAAGTCGTCGGTGGGCTCGAAGTGGCGGTGCTCTCCGCCGACACATAGGACCAATTGACCACTCCACCCGATGTCCAGGTCGAGACGTAGGGGCCGGCGTCCGACCCGACCTGGAAGTCGCCATCGGAGGGCGACGTCACGGGACCAGCGAGGTCAAACGCAGTTGCAAGCTGCGTCGCCGCTGCCTGCGCGCTCTCCGATGAGACGAGCTGGTAGGCAGTCCCGGGTCCGGTCGTTGGCGAGAGCGACGGGCTGATCGTGAAGTCGTACCGGAGCGCGGGAATCATCATCTCGTTCCCGCTCGACGCCGAGGGCGTGTTTTCGCCAGTGGCACCGAGACGTCCAGCGGAGGACGGTGCGCCGAGCGCGAGCACGGGCAGCGACGGCACCGCCGCTTGAAGCCCGAGGATCCCCGCGACGACGAGCACGCCAGAAGCGGCTCCCGCGCCGAGCGTCGCGAATCGGAACTTCGTCCATGACCACGGCGTCCGCTCGGGTGTCATCGCCGTCCGTGCGACCCGCTCGAGCGCACCGTCGGACAGCGGCGCGACGCCACGCGCGGGATCAGCATCCGCAATTCTGGTGATCAGTTCGTCTTGGCCATCGAGACGCTCCACGGCGTCCTCCTTCTGTGCTCTTACTGCACCGTTCTTGTCGCGGCCCTGACCGGACTTTCCATGCCATCGACGGACAGGAGCTCGAGGAGCCTCGACTTCGCCTTGGAAAGTCGAACTGCGGCTGCGTTGACGGAGATTCCGAGCGCGATGCCGAGCTCCGAGGGTGACAGGCCCTCCCATGCCGACAGCGTGAGCACCTCGCGCTCCTTGTCGGTCAGGTGCGCCAGTGCCGCTCGCAGTTGCAGGTCCGCGATGGCCTCGTCCTCGGCGGCCTGAGCCGGGGGGCTCGGTCGCATGGTGGCATTGATCCGATTGCGGCGCGCTCCGCGCCGGCGCGCGTTCGACAAGCGGTGCCTCGCGACACCGAACAGCCACGGTGCTTCGGCGCCATCGGGGATTTCGTCGAGCTTGCGCCAAGCAACCGCCATCACGTCGGCTAGGAGATCCTCCGCGTCGGTCGCATCGGCACCGTTGTGGCGACGACGCAGGTACCGGTACACGGCGTCGCCGTGGTCGCGCACGATGCGCGAGAACCGTTCCTCCCGATCGTCTGTCATCTCGCTGCTCCCCAGGGCTGGTCCGAGTCCTTATCGGGGTTATGTCGCGGGCGCCGTGGTCCTTTCCACGAGCCTGCCCCTACGCGCAGCCTTGCACCCGTCGCGGCGGGCGACGGTCCGTGCCGGACCTACCAGGAACCGCACCCGTACGCGTCGGGCGCGTATGGCTGGATCCGCTTTGCGACCGCGATCTGTTCGACCGGCGTCGCGTACGCGGCATTTCGTGCGAACTGGAGTCCCCCATACGCGATCCAGTTGTGATTTGTGATCCCGAGTCCTCCGCTGAACACGGGTCCGATGACGTTCCATCGGCCGCCTTCCTCGCAGATGGACACCCGGGTCCAGGTTTCGATGTCATATGCAGTGATCCCGAGCGCGACAGCCGAGTCGCGCGGTTCGACACGGACCTGTTTGTGTCGTGCCTTCGCGTGAGGTGACAGTCGCGCATCGGGCGCATGATGCAGGCCGGCATCATGCACGACGACGGCTGCGGCAGTCGCACGGACGGCTTCGACACCATGGGAGTCTGGATGCAGGTGAGTCGACGGGGACAGCAGGCTGATCGCCAGCACGGACACGTAGCAGACACGAAGCATTGCGGCTCCTTGGTGTTGTTGTCGGAGGGCGCGCTGACGGCGCACGTCATGTGCACTGTCCGCCGGGTCGATGCCCGCCCGCGCGAGTAGAGACACTCAGGCGGGTGGGACACATGGCCCAGCCCCGTCACGCTGTACGGGGGGCGAGTATCAGTCAGCTCCTGAACGCCGATCCGCATCGGGACTGCGCTCTGGGCTCAAGCGGTGGGCTGCACCGGACGATTACGCCGAGGATGAGTGTAGGCGCAATGCCCTGCATAAAAGGTTCAACTTATGAATTTTTAATAATCGAACACAAAGCGCGGTTGCGGAGTGAGGATTGGGGTCCACTATCGTGATCATCCGGCGACGCGAATTTCGCGATGCATGTCGCCTCGCATCGGGCCGCTAGCTCATCGGGAAGAGCAGGGGACTTTTAATCCCAAGGTGCCGGGATCGAGACCCGGGCGGCCCACAAAAGCGCTGGTCAGAGGTTAGAAAGCCTGTGATCTGGTGCCTCGTGCCGCAATTTGGTGCAGCCAATCAAATGGACATACCGCGATTCATGACTGCGGATTCACGAGATCGGATTGTTCGCTTCGACTCTGTGGACGTTGCCCACAATCGTGGCATCAGTTGACGATGGCCGACTTCCCGGCAGCGAATCGTCACGTGACCCTTACTGCTCTCCGGGATCACGACCGGTGCTTCCATCGCGAACATGTCCGCCATGAAGCAGTGACGCAGTTCATGCAATGACCGGTTCCCGAAGCCTGTCTGCTTGCTGATTCTCCGCACACGACGTCCCAGCCGCATCAGATCGGTCCGGACTCGGATCACCTACATGGACACCGCATCGTGATCGCGCTTCAGGAGTCGGACCTGGGTCCGCCGTTCAATCTGGTCGGGCGATGAGTGCCCAGCATGTGTCTCGCGGGGAGGTCCACAGATATGGATCGTCCGACGGTGCCAACCATCGAGGCCGCGACGAGATGCGCTCCTCCAAAGGATGTGTTCTAGACGCCGATTGTGAACGGTGCAGGCGCGCAGGAGCGGGCACCCGCACTGCGGGACCACTCGAGGGAGCGGCAACCGCGTGAGTACTCTCGTCTCGTGAGTCACTGCGCCGCCGCCTTGAATGTCCTCATTCGGTGGCACGTCACCTGTCGAGCCCGCCGAACTTCGCGCACTGGTGGAGCGGCACCATCTCGTGAGCGCATGCCGGGTGCCATTGCCGGCTGCGGTCGGAGGACCATCGGGTGGACCGAAAAGCTCAGCGTTCCGCCGCGCAAACCGCTCGGAGCCAACGCTGCGATGCCCTTGCCATGTCGCGACCACGACGCTTGGCTGCGTCCCCAGCATGATGGCCGCCGAGGAACAGGTGGTCAGGAGCAGGCCATCCTCATGTCAGCCATCTGCCCCGCTGATGGCTGACATGGAGGTTGGTGAGAGCGGGAGGGTGGCGGGTATCTGGAAACTGGGGATCCTCCTGCTCCTGATCGGAATCTGCGCCTGTTGGGTCTTCGCGACCCCCCTGTTCGGCACCTCGGACGAGACGGCTCACGTGATGAAGGCAGCCGCCGTCGTCAGGGGTGAGTTCGTCGGCAAGTCGGACGGTGGACCGAACACGATCGTCGATGTTCCCCAGGACTTGATCGGCGCCAACCGGATCCCTTGCTTCGCGTTGGATGCCACGGTCAGTGCGGGTTGCTTGGCGCCACTCGGGCATGACAACCAGCTGGCTCCAGAAGTGACGTGGGTGGGCTATTACCCGCCGCTGTACTACTTGCTCGTCGGCTGGCCGACGCTGTTCCTGCACGCGTCATCGTCGATCTATGCCATGCGCCTCATGTCCGCCTTGCTCGGGGCGGCGCTCTTGGCGGGGGCGTTCTATTCCGCCGCGGAGGCCCGGGGCAGGGCGCTCCTCGTGCCGGCTACTGCCGCCCTGGCGACGCCGTATCTCTTCGCCTATGTCGCAACGGTCAATCCCAGCGGCATGGAGATGGCCAGCGCACTCTGCGCGTGGACCTCGGGTATCGCGCTCGTGGACAGTCCGTGCGATGCGTCGCGTCGCGGCATTCTCATTCGCTTCATCGTGTCGATGGTTGTGCTGTCCCAGGTGCGTGACCTTGGCCCGCTGTTCGTCGGAGTGATTGCACTCAGCATGGCGGGTTGGTATGGATTCCGGTCGAGCTGGTCGCTGCTGGCCCGTCCCCGCGTGCTCGCCGTCGTCGCCGGGATCGCAGCGTGCGCGGCGTTCGCGGGGCTGTGGGTGCTGCTGGTCGGGAATCTGAGCTTCGCTCCCAGCAGGCACGCCCTGGCTCCGCACGCTGGCGTGCTGGCCGCCCTCGCGAGGTCTGCCCATCGCTATGCATACAACGTGCGCCAGATCATCGGAAACTTTGGATGGACGAATGTCTATCCGCCTGTACGGGTGTCCTGGCTAGGTCTCAGCGTCATCGCCCTGATGTTTGTGCTGGGGATCAGAACCGCGAGAAGACGTCAGCGAATCATCGCCGGATCGTTGCTCGCCTTCGCCGTGCTGTGCCCGATCCTCCTGATAGCGCACGAGGCGAGGAGCGAGGGGTTCTTGGGCCAGGGGCGCTACTGGTATCCCCTCCTCGCAGGAGTGCTTGTCGTGGCTGCAGGCGCCGGAGGCTCCCGGGTGGCCGCGAACTGGCTGCTGTGGGCAGGGGTGGCGCTAAGCGCAGTTGTCGTAGACCTCGTCTGCTTTCAGGTCACGCTGGATCGCTTCCGGTTCGGACTAGGACAGCCTGAAGTGCACGCCGGCTGGAACCCGCCCGGCGGCGCGGATCTGTGGCCCGTGCTGAACGGCGTGCTCTGTATCACGTTCGCCTGGTTGTGGTGGTCGCTTTGCCGGTCAAGTGCAAGTCGTGGAGAGCCGTCCGAGTCCCCTTTGGGCGCAGATCCCCTGTAAGGCACCCAGGGGGGCCAACGCATGCGTGATCCGGATATCGGAGGCTTTGCGCCAGCCGCCGACGAGTGATCCGACTCACGCGAGCGCCCGCAAGCACCCGCTCTCGTGGCCATGTGACGTGGATTCGGGGTCCGAAGCGTCAGGCGGGAGCTGTGCGTTGAGTTCGGACGAAAACCGCTCGGCAAGCAAGAATCAGGTCCACGATGCCGACGACACGAACGACACGAACTGCGACGCGGAACCCGCCTGCAGCGGGGTCGGTCGTCGTGTCGGTCCGGTGCCTCGGTGATGACTCGCCCGACGACTGCGCCACACGCACGGCGCCGGGGACGATCGAGTGCACGATTCGGTTGCGGAACACGAGTCGATGAGCAGCATCTCGGGATCTTGCCGCCACGTGGCGCCCGAGTCTCTGGTTCGTGCTCGCGCGCCAGTCGCTTGCACATCAGGTTGCCCTCTCCGATCCGACCGTCGGCT
>Ga0181534_10000277_pt1 | contig 37002 bp, 30 predicted proteins | sample PEATcosm2014_Bin_37_FD_119758 | JGI IMG/M metagenome (GOLD analysis project Ga0181534, IMG submission 119758) | Peatland microbial communities from MTU Mesocosm Facility, Houghton, MI, USA - PEATcosm2014_Bin17_10_metaG | ecosystem: Environmental > Terrestrial > Soil > Wetlands > Peat | place... | reverse complement strand
CCGGGCGCCAGCCATGGGACGCTATCCGGGCGATGTCTACTTCTCCGGTGGCGCGTATTATTTCTCCAGCCTGGGAGCGGCGGAGTTCTGCTACCTGGCGGCTGCGCAGAATCAGCAGGCCTCGGCCTGGATCAGCAAAGGCGATGCGTTCCTGGCGACGGTCCGTGAATACACGCCCGAGAATGGGGAGTTGTCTGAACAGTTTGACCAGCGCACGGGCGCCCAGACATCCGCGAAGCATCTGGCCTGGAGCTATGCGGCTTTTATCTCGTGCGTGGCCGCGCGGCGCGTAGTGGCCGGCGCGGGAACCCGGACAGTGAGCACACGTTGATACCAGCTCAGGCACGATGACAAGCAGTCCAAAACAGGGCGCGGAGGCAGCTGCAGCGAAGAAGGCCGCGGCTGAAAAGGCGGCGTCGAGCCTCGGCAGCCAGCTGCGCATGATGATTCGCGCGCTGCGCAGCTCCCCCGTCGCGAAGAGTCTGGTCGCTCTCGGGGTGGCCGCGGTAGTAGTCATCTGCGCCACCGCCTACGGGCAGATCCGACTCAACAGTTGGAACAAGCCTTTCTACGACGCGCTGTCCCGGCGCGATCTGCATGACTTCATGTATCAGTTGGGCGTGTTCTTTATCATCGCCACCGCCATCCTGATATTGAACGTCGCCCAGCGCTGGGTCGTCGAGATGTTGAAGCTCAAACTGCGGCAGGGAATCGTGCATGACCTGCTGCGCGACTGGATGTTGCCGCGACGGGCTTTCTGGCTCGCTAACGCCGGCGGTCCCATGGGCGTCAACCCCGACCAGCGCATGCACGAGGACGCGCGCAAGTTGTGCGAGCTGTCCGCTGACCTTGGCACGGGGCTTCTGCAGGCGACCATTCTATTCAGCATTTTCGCTGGCGTGCTGTGGACCCTGTCGAGCGGCTTCACGGTCCGTTTTCACGATCGCGACTATGAGATCCCGGGTTTCATGTTGTGGGCGGCAGTGATTTACGCCGTGCTCGGATCCCTGCTCAGCTATTGGGTGGGTCGCAGCCTGATCAACCGCAACTCCGAGCGCTACGCCCGCGAGGCGGATCTGCGCTTTTCCCTCGTTCGGATCAATGAGCACCTGGATGGCATTTCGTTGGCGGCCGGTGAGGAAGACGAACGCCGCCGGGTTGAGATGCACATGGACAACGTGCTGGCGGCGACCCGCCGGCTCGTCAGAGGACTCACCAACCTAACCTGGGTAACCGCCGGCTTTGGCTGGATCACGATCGTGGCACCGATTCTCGTGGCCGCACCGCTGTACTTCTCGGGGAAAATATCCTTCGGTGGCCTGATGCAGGCCGCCGCCGCATTCACCCAGGCGCAATCCTCCCTGCGCTGGTTTGTCGACAACTTCAGTATCATTGCGGACTGGCGCGCGACTCTGCAGAGAGTGGCGAGCTTCCGCTACGCCCTGTCGACAACAGAGGACATGAGCGAGCTCGAGAATCGCATCGCCTACGTTGAGGGGGACGCAGGCACCATTGCAATCGACGAGCTCGAGATTGTGTCCCCGTCAGGCTCTGACAGGCTGAAAGAGACCAAGGTCATCATCAAGGCGGGCGAGCGCGTGCTGATTGTCGGTGCTCCGGGGACCGGCAAGACGCTGTTGTTCCGCGCGTTGGCAGGACTGTGGCCCTGGGGTGCTGGTACCATCGCGCGCCCAAAAAACGAAGAGATGCTGTATCTGCCTACGGGCACTCCCTACCTGCCACGGGGCTCCCTGAAGGAGGTCCTGGCGTACCCGTTGGAGACCGACCGATTCCCCGAAGAGTCGTTTGGGCGCGCGTTGAACCGCCTGGGACTGGATCGGCTGGTGCCGCTTCTGAATGAGACCCGGCGCTGGGACCGGGAGCTGAGTCCGGACGAGCAGTTGGGTCTCGCCCTGGCGCGTATTGTCATGCAGTCACCGCCCTGGCTGCTGATCGATGATATGTTGGGAGGCCTGGACGACCAAACCATGGAACGAGTGGTCGATATCTTTTCGCACGAGCTCGAGCACACGAGCATCATCCACATTGGCCGTGCCGCGCAGGCACGCGATCCGTTGTTCCATCGGGTTCTGCATCTCGTGCCGTCGCCCGTCGTGCTCACCGCCATTCCCGGCGGCAAGGCCGGGCAATGAAGGCGTTCCTGTTACTCCTCGTGTGTCTGCTGGGCTCGCCGTTGGCGCTCGCTCAAAATTTCGACTTCAAGCCGCCGGCGTCCGCGAATGATCCGAGTGTTCCGAAGGTCATGCGCGATCTGGCCGAGCGCATCCTGCCGGTGTACCAGGAGAACGATCAGGATAAGTATCTGCATAACCTGTCGGGTTTGCAGCTGGTAGCGGGAAACTATCCGGCTGCCTGGCAGACCCGGGTCCAACTGCGCGACCGGCGTAAGAATGCCGATGCCCGCAGGCCTGTGGGCCGGTCCGTGGTGTATGACATTTACGCCTACGCGCGGTCTCGCGAGGCTGAAGACAAGGGAGCTTTCGCGAAGACATACGGTGTTGCTTATCGCGCGATCGTGCCCGCGCTGAGCGGCACTGACGCCTTCCTGTTGTCCAGCTATCTGGACGCGCCGGTCGCACCGTTCAGGGATGCGGTGCAACGAGCGTTTGATCAATGGCGCCCCAAAGGCAGCATTCCGCAAGCGGATGCCATTGACTTGGTTTGGACCTATCTGCAGTTTGACGCTTACCGAAGTTTCCATCCGCTCGTGGCCGCGTTGGAAGAGGAGGATGACAGCCGGCGTTACGAGACCGAGTGGGATGTCCTGATCAAGACAGCGGATGGTGCGAGCATCTCGGCGGTTGTGGTTCGCCCCAAGGATGATTCGAAGCCGCTGCCTGCCTTGTTGGAGTTTACGATTTATGTGGACTCGCACACCTTTGCGAAGGAGTGCGCAGCCCATGGATATGTGGGAATTGTGGCTTTCACGCGCGGGGAGCGCCGCAGCCAGGGGCCGGTGACGCCCTTCAAGTTCGATGGGGCGGATGCCCGTGCTGTCATCAACTGGATTGCCAAGCAGCCGTGGAGTGACGGCCGCGTCGGCATGTACGGCGGTAATTACAGTGGCTTTACTGAGTGGGCTGCCACTACCAAGCACCTGCCGCCTGCCTTAAAGGCGATTGCTACGAATTCGGCCTACGCGCCGGGTATCGATTTCCCCATGACGGGCAACATCGTGCGCAATGCCGGCTATCGCTGGTCCGGGTGCGTGGCGAATATGGAAGGGTTTGACGAGAAGACCTGCAGCGACGAGGCCTTCTGGCGGCAGATTGATGAGGACTGGTACACCAGTGGCAAGCCGTATCGTGACCTCGATCGGGTGCATGGGCACAACACCATCTTTCACAACTGGCTGGATCACCCGAGTTACGACCGGTTCTGGCAGAAGTTCATTCCCTACAAGGAGCAGTTCCGGCACGTCAAGATTCCCGTGTTGGCTACGACGGGGTATTACGCGAACGGTGAAGTGGGGACGTTGTATTACTTTTCTGAGCACTACAAATACGATCCGCACGCCAATCACACCTTGGTGATCGGGCCGTACGACGACGGGGCTATGCAACACGGGGCGCCGGGGAACCTGCGTGGTTACCAGCTGGATCAGGCGGCGTTGATTGATTTGCGGGAGCTGCGGTATCAGTGGTTTGACTCCATCTTCAAGGGCGCGGAGAAACCGGCGGCGTTGGCGGACCGGGTCAATTTTCAGGTGATGGGGAGCAATGAGTGGCAGCATGCGCCGTCGCTGGAGGCGATGGGGAAGGGGAATCTGCGGTTCTACCTCGATGCGACCCCGGCGACCGGTGGGGAGACCCGGCGTTTGGCGTTGAAAAAGCTGTCGGATACGACGTTTGTGCCGCACACGGTTGATCTTGCGGATCGCGGTGATTCAAATCTCCCGCCGCCCAATGGAATCGTCAGCCGGGCGCTGCAGTTGCGCAATTCGGTTGTGTTTGTGAGTGAACCGTTGAAGCACAGCCAGGAGTTCAGCGGGCTGTTCTCCGGGAAGTTGGACTTCACGGTCAACAAGCAGGATTTGGATTTGACGATTGGGATGTATGAGCTGCTGCCCAATGGAGATTATTTGCAGCTTTATGATCCGGTGTATGAGATGCGGGCGAGCTATGTGCATGACCGGGTGACGCGGCGGTTGCTGCGGGCTGGGGAGCGTCAGCAGCTGACGTTCAAGAGTGACCGGATGACGAGCCGCAAGCTCGAGGTGGGGAGCCGGGTTGTGGTGGTGTTGGGGGTGACGAAGCGCCCCGACCGGCAGATCAATTACGGCACCGGCGGTCCCATCAATGAAGAGTCGGTGGAGGACGGGCGCGTACCGGTGAAAGTACGGTGGTACAGCGATAGCTATATCGAGCTGCCCATCCGCAAGGCCCCTTCCGACAAGGAGACCGCCCCAGAGCCGGCTGCCGCGCAAGCCAAAGGCACCCCCGCCCCCGCCAAGGCCGCAGCGCCAGCCAGTTCCCAGGCTCCCAAGCCAAAACCCACCAAGGATCCCACGCCCCAAGCCAAGCCCGCCACGTCGTCAGCACCAACTCCGACGCCGGGTAAGGGCGCCGCGCCGACGCAGCCAACGAAAGATACGGTGCCACCGCCTGCTTCATCGCCCGCCAAGAGCGCCGCACCTGCTGCACCTGAAGGCTCGAAAGACAGCGCCGGCAAGGACCCTACGTCGCCAGCACCAAGCCCGACGCCGGATAAGGGCGCAACGCCGACGCAGCCAACGAAAGATACGGCGCCACCGCCTGCTTCATCGCCCGCCAAGAGCGCCGCGCCTGCCGCACCGGAAGGCTCGAAAGACAGCGCCCGCAAGGACCCTACGTCGCCAACGCCAACGCCAACGCCAACTCCGACGCCGGGCAAGGGCGCCCCGCCGACGCAGCCAACGAAAGATACGGCGCCATCGCCGCCTGCTTCATCGCCCGCTAAGAGCGCCGCACCTGCTGCTCCTGAAGGCTCGAAAGACAGCGCCGGCAAGGACCCTACGTCGCCAGCACCAACCCCGACGCCGGGTAAGGGCGCCGCGCCGACGCAGCCAACGAAAGATACAACGCCACCACCGCCTGCTTCATCGCCCGCTAAGAGCGCCGCGCCTGCCGCACCGGAAGGCTCGAAAGACAGCGCCGGCAAGGACCCTACGTCGCCAGCACCAACTCCGACGCCGGATATGAGCGCCGCGCCGAGTGAGCCTGCGGCGCCGAGGGATACCGCGACGCCTCCGCAGTCGAAGAAGTAGCGGCCCCGGGTCCGGTTGCCGCCGGGGCCGGATGAGGCTGTCGGCTTAAGGTTGCTGCGTCAGCCGGAACGACTGCGCCCCCGTGCCGTTGCAATCGTAAATCTGCAATTGCACCCCATTAGCCGCCGAGGCGGCCGGGACATCAAGGCAGCGGCCGCTGGCAACGTTCACCAGCTTGTACAGGCCGGCGCCAACGGACACAGGCGTCCACTGCTGATTGGCGCCTCCCCCGTAGCTCCACAACTGGATCAGGCTCCCGTTGACCGTGCCAACATTGACAACATCCAACACCTGCCCCGGCTGAGCCCGGACAGTAATGCTGTAAGCACCATTGCCAGCCGCCTGGAACTGCCACTCCTGATTCGTCTGCTGCGCCCCGCAAGCCCACTGCTGAACTGCCGTCCCATTCGCAGTAGCCCGGTTAGCCGCGTCAACGCACGACCCGCTGTTGGTATTAACAACGTTATACCAAACACCCGGGTTAATGCTCGTCGAGCCTCCATTCTGCGTCCCACGCAACCCCAGCGCAGTGTTCAGGCTGAACGTCGCCGGAGTAGTCCACTGCTGCCAGTCAGCAGCAATGGTCGTGGCAGAGTCGCTCGAGATGTTGGGCGTAGTGGCCCAGTGGTTGGGGTCGTATAACCCCCAGCTGTTGGGTATCAGCCCGGCAGTCGCCTTGTACGACCACACCGTCCAACTCAACCCGGCCGCATTCCACGCATTCGTGGTGAACTGCCAGGTGCTGGCCGGATACCCGAAGTCATTGAACTCACCCACATACCCAGGCACGTTGTAACCGGCGTGGTTGTTGAAGTCATTGACCTGGTTGGTCGCGCCCTGTTGAACCTGGGCTTGCGAGGCATTCCACTGGTACTCATGCATCTGGTAGGCGACATTGGTCCAGCCATACACATTGGGGTTCGGCAGCATGCTCCAGTTCCAATTGCCCCAGGTGCCTTCCATGATCACCAGGTGTGCAGGATCCACCGAGCGAATGCTCTGGTACAGCTCGTTGTAGAGGTTGAGCACCGTATCGCTGGTCGGTGTGCCGATGGGCTCGTTGATCAGGTCGTAGCCGGCAACAGTCGGATTGCCCTTGTAGTGGTTGGCAATCTGCCACCAGATGTAAGCCGTCTGGCCCTGGAAGTTGCCGTTGCTCCAATACTGATTCTGCCCGGCCCGCCCGGTGTCGTCCGAAGTGCTTTGACCTCCGACCACGCCGTGCATGTCGATGATCACGTAGATCCCGCGAGCCGCGCAGGCATTCACCAGCCAGTCGAGGATCTCAAAGGCATCCGCGCGCCAGCCGGCGGGGCTCTGGTCATTCAGCAGATAAAACTGCCCCCACCACACCGGCGCGCGCACGACGTTGAAGCCCGCAGCCTTGATGTTGTCCAGGTCGGTGGTGGTGATCCAGCTTTGCTGGTACGTCTTGATTAGGCTCTGCTCGGTCGCGACCCCGAATCGCTGGTCGAGTGTCTGCATGACACTGTATGTATCAACCAGACCGTCGCTGGTCAGTGGTGTCATCCACTTTTCCATGACAAACCAGCCGCCGAGATTCACCCCCTGCAGGGGCACCACCTGGCCCTGGGCGTTGACAATCGACCGGCCCTGGGCATGCAGCATGCTCATCTGGGCGTTCGAGGTGTTGGCAGACAATCCTGCCAACATGAACAGGCTGGACAGGAGTAGAGACGAGCGACGCATACCTGTGGATCTCCCTGCGTGGTTTCGGTCACGCAAGGTACTGGATTTGTCGCTGGGTGCCGATGCGACCAACGGCCGCGGGAACGTCTGTGTGAACCAACATGCGACGCCGATCGGCGACAGCGGTGTTGGTGGCTCAGCGCGCCAGCGTTCGGCAGACCTCGGCCGTGTTGTCGTCCGCTGGAAACAGACACTCGATGCGCAACTCGTCAATAGTGACATCGCGTGAGGCGCCGAATGTGGAGAAAGTCGACAGGAAATTCAACTTGCCGCCGTCCCAGTGGAATTCGGTGGTCAGCAGCGGCAGCGGTGTTGCTTCCGGGTCGCGGGTGCGCCAGCCGGCAGGGATGTCAGGGTAGGCGAGAACCTCATCCAGCAGCTCGCGTGCCTTTGTGTCGGACGGGGCGGCGGCTACTTCGTTATGCAGATGGCGAATGAGGTCGCCGGCGACGACTTCCCAGTTAGCCACATGAGGGCGCATGTCCGCCGGGTCGAAAACCTGCCGCAGCACGTTGCCGTGAGTCGGAGGACCGCCACGCATCCGGCCGAACAACCGGATGAGGGCGTGATTGGTCATGAGCACGTCCCAATGCCGGTTGGTGATCAGGCAGGGATAGGGTTCCTGTTGCTTGCAAATGAACTCGATGGCGCGTCGTACGGGGGCCATCTGAGCAGTGGCCAGGTCGGTTTCTGCGTATTTCGCTGCGTAGCCGGCTGCGACGAGAAGGGTATTCCGTTCGCGCAGGGGCATTTCCAAGGCATCCGCCAGCCGGGCAACCATGTCACGACTAGGCTGGGCCTTGCCGGTTTCCACGCAGCTCAAATGGCGAGCGGACATCCCCACTTCGAGCGCAAGGTCGAGCTGGCTCAGCCGCCGCGCCGCGCGCCATTCGCGCAGAAGCGCGCCCACGTGGCTGGCCGGCGAGGGTGGTGGGGGTGAAATGACATTGAGGGAGTGCACGGCGCGGATCATACGGCCGAGCTGCGAAAATTCCATGACCTGGGAGGTCATTGCGGGGATGACCGGTCAAGCTGCCTAGCCCCGACACGAGCGGGGCTAGCAACGCCGGCGCTCGCAGGCTACGCAGCGACAGGAGCGCTCCCTGTGCACCGGAAAATGCATTCGGGGCCTGTGCGTGTACGCTCTGACGCGGTGTTCAGCTCGCAGCGCCATCATCGGCGCGTGTGCCTTCCGGTATCCTCCCGACCCCGTGGAACCCGCAACCGACTACCGCCAACGCCTCGCCCAGCGCGAATCGTATCTAAAGACCCTCGACGCTTCACTCTCCCGGTTCGGCTCCGCCCGTTTGACGCTAGCCGTAATCATCCTCGTCGCGGCGTGGTTCGCGCTTGGCAGGCATGCCTTTTCGCCGAGCTGGCTTCTGGTGGGAGTGGCGGCGTTTGCGGGATTGGTCATCGCGCACCAGGCCGCGCGCCGCGCGCGAGCTCGCGCCGAGCGGGCGGCTGACTTCTATAGGAGAGGGTTGGCACGGATCGAGGACCGCTGGCAGGGCACAGGCCAGCAGGGCACGCAGTTCGATGAAGCTCACCACGTCTACGCGTCCGACCTGGACCTGTTCGGTAAAGGGGGACTCTTCGAGCTGCTGTGTACAGTCCGCACCCGCATGGGTGAGGAGCGCCTCGCTCAGTGGCTGAAAACTCCCGCACCCCTGAGCGAAATCCGCGATCGACACGCAAGCATCAACGACCTCAAAGGCCGCACTGACCTCCGTGAAGAGCTGGCCGTCATCGGCGCGCACGCGAGCGTCGGCATCCACCCGGCAGCCCTGCTGAATTGGGCGGAAACACCGAACCGCCTGCAATCCAACTGGCTGCTCTGGATCGGTGTGTTACTTCCGAGCGTAGCGATTGCTTTCACCGTTTACTGGAAGGTGACCGGCGTCGGCGCGCCGCTCTTCATCACCCTCATCATCGAAGCACTCGTGCTTTCCCTGCTGAGAAAGCCCGTCGACGACGTGCTCAACGGCAGCGAAACTGCGTTCGCAGACCTGCGATTGTTCTCTGAATTGCTGCTGCGCGTGGAGCGTGAAAAGTTCACCTCGCCAACCTTGCAGAAGCTGACGGAGCGCCTCAGCTCACACACGCGCAAGGCCTCACAAACCATCGCCAGCCTGAGCACCATCGTCAGTTTCGCAGGATCACGGCGCAATCAGGCGATCACACTGTTTGCCATCCCGCTGATGTACACCCTGAACGTCGCGCTCGTCGCCGAAAGATGGCGGCGACTGCACGGTAAGGCAGTGCGCAGCTGGGTCGAAACCATCGGCGATTTCGAGGCACTGCTCTGCCTGGCAGCGTATGCGCATGAGCATCCGGCTGATCCGTTTCCCGAGTTTGTGAAAGGGACCGCCACCTTTGTCGGGGAGGAGCTGGGCCATCCGCTGATCCCGGCAGACCGGGTGGTACGCAACAGCGTCAACATCTCAGGCAAGACCCGTATACTCCTGGTCAGCGGCTCCAACATGTCCGGCAAGAGCACGCTGCTACGCACAGTAGGAATCAACACCGTGTTGGCCATGGCGGGTGCACCGGTTCGGGCGCGCGCCCTGCGGCTGACGGAGCTGCAGATCGGCGCCAGCATCCGAATCAATGACTCGCTGCACGAAGGCAGCTCGCGCTTCTATGCCGAGATCACGCGATTGCGGCAGTTGTTCGACGTGGTGGATGGCAACCGCCCGCTGTTATTCCTGCTGGATGAGTTGCTCCAGGGAACGAACTCCTGGGACCGGCGCAGCGGCGCAGAGGGCATCGTACGTGCATTCGCCGCACGGGGAGCCATAGGTTTGATCAGTACTCACGATCTCGCATTGACGGACATCTCAGGCCTGCCGGAAGGTGCCTTAATAAATGTTCATTTCCAGGACGAGCTGCAGAATGGCCGCATGCTGTTTGACTTCAAGCTCCGTGACGGGGTGGTTACGCGGAGCAATGCGATGGAACTGATGCGCTCGATTGGGCTGGAAGTATGATCGCTCCTCTCATTGCCGCAATCGCGGACTTCGTCGTTTTCTTTTTTGCCGTTCGAAATGGTCTGCGGATTGTCGATGCTCACCTGGTGAGCGGTGCCGTCGGCCTGGTTCTTCTGTATGTTCTAAAAGCGCGCGGCGCGAACATCTATTTGTTGGTTGTAAGTGCGTTGGCCCTGATCCTGCGCGGCGCCGTGCTGGGATTGCTGACCAATGTGTGGGGTTGGCCCGCGCTGGTCGCCATCGTGTTTGCCATTCTGGCGACGTTGGCAGTGGCAGTTCCGGGGTATCGCTATTCTCTCGCCACCGCAAGTGCGGAGCGCTGGCGGGTGGCGGTCGTCGGCCTGGTCGCGATCAGTTTTCTCCTGCGCCTGTGCTACCTCGGCCAGGTTGAGCTGTTGCCCGAGGATTCTTATTACTGGAACTACTCGCAGCACCTGGCTCTGGGTTACCTGGACCACCCGCCCATGGTGGCGTGGCTGATCTGGCTCGGCACGCATGTGTTTGGCGGGTCGGAGTTCGGGGTGCGGATCGCTGCGTTGTGTTGCGCGGCAGTGACCGTGTTCTTCTCGTACCGCCTTACTCGAAATCTCTTTGGCGAGCAGGCCGCGTTGGTTGCCCTGGTGTTGCTGCAGGTCATGCCCTTTTTCTTCCTGGCGGGCCTGCTCATGACCCCCGACGCGCCGCTCACCGCGGCCTGGTCGGCAACACTCTATTTCCTGGAGCGTGCCTTACTGGGTGGGCAGGCGCGCGCCTGGTTGTTCGCGGGCATCGCGATCGGGCTGGGTCTCATTTCCAAATACACCATCGGGATGCTCGTGCCCGTGGCGTTGCTGTTTGTGCTTCTCGACCCCCCGTCGCGCCAGTGGTTGTTTCGCTGGCAGCCGTATGTGGCGTTGGTGATCGCGGGTTTGATTTTTTCGCCGGTCATCCTCTGGAACGCCCAGAATGAATGGGCCTCTTTTGCCTTCCAGACCTCGCGCCGGCTCGCCGAGCGGCCGCGGTTCTCGCTGCACCGGCTGCTGATTTCGGCGTTGGTGCTGCTGACGCCCACCGGCTTCATGACCTTGTTCGCTTCGCCCCTCAGTCGCCGGCCGCAGTCGCGCACCTGGTTGTTTTTGCAGCTGGCGGTCTTCGTACCGTTGTCGGTTTTTGTCGTGTTCAGCATCCGTCACGACGTCAAGATTGATTGGACAGGCGCACTCTGGCTGGGAGCGGTGCCCGCGTTGGCGGCCGCAATCGTCGACTTTGGCAAACCAGGTGTGAAGGGTTTCCGTGCGTGGCTGCACTCGGCCTGGGGTCCCACCGCCGCCATCATGATTTTGCTGTTGGGGACGGGTCTGCACTACCTGGCCTTGGGTCTGCCCGGAGTCGGCTACAGCACCCACCTGGAGCTGGTGCCCGTCGGCTGGCGCGATCTCGGCCGTCAGGTCCAGCTGAAGGCCGACGAGTTACGTCAACAGACGGGTCTGGAACCCGTCATCGTCGGCATGGATCGCTATGAATTGGCCAGCCAACTGACTTTTTATGCGCCGGACCACACCCGTTCGGTCGCGGAGACCTCCAGCCGGAACCTATTCGGTGCCCAAGGTCTGATGTATGGAAGGTGGGAAAAAGACCTCGTTATCGGTGACCGCCCGCTGCTGCTCGTCGCCTGGGATCCACATGACCTGGCGGACGAATTCACCGTTCCGTACGCCGCATCGGTGGGCCCGATGGAGACGGGCTACCTCGCGCGTGACGGCGTGGCAATACGAGATTTTCACTATCGGATCGTGAAAGGCTATCGAAAGCCGGGGAACGATTCGAAGGTAAACCGGCGCTGAAGCTATGCGTTCTTAGTAAGGTAGTGCTCCGTATAGTGTGTTGCAGTGCGTTCCAGGTGATCGCTCGAGGTTTTTGCCATGATTAAGCAGGCCATTCAGAAGACATTTACTTGCGCTGTCGCGGTTTCGGCCACCCTAGGGCTGGGTGCCTGTACCACGCTGCGTGTGACATCAGACGTCAACCAGCCCCTGGCCAGCACGGTTCGGTGCCAGTCATTCGACTGGGCCGGCTCGTTCCACGGCAACAGTGACTCTTTGCGCAGCACGATCGCCAACCCGGTGAATGAAGCGCGCTTGCGTTCGGCCATCGCTGCGAACCTGAGCACCATGGGCGTGCACCAGTCGAGTGAAGGTGCTGACTGCCTAGTCGGTTACGGCATCGGGCAGCGGAACGTAGTCGATGGCTATCCAGGCTTCTACGGCGGATGGGGCTGGGGTGGCGGCTACGGCTGGGGCCACCGCGGCTGGGGTGGTTACGGCGCCTGGGGCTGGGATTATCCCTACGCCTACCAGGAAGGCATCATCGGCGTGGATATTTATGACGGTAAGACCAAGCAGGCGATCTGGCATGCCTCCGTTGACCAGAGTCTGAATGGCGTGACCGGCGATAAGGCTGACAAGAAGATCAAGGACGCAGTGGCGGCGATCTTCACCAAGTATCCACGGACCTAAGGCCGCCAGCGCGGTACGGCGGGGTGAAATCACCGCGCCAGCGACCCTCGGGACCGATGGGTCCGCGAGGACAGCGCAAGCCCGCGAACCCAACGACGGTAGCACCCCCGGGACAGAGTCTCCCGGGGGCGCATGTTCACGTTGAGGAGGCGAGGGTTGCGTCAGCGAACGCGAGCTTCTTTGCCTTGCCCGCGGTTACCGTAGTGACCCCTAACATCCCCGGTAACTGATCCGCATCCACCTTCAACGGACCAGGTCCGTTGCCGACACCGGCCAAAGGTTGTGGATACGCTGTCGAGCGCGCGGTGTGGAAGGTTATGTTCCCTTCCGTCTTCTGTACGATCTGGTGGATGTGTCCGTTCAGAACGGTGACGGAGCCGAACCGCTTCAGCTGGCTCATGAGTTGGTCCGCATCGCCCGTGCCCCAACCCCAGGGCTCATAGATCGTCCACAACGGCATATGCGCAAACACAACAATCGGCGTGCTGCTGGAGCGGCCCTTCAGATCCTGCGTAGCCCAGGCGAGCTGTTCCGAGCCGAGCGTTCCCAGGCCACCGGCCTTGAACTCCAACACGTTGATGAGCGCAATGAAATGCACGCCCGCGTGATCGAAACTGTAATAGCCCTTGTTGTTGGAGGCTTTGCCGAACCGATTGAAGTATTCGGTGACGGTGGCATCGGTCGTGTCGTGCTCGCCGGGAACGGTGTGTAATTCCGTGGCTCGCAACCGTGACATCATCTGCTGAGCCGCATCGAACTCGGATGCCTTGGACAGGTGCGTGATGTCACCGGTGTGAATGATCATGCCCGGCTGCTCGGGCATCGCGTTTACTAAATCTATAGTCTTGTTCAGCGTCGAATTGACGTCCGGATTGGCCTCCTTGTTGAATCCGATGTGAGTGTCGCTGATCTGTACAAACAAGGGTTTGCCCAAAGCGGCCACCTTTTCCTTGTCCGTACTGGCAGCTACAGCCAGGTCGATGGGAGTGAAAATGCCCCCCGACAGTGCGAAGAGCGTGCCGGCACTGCCGAATGCCATGCACTTCAATGCGTTGCGGCGCGATGTAAGGCGAGGATCTTGCGACACGAAAGCGTCTCCTGTTGCTTGTCCCAGGAGAAGACTTCGACCCCCGCGAGTTTATTCCCGGGACAACCGGATTTACTGCTCGGCTCCGTAGGCGCGGTTTTTCCACTGACTGCCCGTCCCAAACCAGTGCCGCAGCGCTGATCCAACAGTCGCTGCCATGTAAAACAGCCCGATCAACGGCAGAGCCAGGGCCCACGCGGGGTTCCTGTCGTAACGCAACAAGGTCGGGACAAAGCTCGCGGTGGCGAGCAGACACGTCGCCGCGCCGCATGCCCGGATCCAACCCGTCCCCAACAAAAGCGCGCCGACCGGGACGAGCCACACCAGAGTGAGCCCCAACAAGGTGAGCAGCAGCAGACCGGATGAGTAGCGCAGTTGGGTGAAGGCGGTCCGCGCGATCATGTTCCAGATGTCGGAAAAATGCGGATAGGGGCGGATGGAGGTGGCCAGCCCCGAGTGACCCAGATAGATGGGGCCGACCGTCTTGACCGCCCGGGCCAGGGTCACATCGTCAATCAACGCACCCTTGATCGCTTCGATACCACCAATTTTTTCGAGCGCGGCCCGGCGAACCAACACGGTACCGCCGGCCCCGGCTGCCACGCGCGAGCGCGGATTGTTGACGCTGGCAAACGGATAGAGCATCTGGAAGAAGTAGACGAACGCCGGCACGAGAGCGCGCTCCGCGAAGCTCGTGCAATTCAGCCGGACCATTTCGCTGACCAACTCGACACGCGGAATACGCAGACGCGCCACCAGGGTCGCCAGATGTCTCGGGTCGTGGACGATGTCGGCGTCAGTCAGCAACAGAACTTCAGCCGTGCTTGCGGCAACCCCCTGGGAGACTGCCCACAGCTTGCCTGACCAGCCGCTCGGCTTCGGTTGACCGCGCAGAATGTGGAGCCGGGGAGAGGTGCCGGCGGCGGCGGCCGTGCCGTCCGTTGAGTTGTCATCGACCAGGATCACACGGAAATTGCCCGCATAGTCCTGGGCCACCAGCGATGCAATGACGGGACCAATCGTCTCGACCTCGTCGCGTGCCGGAACAATGATGTCGATGTCGGGGAGTTGCGCAGGACCTGTCGGTTCAGCAGGGCGCAACTCCGGCCCCGAGGACCAGAAGCGGCCATGTAGAAGCACCAGGTATAACCAGATGACGAGTGATAGCAGAACGATCATCCGCCCAAGATAGCATCAGCGCCTGCGTGACTTTAGGTCGGTGCGGCCGACCGGCTTTATGTGGGATACTCGCAGGTCCTGTTCGGTGGGCCGCATGGCATGGATCCCCTCAAAGATCTGCTGCAAAAAGCGCATGAAGGCAACGAATCAGCTCGTGCGCAACTGTTTGCCGTAGCGTACGACGAGCTGCGCTCACGGGCACGCGCCCAACTCCAGGGCGGTGGGCGCAGTACCCTGCTCGACACAACTGTACTCGTGCATGAGAGCTACATGCGCTACCTGCAGGCGGGACATCTGTCGAATGCGGAGCGCGGCTATTTCTTCTCGTATGCAGCCCACGTCATGCGCTCCGTGATCGTTGACTTTGCGCGCCAGCGCCAGGCCCAGCGACGTGGGGGCGATGCAGTACATCTGCCGCTGACCACGCAATTCGCCGAGAACCTCAGTGTCAGTGAGGACCAGGTAGTCAGGATCAGCGATGCGCTCGAGGAGTTGCAGAAGGTTGACGAGCGCCTGGCACGCGTGGTGGAGATGCGTTACTTCGCAGGTATGACGGAAAGCGAGGTGGCGGCGGCGATGGGGGTGACCGAGCGGACCGTGCGCCGGGACTGGCAGAAGGCGCGGCTGCTGCTGGCCGAGTCGCTGCGCTAAATCATGAATTCCGGGCGGGCGCTACAAAGCGCTACGCACCGCTACAAACGGTCCCAATCGCGATGGCCGTTTTTGATCTCAGGGGAGCGCTTTTTAGATGCTTCCTCCTGTCCTCTTTGGCGCAGATTGAGCGTCTGCATAACCGAATGAAATAGCCGCAGGGCATTTCGTGAATCGGGCGGGGCATGCTGATCAATCCACAACACTGGCCGGTACTGTCGCGCCTGCTCGATGAGGCGCTCGAGCTGCCTCCCGAGGCCCGGGACCGGTGGCTGGAAGCCCTGCCGCCCGCCGATCGACCGTATGCGGACGAGCTGCGCACGCTGCTGCGCCATCAGTCGACGAGCATGACCGGCGACTTCCTGGACATCCTGCCGAATCTGCGGGATGCCGTGGACAACGCCCGGGCCGCAATCAGTGCCCGACCCCTGCGGCCCGGTACAGCCGTGGGCCCCTATGTCATTGAGCGCGAGATCGGCAGGGGAGGCATGGGAGCCGTGTGGCTGGCCCGGCGGGGCGATGGCCTCATCAAGCGGCCCGTGGCCCTGAAGCTGCCCCACCCCGGTCCGCTGTGCCGGCAACTGGCCGAGCGTTTTGCCGACGAACGCGACATTCTCGCCGAGTTGTCTCATCCCAACATCGCGCGCCTCTACGATGCGGGATTTGCCACGGACGGTCAGCCCTTCCTGGCGCTGGAATATGTCGCCGGTGCGCCACTCATTGAATATAGCGATCAACACCGACTGGATGTCAGTCAGCGACTGCGCCTGTTCCAACAGGTGCTGCGCGCCGTGCAATATGCGCACAGCAACCTCGTGATTCATCGCGACATCAAGCCATCCAACGTTATCGTTGGGAACGACGGCCGCGCCATGTTGCTCGACTTTGGCATCGCGCGCCTGATTGCCATCGAGCCGCGTGACGACACCGGACGCGCGCTCGTCGGGCAGGCCGGCGGCGCGCTGACACCGGACTATGCCGCGCCGGAGCAGATTGCCGGGCTGCCGGTGACCACGGCCGCGGATATTTATTCCCTCGGCGTACTGTTGTTTGAGCTGTTGACGGGTGAGCGTCCGGGCGCGGGCCACGCACGGCTGACGGGCGATCTGGAATTCATCACGCTCAAGGCGCTGCGCCACGCGCCCGCCGACCGTTACGCGACAGCTGATGCGCTGTCAGCCGATATCGAATGTTTTCTGGAGGGCGAGCCCATTGCCGCGCGGCGCGGTAATGGCTGGTATCGCTGCCGAAAGTTCATCTCCCGTCACAAACCGTCAGCGATCGGTGCGTTCGCGGCCTTGCTGGCCATCATCGCCATCGCCGCCATTGCGAGCTATGAGGCGCATGTTGCGGCCGGCCAAGCGCGCGTGGCCGCCGCCGAGCGCGACCGCGCGCTCGCGCTGTCATCTCGTAACGAGGCGATCGCCGATTTTTTAAATGTGCTGATCACTGAATCAGCGGGCTCGGATCGGCCACTCACCACGGGTGAGATGTTGGCTCGCAGCGAAGCGGTGGTGAGTGCAGAGTTTCGCGGGAATAGCGAGCAGCGTACGGCAGTCTTGGATCTGGTCGGGGTGTACTACCGGACCATGGGCGATGAGAAGAGGGCTGCGAGGTTGTTACAGGAAGCGTTCGAGACTATTGCCAGCTCGCCGGATGCGGATCTGCGCCGGAAGGTGATCTGTGATCTCGGTTTGACGCTGGGCAACCTCGGCAAGCTGGACGACGCGCGCCGGATGTTGGTGGAGGTCATCGAGGACCCGCAGTCGAGCGGCCAACAGGTCGCGGAATGTTTGACTTATCGTTCCTCGGTGGCTCAGTTAGAGGGTGATCCCACCGCGGCCGTCAGGTATGCGCAGGAGGGACTGCAGCGCTTGCGGACCGTGCGGAATCCTTCGGCAGCCACGGAGGCCGGCATTCTCGGGGCCGTTGCCGATGCCGAGCGCTTCTCCGGCCATCTCGCCGCCGCGGAGGACTATTTTCGGCAATCGCTGCTGCAATACGCCCGCTCCGGCCGCGAGTACGGTCCGGATGCTACGGTCATTCGCAGCAACCTGGCAGTGGCCTATGACGCCACGGGCAATCCCAAGCACGCCCTGCAGGTATTCAACGAGATTCTCGACTCGGCCGCGAGTCACCAATCCGGTGCGCTGCCGGTCATCATGGTGGCCAATCGTGCCCGGATGTTGGACCTCATCGGACGCTTCGCGGAGGCGAAGACGGGTTACGACCACTGCATCGAATTAAGTGTGAAGGGTGAGCAGCCGATCATGCGGGTGCTGTGCTTGGCAGGCACTGCGTGGCTGATGCGTGAGATGGGAGACGCCAAAGCCGCGGATCACTATTTGCGCGAGGCGACCGAGGTGGCGCACAACCTGACGCCCGCTCAGGGTCCGCATCAGATCATGCTGAAGATCACGCGCGGCCGTATCGCCCTGGCCAACAACCAACTCGGCGCTGCCCGTGCCAGCCTGGATGCGGCTCTCGCGGAAGGCAATACCATTATCTTTCAGATGACAGCGTTGGTCGTGCGCGCCGACCTGAATCTGAAGGACGGAAAGTTGGACGCGGCGGAAGCCGATGCGCGCAGGGCTTTATCGTTGGCACAGGGCGCTCAAGGGGGTGTCCCGCGTTCCTACCGGACAGGCCTTGCCTGGCTGGTGTTGGGAAAAGTGTTGGCGAAGAAGGGGGACAGTGCGGCAGGGCGCGAGGCACTGCTCGCGGCCATCGACCATCTGTCGAACACGGTAGACCCGGATCACCCGCTGTTGCTGCTGGCACGGCAGTGGGTACAGGGTTGAAAGTCATGATGAGGAGGAAGTAATGAACACGCGGATGACCGCGGAGCTGCACACGGCACTCGGGAGTGCCTTCTCCGCGACCTTGTTGGGAGTCGCTGTCAGCGACCTGGAGCGCTTTTCGGTCCTGGGTGACCGGTTGCTCGAGGAGCTGCGCAAGCGGGGTGTCGATGTTCACCGGGCCGAAGTCGGCGCCGATGTTGGGGCGACGTATGCTTTGCCCGGGCGAGCATGCGCGGCGGAGACTGGATCATGAGCGCTGTTGCCGAACGGGCCGTCAATCACCAGCAACTGTTCGTGAGCCTGTACGACGAGCTGCGCCGGTTGGCGCAACGCAAGCTGCGCCAGGGAGGCGCGGGCAACTCCATGGGGGCGACAACGCTGTTGCACGAGGTGTACCTGACAGTGCACGCCCGTGATGGAGTTGTGTTTCCGGACAACGCACGCTTTCTGGCGTATGCATCGCGAGCCATGCGCGGTTTGATCATCGATTACGCGCGCAGCCGCCAGGCTCTCAAGCGCGGCGCGGGCTTCGAGATCACATCACTGCCCACGGAAATCCCTGAGCAGGTCGCTGACTCCAACGAGTTGCAACGGCTCAGCGATGCTGTGGACCGCCTCGCTGCGACCGACTCGCGGTTGGCTGAAGTGGTCGACCTCAAGTATTTCGGCGGCTTCTCGTTTGCCGAGATCGCCGCCATGTGGGACATGTCGGAGCGCACCGTGCAGCGGGACTGGGAGAAGGCGCGGATATTCCTGCATAAGTGTCTGTCGGGCCCCGAGATGTCAGCGTAGCTCTATGGGAACCAGGGTCGTCGGCCGGCGTGTCGGGATTCGCTCGGCCGAATTCGATGTCACCGGTGGCAGCACAAAGAGGACGACATGGCACGCCCCAATTCTCTGCAGTCTAAAATCGAAAGCCGCATCACGGACAGCCGTGAGTACGTGTTTCTCACTCGTGAATTCACCGACCTCAGCGGCCGGCGCCAGGTTCTTCGCGCGTTACGGAAGATCGTGGCCGAAGGCCGGCTGGTGCGATTGGGATGTGGTGTATACGGTTTGGCGACCGCGAATGGATCTTCGGACCGGCCTACACTGCATCACCCTGAGGGCTTCGCTGGAGCCGCACGCACGGCATTGACGAAGCTCGGTGTCGAATGGGAGCCCACCGATGGCGAGAAGGCTTCCCAGGAGACCCAACCCGTGGCGGCGGTTCGCATCAAGCGCCGCTTCTCCCGCAGGTTGAGTTTTGGTCAGACCGAGCTGGTGGTCGAGTGCTGATCTCACGCGAGCATGGGCTGTGGCCCGGTGCTCGCGGTTGAATTCAGCCGCTCGATCGTGGCCGGAATATCTGACAGTGCCGGCGCGATGATCGCCCGTCCTGACATCTGTAGCGGATGACGTCCACCCAACAGGATCGGCAGTAATCCGGCGCTTTCGGCACCCTCCACATCCCACACGGGATTGTCGCCCACAAAGGCGGCATCGGTCGGCGCGACACCGATCAGTTCCAGTGCGCGGCGAAAGGGGGTTGGGTGGGGTTTGCGCCAACCGACATCCTGGCAAAACACCACTGCATCGACGGCGGTGAGGAGCTGATGTCGCGCGAGTTCCGCTCGCCAGAGACGACCCGGGCTGCCCCAGGGTGTATTGGAGACGATGCCGGTTTTGATCCCCCAGCGCCTGAGTCCCTGCAGTACCGGCAGGGCGTCGTGGCTGACCTCGGCAGCAGCAAACAGGGGCTGCAGAAAGATCTGCACCAGTCGCTCGGTCAGCGCGCCATCGAGGCTCGCATGGCGACTGAACAGCATTCGCAGTCTTTCTTCCAGGGGCCAGACGGCCAGGTCGGCGCGCTCCTGGCTCAGCTCGAGAGCCTGGTGCAGCAGGTCCCTGCGTGCTTCCCCACTGAGCGACTCCTTGCCCAGGGCCCGGAGGCAGGCATCCAGTGAGCGTTGCAGAAGGGGCAGGAAATCCTGCGGCTGGTAGTACGACACCAGCGTGTCGCCAAGGTCGAAAAGTACGGCTCGAATCGGCATTGACGGTCCACTCCCTGTGCTGCCGGTCCAATGCAAAGCTGTGCGCCCGAATTGTAACGGTTCCAGGTCTTGGGTTTTCTATAGAATTCGCTGCATGCGAATTTTTATTGTGCTCGCCCTTGGCATTTGCGCAGTCGCCGCCGCCGCGGCTGAACTCGCGAAACCCACGCAGGTCTCGGTGCTCACCGGCGATCAGGTCATCCAGATCCTGGATGAGACTGTGGATTGGTATCGCACCCTCGGTGCGCAGGAACAGTCGGCCACGCAGCCGAGCGACCTGCTCATCCTGTATGCGAACCAACAGACCGCCGACAAGGTCATCGGGCTCGCGTTCGAGCTCGCCCGGGCCAACGCGGAGCTGTTGAGCAGCGAAGCTGACACGGCCGGCGCCGTCGATTCGGGCCAGTCGCTGAGCGAGCAGCAGCAGCGGCTGGACGCGCAGCGCAAAGCGATTCAGGACGAAATCGCGGCTGGCAAAAAAGCTGAATCCCAGGACAAGCTGGCGGAGCTGCAAGGCGAGCTCGACATGATCAATGCGCGCAAGAATCTGCTCGACACCATGGCGCAGTTTGTCAATGAGAGCGATACGAAGCGGGCCAACGCAAACGCGCTCAAGGCGCATATTGACGCGATTGCCGTCTCGATTCCGGCCGCCCGCGCTCCGAATGCGACCGCGACGGCTCCGGCCAACAACACTGCGGCATCACAACCGGCGCCGCTCGTGACCAGCACGTCTGATCGGATCGGCGTCTGGGAGTTGGGCACCAATGTGCTGCGCCTGGCCAAAAAGAGGCGCACCATTGACGCAATCGATGAGCGCACTGCGGCCCTCGAGCAGACCTTTGCGCGGATCCGCGCCAAACCCCTGGCGCAGCTCCAGCAGTACTCGACGCAGAGCGATGCGCTCGCCGCCCAAGCCGACCACGCTAGCGGCACGACTCTGAAAAGCGTACGCGCCTCGATAGATACCCTGGCCTGGCTGTTTCAGCAGACCTCGGCAGTGTTGATTCCGCTCAGCAAGGAGGGCGTGCTGTTGAAGCAGTACCGCCACAACCTGAGCAACTGGCGCGATGCCATCAAACACCAGTATCACGACGCGCTGGTCGCGCTCGCTGTGCGGTTGGGTGTGCTGGCGGCAATGCTTGCGGTGGTGTTCGCGGGAGCGGAACTCTGGCGGCGGGCCGTGCTTCGGTATGCGCATGAGGTCCGGCGGCGCAACCAGTTGTTGATGGTTCGCAAAGTGACGACCTGGGTATTGGTGGCGGTGATTGTGGGGCTCACGTTTGTGACCGAGATCAGTACGTTCGCCACCTTCGCCGGCCTGCTGACCGCCGGCGTCGCGGTCGCCATGCAGAGTGTGCTGGTGTCGATTGTCGGGTATTTCTTTCTCATCGGGAAATACGGTATTCGCGTCGGCGACCGCATCCAGATCGGTACGGTCACGGGCGAAGTGATTGATCTCGGCCTGGTCCGCATGCACCTGATGGAGCTGAACGCTCAGGGCGCGCTCGGTGCGACCGGACGGGTCGTGGCGTTCGCGAACTCGATTGTCTTTCAGACCTCAGGGGGCCTTTTCAAACAGATCTCGGGTGTGAACTTTGTGTGGCACGAGACGACTCTGGTGTTGCCTGCGGGTGCGAACTATGCCGTTCTCAAGGAGAAGCTGTACAACGCCGTGAACGATGTCGTGAAGAAATATCACGACGAGATCGTGCGGCAGACCAAGGAGATCCTGCGGACGACCTCGTCGAATGCCGCGGGTGTTGCGTCGGCTGATCCTTCAGTGCAGTTGCGGTTCTCGGCCTCCAGCGTGGAAGCGCTGGTGCGCTACCCGGTAGAAATTCAACACGCTGCCGCGACCGACGAGCAGGTGTCGGAGGCGATGATCGCCGCGATTCGCGACTAAGCGTACTTGCGTAAGGTTCGCTGGACGACGAAGGTCATGAAACCGCCGAAGGTGAGGCAGGCCGCCAGAAACAACATGGGTGCCATGTCGTTGTGCGTCTGATCCCTGATCCAGGGGACGATATTCTGGGCGACGAAGCCGCCCAGGTTGCCTACCGAGTTGATCGCGGCGAAGCCGGCCGCCGCTGCCGGACCCTTCAGAAACATGGAGGGCAACGACCAGAACACCGGTTGGGCCGAGAATATTCCGGACGCGGCTACGCACAGCAATCCGAACTTCATGGCGTTGCCCGGCACGAATACGCTGCCGGCAAGGCAGGCCGCCCCGATGAAGGCGGGCAGAGCAATGTGCCAGGTTTGTTCACCAGTCCGCGCGGCGTGTCGCGGTACCCACCACAGCGCAAGGGCTACACAGGCCCACGGGATGACGTTCAGGAAGCCATTGACGGTGTTGGTGACACCAAATCCCTTGACCACGGTCGGGAGCCAGTAGCTGAGGCCGTAGGCGCCGAGTGGCAGGCTGATATAGAAGAACGCGATCAACAGAACCCGTCGGTCCGTCAACGCTTTGAGTACGCCGACATGTGACTTGCCGCCGGCCTCCGCGCTCTCGCGATCGAGGATCGCTCGCAGGTGAGCTTTGTCCTCGGCGGTGAGGAATTTTGCATCCCGGGGACCACTCGGCAGAATGAAGATAGCGACGATTCCCATGATGATCGCGGGCAACGCGGTCATCAAAAAGACCCACTGCCAGCCCCTCAGATTGAGGACGCCGTCAGCATCCAACAGCAGTCCGCCGATGACGGCGCCCACCATGTTGGCGATCGCGCTCCATCCCATGAACATTCCGACGAGTCGGCCGCGGTAGGCCCACGGAACCCACAGGGTCAGTACAAACAGAACACCTGGAAAGAACCCGGCTTCCAGCGCGCCGAGCAGAAAGCGCAGCACGTAATACATCGTCGCGCTCTGCGTGAAGGCCATCACGAGTGTCACGATGCCCCATGAGATCATGATGCGGGCGAACCAGACCCGCGCACCGACTTTGGACAGGAACAGGTTGCTCGGCAATTCAAACAGCAGGTAGCCGATGAAGAACAGGGAGGTGCCGAGTCCGAACGCCGACTCGGTCATGCCGAGATCGCCCACCATCTGCAGCTTGGCGTAGCTGATGTTCTGGCGGTCGATGTAGGCGATCAGGTACATGATGCCCAGCACGGGCATCAGGTGACGCACGATCTTGCGGACAATGGCCGCGGTCTGCGGGTCTTCCGCTACTTGCGTTCGTGACGACTCAGAATCCACAAAGCCCCCGGCAGCGCGGTGAAGTCCGCAACCAAAGCGAGAATGAACGCGGTTGAGGTCACTATGCCGAACTGACGCATGGGCGGCAGATCAGAAAACGACAATGCGAGAAAACCGCTGGCATTGATGAGTGTAGCAAACACGATCGGCCGTCCGGCAATCAGCATGGCGTGCCGGAGGGCTCCGGCTGTCTGCTGGCCGGCATTGCGGCCTTCCTGGAAGTGATAGAAGAAGTGCACCTGGTCGTTCTCCGTGGCACCCAGGACGGTGGAGCCGATGAGAATCGTGGCGATGTTGAGTGGAATGCCCGTCAGCCGCATGACGAGAAACACGCTCAGAATCGCGAAAAGTGACGGAATCATGGTCATCAGGCGGGCGGAGGGACTTCGGAAGACCACCAGGAATGCGCAGAAGATGATGCTGGCCGTGAGCGCGAAGCTTTCGGTCAGAGTGGGCAGCAGACGCTCGGTGATTGCAGTGGACAGGACGCCTTTGCCGACCAACATGCCATTGGCGTCTTTCAAGGCGGGGCTCTGCGCCTTGGCATCATTCCAGGCAGCCTGCACGTAGCGTTTCATCGCACCTGTACGACCAAACAGGTCGGCGCGCCCACGGATGCTCAGACGGACGCTGGCGAGATCCGTGATATCGACGTATTCGCGGGCGCCTTCCACGGTGAGCATGATCTGCTCGAGGTCGGAGGCCAGGCGGCTCCAGGAGGCCGCGTCGGTGGGCAGTGTGTCATTACCCGACTCTACGTAGCGGGCCCATCGCAGCACGGATGTTGGACCGTCCACGGCGGTGATGCGGGAGTCGGATTCCAGCTTGCGGGTGAATTGGTCTACTGCACGCAGAAATTCAGGGTCGAGGGCTTTTCCTGATGGCGTCTTGATCCACAGGTCGACGACGTCCAGAGCGTTAAATTCCTGGAAGCGGCGGGTGTCTTCGGCCACTCGCTCGCTGGGATTGACGTAGGTCAGCGCGTCCGTTTCCAGTGCAAGCGGTGCCAGCTTTCCCGGGATGCCGAACAGGGCAGCGGCGCCGCACGCCATCAACGCGAGGGCCGCGAAAATGAGTCCCCAGCTATAACGGCGTGTGAAGGGGAGCAATGCGTCGACAAAGCGGGCGTATCGTTGGCCTACTTTGACACCTTCGGTACGAAGTGGAGCCTTGAACAGCGATTGAAGCGCTGGGAAAAGAGTGAAGCACCCGATCCATGCGACGACGAGGCCGCACGCGGTCCACACGCCCATCTCGCGGACTGGCCGTATTTCCGAGACAGCGAGGGCAGCAAATCCTACCGCCGTGGCAAACATCGACGCGGTCGACGGCAGGAATTTGTTGGCCAGCGCTCGGGCGTGATGCTCGAGTGGAGTCGGGGAGTCGTCAGGCTCCATGTATCTCGAGTGCAGGTACACGAGTGTCGCTGTCGTGGTGACCATGACGGTCAGTGGCACGAGCGTCGAGACAACGGTATTGGACCAGCCGAAAATAGCTGCGAGCCCCACGCTGATTCCTACGACGGAGCCCAGGGTGAGAATGATTGCTCCCAAGGCGCGAAAGGAGCGGTAAACGATAAATACCAAGGCGACGAGAAAGATGCCGAACAGTGGCATGAATTTCTTCGTTGCCACGCCTGTTTGCTTTTCCAGCCAGGCGTTCAACCACGGTGATCCCACCCTTCTTACGGTGGTGAAAGGACCGTTGGATTTTTCCTGTGGGAGAACCAAAGAGTCGATAGCCGTCAATGCGGCGTCGCGCTCTTCGGGGGAGCTCACACGTAGCTCCATTCCTATCCCTATGTAGTGATCGCCCAGAAGTCCGGCACGCTTGAATAATGATGTACCAGTTGCGAATGACCGCAGGCGTTGGACTTCGCTGTCGCTGAGCTCGGCCTTAGGGTCGGTACGTCGGAAGAAGTCGAGCAGGGTGTGTGCTTTCACACCTTTGATCTTCTCGATCTGATGTTCGAGTTGGTCTGCCGTCCGAAGGGCCGCGGGGGAGAGTGGGTCCGGCCCTTCGAGCATGATCAGGGCTTGCTCGCCCTCGGGAAACAGACGGTCGAATTCGATGGTCGCCTGCGCGGTGGGGTCACCGGCGACGACGAGACGGTCGATTGCCGAATCGGTGGGAATCCTCGTGGTGCCGTAGATGCCCGCCGCCGTCAGGACGGCGAAAATGCAGACGACCCAGCCGCGCAGCTGCAGTAGGCGTCTGAAGAGTCCAAGGATCTTTGGCGAGTCGTGCACATTCATTTGTTAAAGCGCGGGGGATGATAGCCTAAAGATATGAGCATTCTATTAGCGGCTGCAGCTTCGACTCTGGTGTTCTGCGCTCCCGGGTATCCCGGTGCGGCAGGGGACGCACAACCCTTTGTGGACGAATTCGCCAAAGCGGCTGTGGCCGCTGCGGGTTGGCCCGCCGGTAGCCTTTCCGCCGTCTACGACCCTACTGAGCAGGGTGGGTTGGCGAAACTGGGTGGAGCGGATGCTGTGCTGGCGTTCGTTCCTTACCCGTTTTATGTCGAGCACGCTGCTCAGCTCCATTTGGCGCCCATTGCGCAGGCCGATGTGGTCGGCGTTGGCACTAAGGAGAAATGGTCCTTGGTGTCCAAGACGGGGCGGGTAACGGGTGGACCTTCGTTGGCGGGGTATACCATTGTAAGCGTCGCAGGTTACTCCCCTAATTTTGTTCTGCATTCGGCGTTGTCAGCATGGCAGGTGCCCGCCGGCGTGAAAGTCGAGCCGGTTGGGCAGATTCTCAGCGCGTTACGTCGCGTTGCGTCGGGCGATCAGGTCGCCGCCTTGCTGGATCAGACTCAGTCGGCAGCACTTCCAACGCTCCCCTTTGCGAGCGACCTCAAGGTGGTCGTTCAGTCGCCGGAGGTACCGGTCGCCATTATCGCGGTCGTCGACAATCGGCTGCCGGCGGCGCGCGCCAAGTCGTTTCAGGCGGGGTTGCTGAAGTTGGGGAAGGGGGCGGGCGAGGCGGATAAGTTGGCGTCGTTGAAGTTGGCGGGGTTTGTGATGCCGGCGTTGCCGGCGGATGCGCCTAAGGCGCCAACGTCGAAATGAGATTTCGGGCCACCGCTAACGTTACCGCCGCCGCCGCCGTCTCGCTCGTGATGACGGGGTGCGCGTCGACTCAACGTCTTCCTCCGTCTACGCCTACCCCGGTGGTCCGCACCCCGGCTGACTCCGGGACGCTCGATCAATACGTCGCTACGATCAAAGCCAACTCGGATCGAAGTGATCACGAGTCTGATGGGAAGGTCCGCGCCGACCTGGCCGCGCAGTCGAGCAGCATGGCGGATGATTGTCTGGCGTTGAACCCGCAAGCGGCCGCTTGCCAGTACGGTAAGGCGGTTGCAACGGGCATGGAGGCACGGGCACATCCCACGCAGGCGCTTGGGTTGCTCAAGAGCATGCTGCAGAACCTGGATGCGGCCGAGGCTGCGGATCCTAACTACGACAAAGCGGGCCCGTCTCGCGTACGCGCTCTGGTGTTAATCCGTGCACCCGGGTGGCCGCTTGGGCCGGGTGACACGGATGCCGGGCTGGCTTCGGCGCGGAAAGCTGTTTCCCTACAGCCTGACTACCCTCCCAACGCTCTCGCGCTGGCCGAGGCGCTATCGAAGACCGGTGACGCTAAGGGCGCGCACGACGGTTACCAACACGCGCTAGACCTCGCGCAGGCGGCGCCATCCGGACCCGAGCGCGATGATTGGATCCACGAGGCGCAGGACGGGCTGGCAAAAAAGTAGCGCCACCCAGTGGTATCGCAGTCCGCTGGTTTTGGAGCGAACCACCGGGCCGTGCGCTCGCTTGGCGAAGATCGTGCCACCCCGCCGACGCCGTGCGCCGACCGCGTGAACCGCGATGTGCCCGTGCCTGCGTTACAGGCTGCGGGAGATCAGTTCCTTCATGATCTCGTTGGTGCCACCATAAATGCGCTGCACCCGTGAGTCAGCGAACAGCCGGCACACCAGGTACTCGTTCATATATCCATAGCCACCGTGCAACTGCACGCACTCATCCAACACCTGCTGTTGGGTGTCCGTAATCCACCATTTGGCCATGGCCGCCGTTTCCGTATCCAGCGTCCCCTGCAACCGCTTCTCGATGCAGTCATCGACAAACACACGTGCGATTCGTACACGGGAGGCAAGCTCAGCCAGCGTGAACCGCGTGTTCTGGAAATCACTGATAGCCTGTCCAAACGCCTTGCGTGACTTCGTATACGCAATGGTAGCCTCCAACCCGCCCTCCATCGCCGCAACTCCCGCCAACGCAACAATCAACCGCTCGTAAGGCAAATCAGCCATCATCTGATGCATGCCTTTGCCTTCCTCGCCGCCCAACAAGCAATCCACGGGCACGCGGACATCGTCGAAGAACAGCTCGGCAGTGTCTTGTGCCTGCATGCCCATCTTGTCCAACACGCGCCCGACGCGGTAGCCGGCGAGGCCTTCGGTCTCAACCATGATGAGCGACATGCCGCCCTTCGGGGCTTCAACGTTCGTCTTGACTAGCAACATCAACAAGGTGGCGGAGCCGCCGTTGGTGATGAAGATCTTCGATCCGTTGATGCGATAGACATCACCCTCGCGGACTGCGCGCGTGCGCACGCCACGCAAGTCTGATCCAGCAGCTGGCTCTGTCATGGCGATAGCGCCAATGAGTTCCCCGGAGGCGAGGCGTGGAAGCCAACGCTGTTTCTGGGCCTCGGTGCCGTGGTTGAGCACGTAGTGCGCGCAGATGCTATGCACACCTTGCCCAAAACCACTGATGCCACGACGCCCCAACTCCTCGTACATAACGGCTTCATGCCGGAAGTCGCCGCCCCCGCCGCCATACTGCTCAGGCACGTCGAGGCACAACAGCCCTGTCTGCCCGAGGAGCCTCCAGGTCTCGCGATCGACGTGGTGCTGCGATCGCCAACGCGCGTCGTGAGGGAGCATTTCAGATTCCACGAACCGTGAAACGGTATCGCGGAACGCGGTCAGGTCGTCGTCCATCCAGTTGGAGGTGTACGGCATGAAGAGAAGCTTACCCGATTACGCCGTCGCAGCATCGGCCAGTCTGGCCCGGCCTCACTGGGAAGCAGTTCTCAGTCTGCGCGACATAATGTTTCGGTTCCGTCACGACGAGCCCGGGTGACACGCCGGTAACATTTAAAGTGCTGATTTACCGGGAATCTGCATATGAGATTCCGGTATTGGCGCAGGTTTCAGGCTGGCACCGAGAATCTCCTCGCAGTGACGACCGACTCTCTACATTCCGCGGCCGTGGGTGCAATCCCGGCGAGCGCCTCCCACGCGAGGACGCGCCATCTTTGGAGGCGAATCGAGTGGCCCACGCTGGGCGTGGCCTTCATCATCTACGCTGGATTCTTTGCGGGCACGCTGTTCTTTCGGGATCTGCCGCTGCTGGCGGCGGCTCCGGTATTGAGCGTGCTGCTGACCTGGTATGGCTCGTTACAACACGAGACGATTCACGGACATCCGACGCCGTTTCGGCGGTTCAACGGGATGTTGGGGTCGCTCCCCCTGTCACTTTGGATCCCTTACACGGTGTACCGCGAAACGCATCTGCGTCACCACCGTCATGGGGGCCGGCGTCTGACGCAGGTTGCCTACGATCCGGAGTCCTACTATTTGCCGACGGACGAGCTGTCGCGGCTCGGGCAGTTGCAGCGCTGGATGTATCACGCCAATTGCACCCTCGCGGGGCGGCTGGTGCTCGGGCCCATGCTGGCTGTGACGACGTTCTGGCTCGGCGAGTTTCGGCGCGTCCGGTCGGGGGACCGGCGGCGGATGCGGATTTGGGCGCGGCATGTGGTCGGGGTCAGCGTGGTGCTGGCCTGGGCTGTGGGGGTGTGCCACATCCCGCTTTGGGTTTATTTGCTACTGATTGTTTACCCGAGTATTTCGTTGAATCACGTGCGGTCGTTTGCCGAGCATGTTGCGCATGAGGATTCGCGGTTGCGGACCCGCGTGGTCGAGGCGCATCCTTTCTGGTCGTTGCTGTTTTTGAATAACAATTTGCACATTGCGCATCATGCAAAACCGAAACTGGCCTGGTTTCACCTCCCGCATGTCTGGCGTCAGATGCGGGCACCGGCGCTCGAGCGCGGGTTGGTGTTTGCGGGCGGGTATCGGGAAGTGATGCAGAAGTATCTGCTGCGGCCGTACATACGCCTGGATCACGATGGCGGCTGAATGGGTAGCTTCGCTGCCCATGTACGATTTCCCTGAGTTGCGGGAGGCGCACAATGTGTTCTGGGAAGCGCTCGCCGATCGGGTCGCCTCAGCCGGGCTCAAAGACGTACCGCATACGCTCACCCGGGGTGTAAGGCCTGCCGAGATTTGGGGGAATGACCGCCTGCTATTCGGGCAGGGCTGTGAATATCCGTTGGCCAAGGCTTTCAGCGACCGCGTGCGCGTTGTCGCGCATCCAGTCTATGCCGCCACCGGCTGTAAAGGCTCCCGCTACCGCAGCGCCATCGTCGTACGCGCTGGCACCGACGCTCGTGCCAGCTTCGCGGAGCCTGATGCTGCCGGCAACGCTGCGGGCCGCACCGACTCTCGTGCCAGCTTCGCGGAGCCTGATGCTGCCGGCAACGCTGCGGGCCGCACCAACGCTCCTGCCACCTTCGCGGAGCCTGATGTTGCCGGCAACGCAGCGGGCCGCACCGACGTCGCTGCCGGCGCAGGGGCGGGGGCGGGGGCGGGGGCGGGGCATGCTGGCAAACACGCCGCCGTGGTGCTGGCCGGATTGCGCGGGCGGCGTTGCGTTGTAAATGAGCTCGATTCCAACAGCGGTATGAACCTCCTCCGCTCGGCCGTCGCGCCGCTCGCCGGGGGCGGACAGTTCTTTGGGTCGGTGTCCGTGAGTGGTTCGCATCTCCGTAGCGCTGAGCTGGTCGCCTCAGGGGAGGCGGACGTTGCCTCCATCGATTGCGTGAGCTTCGCCCACTTCCAACGTCTATATCCTTCTCTTGTTAGCAGGCTAACAGTATTGGGCTGGACGGCTTCGACTCCCAGTTTGCCTTACATCACTGCCCACTCCGCCAGCGACGCCACCGTCCAGGTGCTGCGTGATGCTCTGGCCGACGTGTTTGATGACAGCAGCCTGTCTACTGTGCGCGAGCAGCTGCTGCTGCGCGGTGTTGATTTAACGCCCGTGAGCGGATTTGGCGAGGTGCTGGCGCTCGAGCGTCAGGCAGCGAGCCTCGGCTATCCAGTCCTGCGCTAGTTGACGCGACTCCACCCCGATCGCCACTATTACTCATGGCGACCCCTCCGACCGAACTCCCAGTTCAGTACTTCCACGCCCGTGACGGCGTCCAGCTCGCATTTCGCGAAATGGGCGAAGGTCGGCCCGTGGTGCTCATTCACGGCTTCTTTTCCACTGCAACCGTAAACTGGGTGCGGTACGGACACGCGGCGAAGATCGCCGCGCTGGGATATCGCGTCGTTATGCCCGATCTACGCGGGCATGGTGACAGTGCCAAGCCTCACGACGCCGCGGCGTATCCGCCCGACGTTCTCGCAGACGACGGCTTTGCGCTAGTTGAACACCTGGGTCTCACCGACTTCGACCTGGGCGGGTATTCCCTCGGAGGGCGAACGACTGTTCGGATGCTGGCGCGTGGCGCAACTCCTGGACGTGCGATCGTGGCAGGCGCCGGATGGGACGGCATCGTCAACACCGCGGGACGCGGCGAACACTTCCGCAACATCCTCACGAACTTAGGCACCTTCCCTCGTGGCTCCGCTGAGTGGATGGCAGAAGCTTTCATGAAAACCGTCGGTGGCGACCCCGTAGCGCTTCTACACGTCCTCGACACGTTCGTGGACACGCCGCGTGACGATCTGCAGAGGATTCAAACGCCCACGCTGGTGTTGATAGGTGACGATGACCATGACACCGGCTCAGGCGAGGAGTTGGCCGCAGCGCTTCCTCACGGAACTTTCGCTACCATCCCCGGAAACCATATGAGTGCCGTCACCAAGCCCGATTTAGGGGCGGGGATCGCCCATTTCTTGGGGCAAAGCCCCCGCTGACGCTGGATTCTGGCCCCTCAAAGCACCACAGTTTCCCAAGCACTCCAAAGGATTTCCGAAATGCTTCGCTTGATGCGATTTTGGCGCCTGGCGGCCGCGGACTTGCGGATTCTGTGGTTCGCGCTCCGGCATCCGCACCGACCCATCTGGCTGTGGCCCGCGGCCATAGTCCTGGGCCTGTATGCGATTGAACCCCTCAATTTTGCGATTCCCGCGCTCGGGATCGTAGATGACTTCATCCTGCTCCCCCTGGTTCTGCACGTGTTGGTGAGGTTTCTGCCGTTGGGGATTCGCATCGAATCCGGCACGCGCGGCTAGCGACGCCTTACTGCTTAGCCAGGTGAAACCAGGAAACGCTCCGGCGTTTTTCGATTGAGGCGTGCGTGAAGCACGGCGTTGCTTGTCGCGGACCGCTGAACCAGAACAGCGAGATCTTGCAGCGAACTGACCGTATGAGTCTTGGCCAAGTGTTGAAAGCGCCGGATCTCATCTGAGGAACATGCGCGGCGTGCCGTCCGAAGCAAACCGTTCTCCCGTAGCAAATTGATATTTTCGGGATGGATCAACGCGAGGAGTTCCTCGATTTTCGTGATCTTCTCCAGCAAATGTTGAACGGCGTCGGCTTCTGTCAGGACGCCAAATCGCTTCCAAGCAGGCTCGTAGTGGAAGATACGGTTGCGGAAGTCCCGCAACGCGGCTACCCGGCCGTGTACGAAGGCTAGGACAGTTCGACTATGTGTGCTCGGCCACGCTCCTGCGAAAGCCTTTCCCAAAAACTGCGGCCAGATCAGTCCGCGGCCCATGAATTCGGGATCCAACAGAAATTGCCAGGTTGAGAATTCAGTTTTGGCAACGACTCCGTGATGGTTGCTTACAACGTGTCCACTGACGTTGTAGCGACGACGTTGCTCAACGATGTACTTGGACGCTGCGGCAGAGAAGTTATCTCGCAGTGCGCCGACGACGTTAGGAATTCTTGCGCCTGGAGCAAAGGATCGATAGCGTAGCCGAGATCCACCCCACCAAAACTGCCCCAGCGCGCTTGTTAGTGCGCGATCGATCGAGTTGCGCAGAGAGATCTCTGCCATGCCAATCAATGGATACATTGCTCCGCAGACGTGGGAGTTCCATAAATAGGCGCCCATGAGTTCGATATCGTTTGCGGGGCGAAACACAGCCTCGTAGCTGCTCATCCGCGGCTGTGTGACCAGGATGTCGATGAGAGTAGGTCGGTATTGAAGCGTCCGTGCCATAGTTCGACCGCATTGAGTTTCCAGCCTCTCATTTTAAGCCTGTCGAGACAGTGCTAGTTACCGACTTTTGTCAGTTTCGTACGGTCGCAATGATGCTAAACTCTGGGGCAAGGTTGGTGGTGGCTTCCAATGGGCTTTCGCCTACGACCCACCACGTAAGACCTGGAGCCCGCGCCCCGGCCTCGAGCCGGGGTTTTTATTTCGGGTTATTCCAATTCCGGGGCGTAGTCGACTGTGCCGTCGCTGCGCAGGGGCAGGGCGCCGTTCAGGCGCACTGTTGATTCAACCTGGAATCGCAACAGCCGCTGCGCCCCCTCGAAGCTGCTCACTTCCGGGCCATCCCAGATGACATGGGCGCGGGTGGCGAGCATCAGCACGTCGCCCGTGGAGAAGTCTGGAAACAACAGGCCGGCGCGCGGATTGACCTGCAGGTTGCCGATCGTGTTGAAGAAGAAATTACCCCTGTAGTCAGGGACAGTCAGCGTGACATCGTCGTCGCTGCGAACGAAGCCGGGGAGGCCGCCACGGTGCGAGATGTCAGCGCCGTAGCTTTCACCGTCTTCTCGATGTGGGTTTGAAGATGCGATGAAGAATGTGTCGGCGCGGGCGATCATGGATTGATCAGCGCTGGACAACCGCTTTCCTTTAACTACAGCCACTTCAGTCGCACTGTCGACCCCGTGCAGGTCCCGGCTTTGGATGTATTGCGGGCAGTTCCCGTAACTCTGCGACACGGCGACAGTCCAACCGTCGGCGTCGAGGGCCGACACCAGGCCATTGAGCCGATTCCGGCGCCGGGTCGCCAACTCGATGCCCAACAACGCGACCGGCGCACCCACAGCCAGGTCGGTAACGAGCGGGTCGTCGCGATGAGGCAGCGCACCGACCCGCAAATGCTGCGGGTCAGGTGAATGAGCGAATCCCGGCTCGCCGGATACGATCGACGCCCAGGGCTGACCCGCAGCATCGACGCTCCCAACCACTACGAAAGGCAGCTGTTGGAAGAACTCGCGATGCTGCTGAACCATGTGGTCACGGATAAAACGCCGTGCCCCCATGAGCATTTCGCGTCGCCCGAACCGCTCCTGCAGTGCGAGCTCAGCCGGATGGAAAGGTGATGCATCCATGTTAGTAACCAATCGTGAACCGCTGCCGGCTGTGTTTCGGGTTCTCTACCTCATCGAGCAGGGCCACGGCGAAGTCCTCGAAGGAGATCCAGCTCTTGCCGTCGGCTGCAGTCAGCAGAGAATCGTGCCCCAGCCTGAACACACCCGTTCGCTGTCCCGCAGTGAACAAGGCAGAGGGGCTGAGCATGGTCCAGTCGAGATCCTGTACCTTGCGAAGTGCTTCGAGGAAGGCTTTGCCGGCCAGGGACTCCTCCTTGTATTGGGCGGGAAAGCCCGGTGAATCAACGAGCGCCTGCCCCGGCGAAACTTCGAGGCTGCCAGCTCCACCGACAACGAGGTAACGCGCCACCCCGGACCGCCGCACCGCGCCGATTAAACTCTCAGGTTTGACCAGGCGGAAGGGCGTGGCGCTGATAACAACATCATGTCCTGCCAGTGCCCGTGACAGTTGCTCAGGGTCCGTTGCATCAACTCCCGAGAAACTCAGTCTGGCGTCCGTAGGCAGGCGCGAAGCGCTGCGCGCCACGGCCGTGACTCGATGACCTCGGCTGAGGGCTTCCGCGACGAGCCGCGAGCCTACGTTGCCGGTCGCACCAATGATCGCAATCTTCATCTGCATCTCCTCAGGACTGGTGGCAAGGATAGGCCTCCCCGGCCGTCCCGATAAGATGGATAATCCAGCCATCACAGTCCTATCAAAGTGGACAATCCGATGAGCACCACCCTGGCGGCCACCAATCTCAACCGCTTCGTAGTCTTTGTGGCCGTGGTCGAGATGGGGTCGCTGACCGCGGCAGCGGCCCGACTGGGCATTGCCAAAACGGCTGTCAGCACCCATATGCAGCGGCTGGAAGCTGAAATAGGCGCCAGCCTATTGATCCGCACCACCCGGAAATTGTCACTGACGGAAGCGGGCGAGCGCTTCTACGAATCGTGCCGCCTCATCGTAAGAGATGCCGAATTGGCTGTGCAGGCGGCCGGGCAGAGCGCCACCGAGTTGTCTGGCACTTTGAGGATTACGGCGCCAGTCGATTATGGGGCAAGCGTGGTAGCTCCGGTGGCCACCCGATTGCAATTACAGCATCCGGGTCTGCGTATCGAGCTGTTGAGCGGCGATCGGCTGTTTGATCTCGTGGGCGAGGGGATCGATGTGGCGATCCGGCTCGGCAGACTCGTTGACTCACGGCTGCAAGCGGTGCGCATGACCTCGTTTGAGCAATGGCTGGTGGCTCATCCGGATGCAGTTGGAAAGCAGGTCCCCAGTCAGCCCGGTGAGGTGGCCAGCCTGCCGTTTGCAGTGCTGTCAGTAATGCCACATCCCCTGACGTGGCATTTCACAGGCGCGCGGGGAGTGAAGAAGGTGGTGCAGTTTCAGTCGACCATCACTGCCAACACCGCCCTGGCCACCCGGGCCATGGCCCTTGCGGGATGCGCGACGGTGCTCCCCGAGTTTGTTGTCCGGGGGGATGTTGAAGCCGGGCGTCTGGTCAGACTGCTGCCGAAGTGGAACTTGCCCAGTGGTGCCGTGAACGCAGTGTTTCCTGCCAGCCGTTATCGGCCGCAGAAGGTGCGTGCCTTCGTCGCCGCAATGCAGGAACACCTGCGCTAAAAGAACGTCCTGACCACCGATAGAACATTGTACTGGTCGTCTACCAAGTACAGGTATTCCCAGCGATCGAACGTTGTACAGGGGTGAGAGATCCCCACTGCGACCGGATCGCCGACAGCCAACTGCAGTCCGTTGAGTTTCAGGTATCCGTGGTGATCATTCAGGCGGATGACTTCGGCCTGCGCGTGTTGCCGCAACGGGACCGGCAGTCCCAGGTCAAACGAAACATCCCGCTTGCCCAATGCAATAATCGCCAGTCCCGGCTCCGGCAGCGACTGAACGGTTGTCCATAGCTCCAGGGCCGGCACGAACCCTTCTCCAACAAACACGCTGTCGCTGCCAGCACTGCGCTCCCGCAGCCGCTCCAGCGCCGCGGCATAGAACCCGTGATCGTGTGTGATGTAGCACCCCGACCGCAACACAACCCGCGTAGGCCGCGACAGTTGAATCCCCTTCAACGCCTTCACCACCTGATCAAAAAACGCCGAGCCGCCTGCTGTCAGGACAACCTCGCCGGGGGCAAACACCCCAGCGGAATCGCACTGCCGCGCAACCTCGCTAACGCGCTCCATGAAGGAAGCAACATGAGTCTCGGCCTCGCGCGGCGTCCCGCCAAAAATCCCCTCAAACGCCTCAATACCCGCCAGGCGCAGATACCCCTGAATCCCCGCGATTTCCCGGGCGACAGCAACCGCATCAGTAACAGTACGCAGGCCAGTACGCCCACCCATCGCACCCACCTCGAGCAACAGGTTCACTGGACGGCTGCGGGGCAGCTTCGACAGGACATCGAAGTACCGGCGTGCCCCTGCAACAGAGTCGACGATGCCGTAGAACTCGAAGCCGGGATCTTCGGCCAGTTGCCGTGCCACGAACTGAACCGAATCCGCGTCGAGCAGCTGATTGGCCATCACGATGCGCGGCACTCCGAAGCGCCGATAGAGTCGCAAGTGAGCCGCTGTGGCACAGGTTATTCCCCATGCACCGGCCGCAAGTTGCAGGGCGAACAATTGCGGCGCCATCGTTGTTTTGCCGTGGGGTGCCAGCTCGACTCCGGCGGACTGTGTGTAACGCCGCATGAGGTCGATGTTGGCGCGAATGGCGCTGTCGCGGAGCACTGCGACCGGGGCTGGAAAAGCCTGCTTCAGCAGGTTGAGGCCGTGCTTGGGCACGTCCCCAATGGTGACGCTTTCCAGCACGTCAGGCACGCCCTTCGACGTAGCAGATAATGGATGTCCTGTCAGCGTCGTTAGATCTAACACAGCGCGCCTTTCTTCCCAGGGGCCTCGCATCGTACACTAGGGAATATCATGTCCGCTCCGGAAGTCAGCTCAGGTCGTCTTTATCAGCAAGTGGCTGCGACCATTGAGCGGGCAATTGCAGACGGCCGCTATCAGCCGGGGCAACGTCTGGCTTCGGAGCGTGATCTGGCCGAAGAGTTCGGTGTGAGCCGGCCGACGGTGCGGCGCGCTGTGATTGCGCTCGAAATGCGCGGATTACTGGAATCCCGACAGGGGTCTGGT
>Ga0181534_10000276_pt1 | contig 37114 bp, 37 predicted proteins | sample PEATcosm2014_Bin_37_FD_119758 | JGI IMG/M metagenome (GOLD analysis project Ga0181534, IMG submission 119758) | Peatland microbial communities from MTU Mesocosm Facility, Houghton, MI, USA - PEATcosm2014_Bin17_10_metaG | ecosystem: Environmental > Terrestrial > Soil > Wetlands > Peat | place... | reverse complement strand
GCCGTGTGGGTATGGGCAGCAGAGCGCACACACGATCTGGCGAAGTTGACTCCGATCAAAGCTCGTTTTGATGCGGTGTTGGCGGACCCGTCCACCGTGTCATTGGACTTTGTACCGACTCCGCCCGGGGGCGGCGAGCCCGTCTGTCAAGCACGCTGGTGCTGGTGTGACGCGTTGTTCATGTCGCCGCCTGTCTGGATCGCCTTGTCGAAAGCCACCGGCGATTCCAGATATCAGGACCACGCTGACGAGGAATTCTGGGCCAGTACCGACTTCCTGTTCGACGACCGCGCGCATCTGTATTTTCGCGATAGTCGATTTTTCAACCAGGTCGATGCCAAGGGTCACAGCATCTTCTGGGGGCGTGGCAATGGCTGGGTGTTCGCGGGACTGGCGCGGATCCTGACAGACTTGCCGGCTGACTACCCGAGCCGCTCGCGCTACGAGGCGCTGTTCGTGGAGATGGCGGAAGAGGTGACACGCCGGCAAGGCTCCAAGGGCTACTGGCCGGTCTCGTTACTCCAGCCGCAATCAACACCGGAGACCAGCGGTACAGGTTTCTTTGTGTATGGCCTCGCCTGGGGCATCCATCACGGTCTGCTGCATGACAAGCGTCATGCCCGCGCCGTTGCCCGGGGTTGGCAGGCACTCCTGGCTGCGGTTCAATCCGACGGCAAGCTCGGTTGGGTCCAGCGCATCGGTGCGGCCCCTGACCAGGTTGGTGCGGATGACACCCAGCTGTACGGAGTGGGTGCATTCCTGCTGGCAGCCAGTGAGATGTCCAAATGAGCGTCGGTCCCCAGGACGCGCAGAAGCTCTATCAACAGATCGCCCGGCGGATCGCCGCTTCCATTGAGGACGGCCGCTACGCTCCCGGAGACCGGCTGCCTTCCGAACGAGAGCTCGCCGATGACTTCGGGGTCAGTCGCCCAACCATTCGCGACGCCATGATCGCTCTGGAGTTTCAGGGTCTGGTTGAGGCGCGCCAGGGTTCCGGTGTGTACGTCAAAGCCGCACCCCAGATCGCCGAGGACGCCGCCGAGCGCGATGTGAGCGCCCTGGAGTTGGCGGAAGCGCGGCGCTTGTTCGAAGGTGAGGCCTGTGCTCTCGCGGCGGCCATCATCACCGATGAGCAGGTGAGCAGGCTCGAGAGTCTGATTGCCGACATGGCGCGTGAGTCCGTGACGGAAATGTTCGAGAAGCACGAGTTGGAATTCCATCTGACTGTGGCGCGGGCGACCGGGAATGCTGCAATTACCGCGACGGTGGAGGATCTTTGGACACTTCGGCAGCAGTCGTCCGGGTGCGCGGCGGCGCTGCGGCGTGCCCGGACCAACAGTCGGGGGGACTTCGTGGGCGAACATCGAAGAATTGTGGGTGCTCTGCGGGCGCGCGATCCCAAGGCGGCGCGGCAGGCGATGCATGGTCATCTGGCCCAGGTGATCGATGATCTGCTGGGACTCGCCGAGTCCGACGCGATGGAGCAGACGCGCGAGAAAATGGCTGAGCAACGCCGGCTGCTGGGTCTGCGCACCGAAATCTGAAGGACGGAAAATTCACGTGTTCACACGAGCTGTATTGTCAGTTTCCGGCGTGCTGCTGGCCACGATGGTCGGCGCCCAGATGCCGCCAGTCGAGAAGCCGTTGCCGCGTCCTGATGCCGAGGGTCAGAAGCCGCGCGCGGTTGCGATGATCGCGCCCTACCGTTACGACGACATCCTGTGGGAAAACGATCGGACGGCACATCGTATCTACGGCAAGGCGCTGGAAGCGGCGGAGCCGCCCTCGAGCTCCGGTATCGATGCCTGGGGAAAGAATGTTCGCTGGCCTTATATGGACCGTCAGCTCAAGAGCGGCGATCAACATCGGTTTCACGGCGAGGGTCTGGATTTCTATGATGTCGGTACGACCCGCGGCGCCGGTGGATTGGGTATCTGGTATGACAACAAGCTGTGGGTTTCGCGGAACTGGCGCAGCTACGAGATCCTGAAGAACGGGCCGGAGGTTGCCTCGTTCAAGGTGGATTACGCGCCCTGGCCCGTTGATGTGGAACGCAAGGTGTGGGAAACGCGGACATTCACCCTGCCGCTGGGAACCAACTTCACCCGGATGGTGTCGACCCTCGATTCCGACAAGCAGGACCCCTTGCTGGTCGGCATCGGCATCACCAGGCGCAAAGGCGGCATATTTACCAAAGACCTGGGGCCAGGCCGCGTGTCCTATTGGGAACCCACGGATCCGGTGAAGGGAACGATGGGTATTGCGCTGCTCGTGGATCCGCAAGCATTCGTGGAGGTGCGCCAGGACGCTGAGAATTACCTGGTCATGGTAAAAGTGGCGCCGGGTAAACCCTTTGTCTATTACATGGGAGCCGCCTGGGACAAGGGCCTCGACTTTCACGACCGCGCGAGTTGGGAAACGTATGTACGCGAGCAGAAGCCGGATTTTGAGCCGGGCAAATGATGAGCGGTGACGGGCCGCCGCCACGGGTCGGCCGCTATCGCTGGATGATCTGCGGGTTGCTGTTTGCAGCAACGGCCATCAACTATGTCGACCGCCAGACCATCGGTGTCCTGAAGCCCACCCTGCAGGCCGAGTTGCAATGGAGCGAGACCTCCTACGCCGACATTGTCTTCTGGTTCCAGGCTGCCTATGCCATCGGCTATCTCGCCTTCGGTCCGATCATTGATCGGATCGGCGCACGGTTGGGTTATGCAATTGCTTTTTCAGTCTGGACGTTGGCACACATAGCGCACGGGTTCGTCCACACCATCACTCAGTTCGCGTTGGCGCGCTTCGCGCTGGGTCTCGGCGAGTCGGGCAGCTTTCCCTCCAGTCTGAAGGCCGTGTCGGAGTGGTTCCCGCAGAAGGAGCGGGCGCTCGCAGTCGGTGTCTTCAACGCTGGTTCCAACATCGGTGCCATCGTGACTCCGCTCGTCGTGCCGGCCATTACCCTCGCCTGGGGATGGCGTGCCGCGTTCGTCGCGACCGGCGTGGCCACCTCCGTGTGGCTGATTGCGTGGCTGGCGATGTATCGCAGCCCTGCCTTTCACAAGAGCGTGACACCCGGCGAGCTCGTCTATATTCAATCCGGAGAGGCGCCGGCCAAGGCTGCCTCAATCTCCTGGATGAAGTTGCTGCGGTTGCGTGAGACCTGGGCATACGCGCTCGGCAAATTCCTCACCGATCCCATCTGGTGGCTGTACCTGTTCTGGCTGCCGGATTTCCTGAGCAAGCGCTACAACCTCGACTTGAAGTCGTTCGGTCCGCCGCTCGTGGCGATCTACCTGATGTCCGACATCGGTTCGGTGGTCGGGGGCTGGGGGTCTTCAAAGCTGATGCAAGCGGGGCGTACCGCCAACACCGCCCGCAAGACTACGATGTTGATCTGTGCGTTTGCCGTTACGCCCATTGTCGTCGCACAATTCATCAGTCAGTTGTGGGGTGCCGTGGCCATCATCGGGCTCGCTACCGCGGCGCATCAGGCCTGGTCGGCCAATCTCATGACGTTGCCTTCTGACATGTTCCCCCGCGTGGCTGTCGGCTCAGTTGTGGGTATCGGTGGAATGTCGGGCGCGGTCGGTGGGATGCTGATGTCGAAGTACAACGGCTACATACTGGATGCGTTCGGCAGCTATCAGCCGATCTTCGCGCTGGCCGGTGGCGCCTACATTGTTGCCATCGTGGTGATCCACTCGCTGAGCCCACGGCTCACCCGGGTGTCAGAAGCTGCTGTGACCTAGGAGCCGCTCAACGCGGAATCGAGGACCGGACGGAGTGACTGCGGTACCAGCGATAGCCCTCGGAGCCGACGATGCCGACCACGAATGCGCCGCACAGACAACCAAACAGCAGCGGATGCCCGGACTCAACAATGGCCGCAATGACCGAGACGCTCGCCACCAGGAAGGTCAAAACAATCTTGAACGCGGCTAACACACTCACACCCTGCTCTGATTCAATCGGTACCGTTTGCAACCGTAATTGACATAGTAGTTCAGGGCCGTGATCCGCGTCACGAATGAATTGGACCAAGGTCTCACTTTTGAGCCGTAACTGAAGCTGCGCGCCGATTTGCTACTCTGCGCACATGTCGATGATCCTGCTTACATTGATCGGGCTCGTCTGGGCCGTATTGAGGCTGCGCAAACGCTGCCTCAGCGCCTACATTGTTGGGGGTTGCGGCGCTGTCCTGTTCTTTGCCGTCGGCTGTGGCCCGCTGCCCGATGAGCTGTTGAAGCAACTGCAGACCGGCTACGAAACGGAACCTATGCCGGCATGGCAACCCCGGGTCGCCATCATCGTTCTGGGCGCGGGCGTACAGCCCGTGACAGGAACCGCTGCGGTGGAGGTCCCCCTGCAGGCATACGGCCGGGTTTCGAAAGGTCTCGAGCTGTATCTGCAATGCAAGCACGCGGGCAAGGCGTGTGCGCTGCTCGTGTCCGGCGGCGATGCGCTCGAAGTCGGGGTTTCCGAGGCCAAGGTGTACGGCGATGCGCTGCTGAAACTGGGTGTAGACCCGTCCGACCTGGTGCTCGAAGGCCGCAGCTTGAATACCTGGCAAAACGCCCAATACTGTGCAGCTTGGTTGGATGAGCATCCGGAGGATCAGGTCGTCCTGGTCACCTCGGGATTTCATCTGCGCCGCGGCGCCCTGTATTTTGAATACTTCGGCGTGCATGCGCTGCCCGTACGCGCCGACTTCGTGAGCGCCGCGGTGCGGCCGTGGCCGCAAGCCTATAATTTTCTGCTCATGGACCTGGCCCTGCACGAATATGCCGGGTTGTGGCGCTATCGGATCTACAACGTGTTGGGTTGGAATGTCAAAAATAAAGATAGACTTCGTGTCTGACGTCTCCTGTCCCTGGTGTGTGATCGGCCTGAGGTCGCTGCAGACTGCCCTCGGGCGCCTGGGTGACGGTGTCAGCGCCGAGATTCATTTCCAACCGTTCGAGCTCAATCCCCAGATGGGTCCGGAAGGTCAGGACCTGATGGAGCACATTACGCAGAAGTACGGGTCCACGCAGGAGCAGGTCATGCGCAATCGGGAGGCGATTGCCGCGCGGGGTGCGCAGCTCGGCTTTCACTTCGATATGGACAAACGTGCCCGGATCTACAACACATTCAACGCCCACCGCTTGTTGCATTGGGCGGAAATGGAAGGGAGTGGCAAGCAGGCGGCCCTGAAGGAAGCACTGTTCGCTGCGTACTTCACCGACGGTCGTGATCCCAGCGATCCGGCGGTTCTGGTTGACGTGGCGGCGAGCGTGGGGCTCGATGCGGACCGCGCACGCCGCATATTGGAAACCGATGAATATGCCGCGGACGTTCGGAACCGCGAGCAACTCTACCTGCGCAATGGCATTCACGCCGTTCCGGCTGTTATCCTCAATGACAAATATCTGGTCCAGGGCGGCCAGCCGGTCGAGGCGTTCGAGCGCGCTCTGGCGCAGGTGGCTGCCGGAAAGTAGCTCGATTGGACCTCCTGACGGCCTGCCTGCGGCCGTACAGTGAGAAACATGCTAGCGGACGTCGCAATCGTTGGCGGAGGCATCATGGGATCGGCGTTGGCCTACTGGCTGACGCGGCTCGATCCCAACACCTCGGTAGTGGTCATTGAGCGGGATCCGACCTACTCAACCGCGTCCTCCGCGCTGTCCGCCGCCTCCATCCGGCAGCAGTTCACGACACCCGTCAATATCCGGATCTCGCAGGCGAGCATCGGTTTCCTGCGGCAGGCTGATGAGTTGCTGGAGGTTGCGGGCGGCACTGTCGACATCGGCTTGCAGGAACGTGGCTATCTCTACCTGGCCCGCATTTCAGGACTCACTTCCTTGCGACGGGCTCACGCCATTCAAAGTGAGTTGGGCGCCGATGTGGCGCTGCTCAGTACGAATGAGTTGGCGAACCGCTTCCCGTGGCTCCGCACCGACGATCTGCCGGCCGGCTCCCTCGGTCTGAGTGGCGAAGGGTGGTTTGATGGGTATGCGCTGCTAACGGCATTCCGTGCGCGGGCACGCGCCCAAGGGGTCATGTACCAGCGCGGCGAAGTAGCCGGGATGGATGTGACAGGGGGACGCATCGAGCGCGTTCGCCTGACCGATGGCACTCAACTCTCGAGTCATTTCGTGGTGAACGCGGCCGGTCCGTGGGCGCGTTCGGTCGCCAGGTTGGCTGGGTTTGATCTGCCTGTTGCGGCGCGCAAACGCACGGTCTACGTGATCGGGTGTCGTGCGAAGTTGGAGCCGTTTCCATTGCTCATCGACCCTTCCGGTTTCTGGATCCGACCGGAGGGATCGGGCTACATTGCCGGCATGCCGCCGGACACCGATCCCGATGACGCCCCGCTCGAGCCGGACTACGAGGCGTTCGAGTCGGTACTGTGGCCTGCGCTGGCGCAGCGCATCCCGGCATTCGAGGCAGCACGGCTGGAGCGCGCCTGGGCCGGGTACTACGAGATGAACCTGTTCGATCACAACGGCATCGTGGGATTCCACCCGCAGATCCGCAATCTGCTGTTGTTGAACGGCTTCTCCGGCCACGGGATACAGCAGGCGCCGGTGGTGAGTCGCGGAGTGGCCGAGTTGATCTGTCACGGCCGGTTCGTGACTCTGGATCTATCCGACCTGTCCTACGACCGACTGCTCCACAACCGCCCGTTGCTGGAAATGAATGTTATCTAGCAGCAGCGAGCTGGTCAGGGTGCGGCGGCGTTGGAACAGCGCCGGGTCCATCCAGTTGAGTGTGGAGGTCTTGTGGGACTTCCATTTTCAAAACGATGCGGGTGGTGTGTGCCGCGCATTGCCCCGGGCCTTCCTGGGTGCACGAGTCTGGTGCGACAAGGTTGACGCAACCGCGCTCGGTCATTTCTGCAAGGAAGGCCCGCCACCGCACGAGATCACCGTATGCATCCTGCCGGCTGACAATCCCGCGCCGTTATATGAGGAGCTTCGTGCCCGCGCGCAGGCACGAAGTTAGCCCCTCGGGCTTCACGTAGCACTCTGACCTCCATCCACCACAATCGACTGCCCAGTGACGTAGGATGCTCGGTCAGACAGCAGGAACAGTGCAACCTCGGCCATTTCCTCCGGCTCTGCGAGCCGCTGTAAGGGAATGCCAACCGCCAGAGGATGCGACTCGGAGCCATCCGGATTCTGCGTGATCCTGCCTGCCGTCATCGGTGTGCGCGTGATGGACGGATTCACCGAATTCACCCGGATCTTGAAGGGCCCCAACTCCACCGCCGCGGCGCGGGTGAGTGCATCGATGCCCCCTTTGCTGGCACTGTAGATCGACGTACCCGGACCCGCGATCTGCGCCAACACCGAGCTGTTGAAGACAATCGCGCCGCCGCTTCCCTGTTGCTTCATCTGCGCGACCTGCGCCTGCAGAGCGAAGAAACCGGCTTTGAGGTTGGTATCGATGATGGTGTCCCAGGTCTTCTCATCGAGGGTCTCGATCGGCCCGCCGCCGGCCACGCCGGCGTTGTTGAACGCGCCGTCGAGTCGGCCGTAGGCGGCGACAGTTCGCGCCACAATGGCGGGGATCGAGGCAATGTCGGTCAGATCGGCCTGAATGAACAGGGCCGATCCTCCCGCCTTGCGGATTCCCGCGACGACTGCCTCGCCCTCGGGGGCCCGGCGGCCGGTGAGCGCGACCTTGGCGCCTTCCCTGCCGAACAGCTCAGCACTCGCCCGACCGATGCCCGACGTACCGCCGGTGACCAATATGACTTTGTTGTCCAACAGTCCCATCGTGCGACTCCCGTTAGTGTGATGACGCCGTCCGGACCTGTTCCGTGCCGGAGTTGAGGTCACGAAGGCTGGCGATCCGCTCACCCTTCATTTCCACCAACGCCAGGTGCTCGGTGTCGGTCTGGTAACTCACGAACACCGCGTTCGCGTCACCGGTGGCGAAGATCCATACATTCGACAGACCTGCAACCGAGTTACGCAGAGCGTGATCGGCCTTGGCGATGACCGCGGCATTCGCCTGCGACTGGACGGTCGCCGGAACGTGCGAGGCCTCGTCCGCCTGGCTGGTGATTGAAGCGCCTGCCAGCAGGACGGCGGTAGCGGCAATTGTCTTGGATAAACGCATGATTTTTAATTTCCCTGTGTGTCTAAAATGGGCATATACCCATATGTGGATGAAATCTGGAACCTCAAGGGTTCTACCTCTAATGATCAGTCCTGGAGCTTCCCGAAACGGTCGTCGTAGGCCAGCCCCAGCAGCATGAGCCTGAGGTTGCGCGCCTCTGTACGACCCAACATTGCCTCGAAGCGCTCCTGCGCGAGGCGCCAGGCATGCACGCCTTCCTTGTATTTCGCCTTGCCCTTGGCGGTCAGGACGATGTTCCGCTGGCGGCGATCTTCCCCTTCCTGCAGGGCAATGAAGCCATCACGCTCGAGGGGCCGCAGCGTGTGTCCTACCGCCGAACGCTCGATGACGAGCGACTCCGCCAGCTCCGCAAGCGTAGGCGGGTTGTCGCCCCGGTCGTGGAGCTCCGACAGAATGGCGAATTGGGTCGAGCGCAGTCCCGATTCCACCATGGCGCCCTCATACAGCTGGGTCACCTTCCGCGCGGCCTTGCGCAGCGCGGTTGCATGACACGGCATCTGGTCGAATTTGGGCGTTGTCGGCATGGAAGCTATATTGGGGTATATGCCCCTACTAGTCAAGAGGGCATATACCCTTAATGGCCCAGCTCGATTGATTTCGTGCCGCACAACTGACACATGGCAGAATAGTCTCCCATGGGAGGGAGAAATTCTGTCGCGAGGCTGTTGACCAGCAGCCTCGCTGTCATGGTCGCGACCTGGGCGACGTCGGCTGTGCCGGCGGACGCCTGGAGATTGCGTGTCTCGGCCAAGCTGCTGTCAGTCTATGACGCGCCCGCGGCTAGTCGTTCATCCGCCGTCACGTCGGCCCGATTCAACGCCAAGGGTTGGGTCCAGGCGGATGTGCATTACGACTGTTCGAATGGTAGTCGGTCGGTTATAGCAACGCGCCTGTCGGTCAGCTCGTCCGTTCGGCTGGCTTCTTATTGCGTCGTGGAAGGGTGGGTGGCGCCGGAGACGCTTTCCCAGCTTGCCGCCGTCGCCGGGGTCGAGCGCGTGTCCTTGCCTTCTTACGCCATCGTTCCGAAGCTCAAGGCAGCAGGCACGGCAGCCGCGCCGGCCCGCTATACGATCAATCACAATGGCGCGACGATCATGCACGCCGGCGAGTTTTTTGATCAGACCGGTATCACCGGGACAGGCGCCAAAGTAGGGGTGCAGTCCGGAGGCATCTCCAACGTCCAGGTTATTCAGCAGCGCGGAGAGCTCCCCACTGTGCAGGTTGTGTTGCCCGCGGATGGCGCAGCCGCACCGGCCGGCGATGAGGGCACAGCCTTGTTGGAGGAAATCTACGCCGTAGCACCCGGCGCCTCGCTTGCCTATTGCGGCCCGGCCACGTACGTCGAGTACACCTCGTGCCTGAGTCAGATGGTTGCCGCGGGCGCCACGATCCTCGTAGATGACATCATTTTCCCGCAACAGGACCTGTTGTCGTCCGACAGCTCCGAAGTGCAGGCGGTCGAGCAACTCCTGACGCAGAACCCAGCCGTAGTCCTGTTCACAGCGGCCGGCAATTACAACGGCAGCTACTGGGAGGGCAACTACTCGCCCGTAGCGTTGTCCTCGCTCGGTCTCCCGCCGCTGACCTGCGGTACGCAAACCGACAACTATGTGGCGCAGTTCGACGGCGATCCAAATGAGCTGCTGACAATGACTCAGGCCGCGAATGTGCCGCTCGCCTTCTCATGGGCGGATCCGCCCAACCAGAACAGCAGCCAGTTTGATGTTATCTGGGTCAACACCGACACGGGCGCGCAAGGCTGCCTCTCTGCGAGCACTGCCACCGACAATCTGATTTCGCAGAGCGTCTCGTTCAATGGCTCGACGTTCAAGCTGTACGTCGCAACGCCTGATGCGACTTCTGCCGGGAAGTTTCTGAAGCTGTGGATCGGCGGCGATGGATTGACTTCGCTGTCCAAATCAACCACGGGAAGCGTCGTCACGCCTCAGGCGTTTGCCACCGGCGTGGTGACCGTTGGCGCCGTGAATGGCTCGGATGCCGTGGGTAACAAGATTGAGGCCTTCAGCAGCCTGGGGCCGGCGACTCTGACCTTTCCGGACAAGAAACAGATCCAGGCGCCGACCCTCGTGGCTCCCGATGGTGTGAACGTGGATGCAACAGGCACTGATTTTGCCGGCAGCCTGTTCCCCGATGGCAACTTCTATGGCACGTCCGCCGCGGCTCCCCAGGCTGCGGCGGTGGCCGCCCTGATTCGCGCCGGGTATCCGTCTATGAGCGCCGCGCAGCTGGTGGATGTGTTGACCAAGGGAGCTACCCCTCTGGGAAGCGTCATCCCGGACGGCACTTTCGGCTTTGGCCGGGTGGATGCGATCGGGGCGCTCAACGTGGCTATCTCGGTTGCCGGGAATCCCGCTCCGCCGCCGACCAACACAACGCCGCCGCCCGCGACGCAGCCCGCTCCCCCGGCATCGGGTGGAGGTGGCGGTGGGGGTGGAGCGATCAACGTTTGGACTTTGGCCGCCCTGTTGCTGGTGCTGGCCAGCCGCCGGGTAAGCATGCGCGCGATTCCGTGGGTCCTGTCTGCCATTCTGATGAGCACTGCGGCGCTCGCCGCGCCCCCGATTGATAAAGCCAAAATTGATGCTGCCCTGAGCGGCGTCATCAACTCGAACGCGCTCGTCGGCGTATCCGCTCTTGTCTACCAGGACGGCCACGAAGCGTACTTCGGCGCTTTCGGCCAGGCAGATCGCGAAGCGGGGAGGCCGATGTCGCGCGACACCCTCGTGCAGATCTTCTCCATGACCAAGCCCGTGACGGGCGTGGCATTGATGTCCCTGTACGAAGAGGGGAAATTCAATCTCGATGATCCGTTGAGCAAATACGCTCCGGAATTCACGAACATGAAGGTGTACGCAGGAATCGATCCGCACGGTGAGGTTATCTACGAGCCTGTACACAGGCCGATCACCGTGCGCGATATTACTCGTCATACCGCCGGCTTCTACTACGGCAACGATCACTCGCCGGTCGGTGAGATCTATCGGGCCGCCGATCCCTCCAACAAGCGCAATACTCTGGTGGAAGAAGCCCACCTCCTGGGGTCAGTGCCGCTGATGTTTCAACCAGGCACTCAGTGGCGCTATGGCCCGTCAGTGGATGTCCAGGCGCTGTTGGTCGAGCGGTTGTCGGGCATGCCGTTCGACAAGTACCTGCAGAAGAAGATCTTCGCGCCCCTGGGGATGAAGAGCACTCGCTATGTCCTGCAACCGAAGGATAAGGAGCGTCTCGCCGCGGTTTACGACTGGCACCCGGATGGCTCCCTCACCCGGGTTCCAGACCAGGATGCCTTTGACTTCAACTCGAAGGACTGGCCCCTGAAGCCGGGTAGCTTCGGCCTGGTGTCGACGCTGGATGACTACATGCGGTTTGCCCGGATGTTGCAAAACGGCGGTGAGCTCGACGGCAAACGGATCTTGAAGGCGCAGACAATCAAACTGATGGCGACCGACCAGCTGCCACCGGATGTGGTCGACAAGGGCTTTCTGCCCTCCAAGGGCCAGGTTGGTTTCGGGATCGACTTCGCGGTGCGCATCCGACCGCCGGCCGATGCTCAGGAGGCTTCCGGCGCCGTTGGCGAGTTCTTCTGGGATGGTGCCAAGGACACGTTGTTCTGGGTGGACCCGCAGAACAAGATCACCGCAGTGTTGTTTACCCAGTACGCGCCATTCGGGAAAGTGCCGCTGCACAAGGCATTCCGGGACGCGGTCTACAGTGGCATCCCGGAAGCGCTCGCGCATTAGCCAGCTACTCGCCTAAATCATGCCGGCCCGCTTGACCGCGTGGTACCGGTTGACGAGTTGTATTCCGAGCTGGTCCGGCTCCGCATCGATAGTGAGGGGGCCGCGGTCCGCGAGCTTGTTGAAGGCATCGCGCCGCGATTGCTCGTACAGATGAGCGCTCGCTATGTCCAACATGGCATCGGCGGAAGACATGGGCTGCGACATCATTTCGCCCACGATGCGCTCGCGGAGGCTCGCCAGCATGACGAGATGCCGCGTGCGCAACAGTCGTAACGCATAACCCAGCTCGCTGCTGTCCTCGTCACGGAAATTCGTGATGATGATGACCAGCGCGCGCTTGTGATATCGCTTCAGCAGGTCGAGCGCGGCCGAAACATAGTCGGAATGCGTAGGCGTGGGCTGCACTCCATATAACTCGCTCATCAGGGCATTGAGGGCGTGCACACCCTTCTCAGGAGCGAATGACTTCTCGAATCCCGGGGGCGTGCCGAAGGTCAAAGCCCCGACCGCGTCGCCTTGCTGCAGGGCCACGTATGACAGCAGCATCACCGCATTCAGTACCTGGTCGAAATGGGACGAGCCCACGCCATTGTGCCGATCGTCGGCGCGCATGCGCCGGCCGCAATCGATCAGCAGCAGAATGCACTGATCGCGCTCGTCCTGGAATTCGCGGATGATGGGCTTGCCGAGGCGCAGAGTTGCCTTCCAGTCGATATGGCGCACGGGATCCCCGTAGCGATACTCGGCCAGCTGTTTGAAGTCGGTGCCTTCGCCGCGCTGCTGATACGTCTTGATGCCGATTTCCTGCAGCCGATGGTCGCCCGCCAGCCACGCGTAGCGTGCGATCTGGGCGAAGTCCGGATACACCCGCCGCACCTGCGTCTCGCCAATGCGCTCCAGCAACTCGCACCAACCCCATCGCGACCGCAGCCGCAACTGAGCTGCACCAAACTGTGCCTCGCCACGCCGTGTCGGCACCACCTCGTAAGTCACAGCTATGCGTTTGCCAGGAGTCAGATCCACTGTGGCAGGCAGTCCCTCAAATTGAAAGCTGGAGTCAACATCGTCATACACCTGGCCACGCCAGGCGTACGGCCCTTCGACTTCAAAGTTGAGGCTCACGGATCGTCGTGCGCCGAGAGCAAAGGCCGCTGGGGTCGTGCGCGACAAACGTACAACTGAGTTCCGCCACGTGCGCCGCGAGTTGAGATAATCGCCCGAGGTCACGGCTCCCAGCAGCGCAAGTCCCGCCAGGGTGGGTATGGCGACGGTGGTGACGTCAACCCCTGCAATCAGCGCCAACAGGGCGACGCAGGCGCCGGCGCCCAGCACGGAGAGTAGCTTGCTGGAGGGAATGAAACGCATCGATGCTCAGATACGGGGTGCCGCAACACTCTCGATAACATTGGCGAGCAGCTCGTTCGGCTTGCGCCCCTCCAGCATGGCCTCCGGCGCCAGCGCGATGCGATGGCGCAAAGCAGGTAACGCAACCTTCTTGATGTCATCCGGAGTCACGTAATTGCGTCCCTGCATGATCGAATGAGCTCGGGCGCCGCGCACCAGGGCCAACGCGCCGCGCGATCCCGCTCCCATGGCGAATCCGGCCCACTCGCGGGTGGCGCGCGTGAGCCGCACCGCATAGTCCGTGACCTGATCGTCGATCTTCTGGTGCGCAATGATCTGCTGCAGGCTGAGCACGGCGCGCTCGTTGAGAACCGGCTTGACCTCCGACAGCGGCAGCTCATTGCCCGCCTGATTGGCGGTGGCACGCACGACCACACCAACTTCTTCCGCCAGGGTGGGGTAGCCGATTTCAACCTTGAACAGGAAGCGGTCGAGCTGAGCTTCCGGCAGCGGGTACGTGCCTTCCGTCTCCACCGGATTCTGCGTGGCAAGTACCATGAACGGTTTGGGCAGCGCGATGCTCTGACCCTCCAGGGTGACCTGGTATTCCTGCATGACTTCCAACAGCGCGCTCTGGGTCTTCGCCGGGGCGCGGTTGATTTCGTCCGCCAGCAAGATGTGAGTGAACACGGGGCCTCTCACGATGCGTAACTCGTGGGAGGTCGGATCGAGGACGGCATGTCCGATGATGTCGGAAGGCATCATGTCGGGCGTGAACTGGACCCGGCCGTGACCCAGGGACAGGGCCTGTGCCAGGGCGCGCACCAACAGTGTCTTGCCGAGTCCTGGCACGCCCTCGATGAGTACGTGTCCGGAGGCGGCGAGACAGATCACCACCTGCTCGATGACTTCCGCCTGGCCGACCACGGCCTGGCCGATGGCCGCTTTCAGGCGCTCGAGCAACTCGGCGGCCCGGTTGAGGGTGCTGGCTTCAATTTCCATGTTTGCGTCTCATGTGCTTGAGCAGAATCCGGCGGCGTGCCGCCTCGAGCAGCTCCAGGTCGGCGCGCAGATGCTCCGATCGACCCGAGCTGGAATAGTTGAGGGCCGCGGCGAGTGAGCTCGCGTCGTACCCGGTTGCCGTTGCCAATGCCTGCATGCGCTCGGCACCGGGAAGTACCTCGTAGGCGTTGATGTAGCGAGCGGCCGCCTCATTCAGGGCGCGCGCTGTGGCAGCGTGCAGCGCTCCGGCGCTCCCGATCCGCATGGTGAATTGTCCCGTGCCGCGAATCTGTTCCGCAAGCGAGCGGCGCGCGGTCTGCGTAGGCGGGGCCATGGGTCCGAAGCGAACACTGCCGCGCCAGATGCCCAGCGCCAGTGCGATGGCAACGAGACAGAGCACCGGCCAACCGAATCGCAGGGCCAACTCCAACAGGGTAGGCTGATCTGATTCGGTCAGGAAGTGGATCACATCGCCGCGGCGCAGCTGCGTCACCGCCACAAACAACCGCCCATTGTCACCGGCGAACAGACTTCGGCCACTAAAGGGTGCACCGGCGATGAACGTGACGGTACCGCGTCCCACGCGGACGCGCGCGAATTCGAGATTGTGCTCCCGGTCGCGCAGACCCCATTCGAGCTTGCGGTGTGGCTCGAAAGCGATGTCGGAAACCAACTCGCAGACGAGATAGAAATCCGTGCCGCCGTCCTCACTGAACGTCGTGCAGCGGCTCGGGGCCGGCAATGGCGGCTTTTTCTCGGGATCGACGCGGGTCTTGCTGCCTATCCCGCTCCAGGTTTCCAGCGCCGGCGTGCTGCTGATCAGGGTGCTGTCGATAATCAGCCGCCCGCCGGCTTCGACCCATTTCTCAAAGCGCTTGCGCCGCTCCGGCAGCAGGTCCCAATCCAACATCGAGACGTAGGCGATCCCGTTGCCCGGCGGCAAACTGAAATCCCGGGACCAGTGCGTCCGGGCGCCCAGGGCCTGCGCGAATTTCTCCTGGATGTAGAACGGATTGGTGGCCGCCTCGCCCTTGGGAGGCAAGGGCACCTGGACTGTCGTCCAGTAGGTGTTCCGGGCTATCCACACCAGCAGCGCGATTGCCACGAGCCCGATTAATGCCCAGCCGATGCGTTCGCGCGTCATACGCTATCCAGTGCCGGCGCAAACTCATCGCACAACCCGTAGAGCGACCCCGTCTCAGGTTGTTGTCCGCCATAGACAGCGCGTTGCCAGATCTGCACGAGTCGCATCACGTAGTCCCGCTGGTTGTCGCGCAATCGGGTCGCTGTCAGTTGCAGTGTATCGCCTTCGGTGCTCGAGTCGCGGATGGGAACGTTGTGAACGTGCACCAGGCGCGACAGGAGGCCACGATACAACAGTGACAGTGAGCCACGTTGGTCCCCGTTGTCCCACAAAGCGCGTGCCGCAGCTCCGATGTTGTCCGGAAGGCTCTCAGGACGGATATCGAGGTCCTGCACGTGAGTCGGAATGACCTTGCTGCCCGCCCCCATGGAAGGCGAGCGCTCTTTGACGAGGCGTAAGACGAAGACAACCAACAATCCGACGAGCAGGGCTACGATCACCCAGATGACGATGCGGGCCGTTTGTGCAAACCAACCCATGAGCTCGCCGATCCACTTCAGGAGGCCGCGGGAGTCTGCATCGGGCTTCTCGGGATCCGAAGAGCGTACCCACTTCAAGGTGCGGACTGTTTTCTCCGGCGCCAGGTTGGGATCAGCCTTCACCGTGTCGATGGCGCGTTTGATTTCGTTGCGCGTCGGGGCTTGCGCGGGAGCGACAATTGGGAGCACCGCCAGCAGCAGTGCCAGTGTCAGGACCCTAAGTCTGGAACGCACGACGCAGTTCCTGCTCGATGTCCCACGCTTCGAGCTGCGCGCGACGGTTCAAATACATTGCAAAGCCGGCAGCCACGAAGAATGGCTCCAGGAAGAGAATGGCCAGTCCATAGGCGCAGGTGATCGGGAACTCGAGGGAGCTCATCACACCGGGCGCGAATGGATCGGACGGCCCCGGCGTGAACCAGAAGATCAACGAAATCAGCGCCACCATCAATACGGTTTCAGTGACACAGAATGCCGAGGTCATCAGAGTGGCCGGAGTGGTTCGGCCCCGTCGAATCTGGCGCACCCGCTGGCGCGCTTTCATAAACCCCAGGCCTTCCAACTGATAGACCGGTTGCGTAAACGAGCGCCACGGCGACAGCCTTCGCAAGCTGACGCTCAGGAGCCACTGGCTCCACAGGACCCGGCGTTGATTGTGGATGAGGTCATTGACCGTGGTGGTTTGACCGAATGCGGCGCGTGACAGAACAAACAGAACGGTCCGGTCCAACCACGGTTTGAACCACCAGATCAGCAGTAGCGGCAGCCAGCCGGCGATCTCGTAGGTCGCCAGGCACAATGCGAAAACGGGAAGTGCCGTAATGCAGTAACAAAGGTATACCTCACGGGCGGCACTTTGACACAAGCGCACGCCCAGGTCCGCCGCCTCCATCGGCGAGCGCGGCCTCATCCGCAAAGCGAGCGAATCAACTTGCACTTCGGCCCTGGAAGCAGAGGTAGCTGACGACGCCGATCCAACATCCGGCCGCTACGCCGTATTTGACGAGGTGCGGAAGCCAGGATGCTGATGACCAGAATGCTTCCAGGGCGGCGGCCACGAGCAACATGCCCGCAGCGCCGGCGACGATGGGTGTGCAGTTGCGCGTGGCCTCCACGAGGCTCTGCATCCGGGTTAGCCGGCCCGGCATCACGAGGGAATGGCCGATTTTGAGGCCCGCGGCGCCGCTCAGGACAATGGCGGTCAGCTCGAAAGCCGAATGAGTCGCGACAAATGCCCAGAAAATCGCACCGTGGCCGCGCTCGGTGAGGTAGCCAGCGACGGCGCCGATCAGCGCGCCGTTGTAGATCAGGTAAAAGAGGCTGCCGATGCCCGCGAACAAGCCGCCGGCGAAGCACTGAAACGCAATGCCGATGTTGTGGCGGATGTAGAAGCCGAACATCACCCAGTCGCCCTGGGCCTCCCGGCCCACGGCCTTGGCGGATTCCGAATACATCTGCTCAAACGAGGCCGCCGTGGTCGCATCGACTACGGACAGGATCAACTCCGGACGCTGGTACATCAGCCAGCCGATGACGATCCCCGGGATATAGAACAACGCCGCGGCCAGCCAGAGATACCCCGCATTTGCCCGGACGGTTACCGGGAAATCGACGTTGAGAAAGTGGCGGATCTTCGCCACGCCGAACTCGCGTCGCTGGTAGATCACCTGATGAGCATCTGCGGTCAGGCGCTCGAGTTGGTTCAACAGGTAGGCCGGGTACGAGCGCGCGCGGGCGAGAGCGAGATGCTCGCAGGCGCGTCGGTACAGGACTGCTACCCGCTCGCCCTGGATGGCGGCTGCGCCGCGAGGTGTGTTCTTGCGGCGCAGCAGTTGGTCGAGCAGTCCTTCGAGCTCGGTCCATTCGGCCTGGTAAAGCTCTTCGAAGTGCAGTGGCGTCACTAGCGTCTGCCCATCAGCCATTGAGCCACCCCGAGCACACGGTGAGTAACCGCGCTCCCGGAGTGTCCCTGGTCGCCCGAGACGGCTGCTGCCATGGCGGCCAACTCATCCAATCGCTCGCCCGTCAGTGTTGGTGCACGGGCGGCCAACGCCACCAGTGCTGCCTGGTCGCGAGGTGTAAGCGAGCGAACCGGAGCTACCGGCTCCACCTTATCCAGGGTCACTCGCGGAGCCGGCTTGGGCTCATGGACAACGAGCGTCGCGGCGGCCAGATCGCCCAGGCGTTTGCAATCTTTCCGCAGCAACATGCTGACCACGGCGATTCCATAGCCGAACGGGAGAAAGTCCGCCACGCGCAGCAGGTTGCGCGCAAAGGAGGCTGCCGGCGTGACCGGCAGGCCGTTGTTCATCACGACTTTGATGGCGAAAGCCTTCTTGCCGGGCGTAGCTCCCAGGCGCCCGAGCTCGAATACGATGGGATACAGCCATTCGAGCGCGAACAACAGGATCAGCCAGAATGCCATGCCCACCCCACCCATGAAGCCGGCAATCATGGCGGCAGCGTAAATGATCACCAGGCGGATGAGCCAGTCGAGCAGGAAGGCATAGAACCGCGGGGCCAATCCCGCGGGGTGCAACTCGAGTACGATCCCTTCCGGGGTCTCCGCCGCAACGACCGTATCAAGCACGGTGTTGGTCAGGCGTTGACGACAATCGTGTCGGCGATCTTATCGTGCACGCATTGGCGTGGCGCGCTGAAAATGAGCAGCGCATCCACGAGCCCATACACCGAGCCCAACAGAGGAATGATGCCAATCAGGATGTTGACTACATTGCGCAGCCAGAAGATGCGTCCCAGGGAGGCCTTGGAGCCGTCCGAGCGGACCACTTTGATGCCCATGAGCTTCTTGGCGATGCTCTGGCCATTGCGGGCGACAAACAGTATGTTCAGCCAGGCAAACGCCACGAGTCCCACCAGGGGCAGCAGGATCGCCGTGTTGATCATGGCTGCGTAGTTGAAATGGGCATTCACGAGCAGCGGATGGCCGCTCATCTTGATGCTGACGATCAGCGGCACGTACACCATGACGACCAGTATGAGGCCGTCCACAATTGCAGCTCCCAGCCGGATGCCCCGGCCGGCCAGTTCCTGCTGCTCCGGATCGATCACGTCCTGTACAGCGGCCTGCGGTGGAGCATACGGATTTGTCGTATTCATATCCTCGAGACCCTCCCATTGTTGTGTCCGTCACGGGCGTTTTACGCTTTTTCAGGGTTTTTGTCCCTCGGCGGACGCTAAACCTGTGCGGTTGGTCCCGGTGCGGGCCGTCCGGGCGAGCAGGACCCCGACCAGGGCAAGTGCAAAGCCAACGAACTGGATGGGGGAGAGCGTTTCGTGGAACAGCAGATACGCTTGGATCGCTGCTAGAGGGGGTGCAAGCAGCAGGAGCGCAGTGACTTTGGTCGCTTCCCCATGACGCAGCATCCACATGAGCAGCGTCGTTCCGATCACGGATGGCACCAGGACTGCCCAGACCAGTGCGCCCCACAGGATGGCGGTGTTATCCCATTCGGTCGTACCTACAAACACGACAGCGAGTGCGGCTATCAGTATCCCGCCAACATTTTGGACACAGGCCGCGCTGCGTAGGTCGACACGCGGCAGCCATTTCTGGATCAACGCTCCCGCGGTGATGGCAACAACACTGACGAGTGCACTGAGCGCGCTCAACATTGTGATGGAACCAGTCCCGGAAGTCGCGAGTCGCGGCGCCAGAACACACCCCACGCCCGCGAATCCCACCAACAGTCCGACCCAGGTTCCGGCTCCGAGCTGAGTGCGGGTCGCCGTGACGAGATACAGGGCAGTGAAAAGAGGCTGCAGCGCGCCCAGGAGCGCCATGATTCCGGCCGGCATTCCGTGACTGATCGACCAGTAGCTCGCGCACAGATAGATGCCCTGCATGAGAGCCCCTGCCATCAGGTGCGTCAGCCATCCTTTACCGCTTGGCCAGTCAGCTCTCGCGGCCAGTGCGGCCACTCCCATCAAAAGTGCCGTGAGTGCGAACCGCACCAGCAGATAGAGCTGCAGGTCTGCATGGGGGGTGACGGCCTTTCCAACGATGAACCCGGTCGACCAGATCAGGACAAAGATGACAGGAATCAGAAATCTCAGCATAGTCTCCAGTATGACAGCGACCCCGCATGCTTCTCCTATCCAGATCGAGTGGGCCGGAGGCTCCCAATTCGATGCCGGCCGGCCGGATGGCCCCCAGGTCAGGATCGATGCCGATGCCCAGACGGGGCCGGGCCCGTTCGATATGCTGCTGGCGGCGATTGCCGCGTGTGCGGCCACCGATGTGGTTGAGATTTCCAGCAAGCAGCGCACTCCCTTGAGCGCGCTGAGTGTGCGTGTCGAGGCAACCCGGGTCAGTGAAGTCCCGCGGCGCCTCGCCTCGGCGGTTCTGCATTTTACGTTCAAAGGGGCCGGCATTACCCCTGACAAGGCGGCGCGCGCGGTCGAGCTGTCCGTGACCAAATACTGTAGCGTGCGCTCCTCTTTGATAGCCGATGCCCCGGTGACGTGGACTATTGAGATTGTATGAAGCCCTGGTGGATCCTGTGTTTGGCGTGCCTTGCGGTTCCTGCTTGGGGTGCGGTTTACGAGCTGCCCGCGGACGGCTCCGCGGTTGTTGGCTCTGACGAGCGGATCAAGTCGACCTACAACGACACGCTGCTCGATATCGCACGGCGTTACAGCCTCGGGTACGAGGAAATCATCCGTGCCAATCCAGGCGTCGATATGTGGTTGCCCGGTGAAGGAACCGACATTCTGTTGCCCGGCCGGCGGCTCCTGCCACCCGGACCGCGTGCCGGCATCGTCGTCAATCTGCCCGAGCATCGGCTGTACTACTACCCCAAGGCGAAGAAAGGCCGGCATGCCGTGGTGATTACCTATCCGGTGAGCATCGGCAAGATGGATTGGAAATCGCCGCTCGGGGAAACCTCGATCGTCGCCAAACAGAAAAATCCCAGCTGGTATCCGCCGGAGTCGATTCGCAGGGAGCATGCGCGCAACGGCGATCCGCTCCCGAAGGTCGTGCCGCCCGGGCCGAACAACCCGCTGGGGGCGTACAAAATGCGGCTCGGGGTCGGCGATGGCACCTACGAGATCCACGGTACCAACAATCCGCTGGCGGTTGGAATGGCGATCACCCACGGCTGCATCCGCATGTATCCGGAGGATGTCGCGGCATTGTTTCCGCAGGTTCCGGTGGGCACCAAGGTGTGGCTGGTCAATGATCCTGTCAAAGTCGCCTATGTGAACGGCGACCTGCTCATGGAGGCGCATCCGCCGGTCGATTCCGAAGGCCAGTCGATTGCTCCCAATCTGGACCTGTTGGCCAAACAACTCGATCGTGCATTGGGCAGCAGCGTGGCGGCCATTCATTGGGACTTCGCGCGCGAAGCGCTGCAGAAGGCCGACGGCATGCCGGCTATTGTGGGTGTCGAGGCCGACCTCGACACCGCGCCCGCGAAGACGGCACAGTCAGAATGAAGCGCGACGCATGGCGAGGGTTTTGGCAGGAGTCCTTACATGCCACGGATCCTGCTGCGACGTTCGTCTCATCCGTGGCGAGGGTCGATCCGACGGTGAACTATCCACCACGTGTGGTGAGTTGATGCTGACTTGACGCTCTGACATTAGTTTGCGCCAAGACAAACAGTTCGATCGTCCTGGGGGTCAGCAACCAGGTCGTCGCGCGTGGTGCGCCGCGGATCGATCCGACCTCGAGCAGGTATTCATGATGATCACTGTGTACGGAATCAAGAACTGCGACACCATGAAGAAGGCGCGCACGTGGCTCGACACCAACGGGGTGCCATACGAGTTTCATGACTACAAGACGGCGGGAATCGATGCGGAGGTATTGAAACGCTGGGCCGGTGAGGTGGGCTGGGAAGTGTTGCTCAACCGCGCGGGGACGACTTTCCGCAAGCTGCCGGAGGAACAGAAGACGGGGTTGAACGAGCGCAAGGCCATCAGCCTGATGGTGGCTCAACCCTCGATGATCAAGCGGCCCGTACTCGAGAAGGGTAAGCGGCTGCTGGTGGGATTTGACCCCGCGGCCTACAAGAAAGAGCTAGCGTCGGGCTAGGGGTAGCGGTAGTTCGTCGTACTGAGGCAAGTCGTCGGTGATCTGGTACCACGGCGCCTTGGAGCCTACGTAGATGTGATGGTCGGGCAGACGGCTCGGGGTCCCGGTCAACACTCCCAGGCTGACGTGCACGTACTGACGACCGCGAACGGCGGCGAACAGGAATGCGTAGCAACGGCTGCAGCGCGCTCCGTATCCGTCGGAGCATTCACCTTCAATCAGGAGGTGTTTGTTGCCCAGGGTGATCTGGAGCTTGTCGATGCTGGCGCCGCCGATGGCTGCGAATGCGGAGCCGGTGCGCATTCGGCACCGGGAGCAATGGCAGTAGTAGGCGTAGTCGAAGGTGTTCTCCAACGTGAAGTTGACTTCTCCACAGGAGCAGCGGCCGTGGAGAATGGTGCCGAGCTCTGCTTGGGCCAGGGCTTCTGCCGCTCGCTCCAGTGCATCCGTGCGGGCTGGGATGTCGGGTCTGAAGAAGTCCTGCCGCGTGGTGACGAGGTCGCCGAGGTACATGCCACCCAGGGTCAGGGGGACCTCGGCGTGGATGAGTGAGCTCTGACTGCTGGCGGCGGCGTTTGCGCTGTATTTGCTGCCGGGGGCTGTTGAGGTGAGATAGGACCGCAGGTCGACAACCTCGTCCGGGTTGTTGTCGTCGACGCGGAATCGGGCCCAGGCCAGGGAGCTCATGTCGGCGCCTGCGGCGCGCTTTGAGCCCATGGTGCTGATGGCGTTCGCGACTTCGTTGGCGAACTGCTCAACACCGGATTCCTCGAAGGCTGCGCGCAGGAGCGTCAGCTCTTGTGAGGAGAGCTCGTCGTTTCCGGCCCCAAAGACCAGTGAGCCGTTGGCGACCGAGAACTGCCAGTCCTTGTCTTGCAGGAGCGTTGGCAGTTTGGCGAGGGCTTGTTGGTAGGCGGATTTCAAGGTGGCCGAGGTGACCAACAGAGTGTTGGTCAGGGCCGCGGCGGATTTCTCCGAGTGGCCGGCTTGGGAGAGGGCGCTCAAGAGTTGGGTGTAAGCCTTGACGCCACTTTGAGCGAGTAGGCTGGGGGACGGATGGGTGCCGTCGGAGCTGTGGTAGACATCCGCTTCCGCCGCGTTACCTGCGCCGCCGAGCCCGTTGCCACCGAGTCCGCCGCCACCGGGCCCACCTGCACCACTTCGGCCCATGGTGCCTGACCCCGCAGAGCTGCCGATGTTAGCTGGGCCCCCGCCCACCACACCACCGCCGAGTCCGCCGCCACTAAGGCCACCGCCAACGGCGCCGCCGCCGCCGAATGCGCCACCACCGAGCCCACCCGTACCACTACCGCCACCGGCGCCACCGCCGCCGAGCCCACCCGCACCACTGCCGCCCATTGCGCCGGACCCCGCAGGACCGCCGAAATTACCCAGTCCCCCGGCGCCGTTCGCGCCGAGGCCAGCCCTACCATTGGTGTTGAGCGCGGCAGCATTAGCGGCCGACGCACGCGCTGCTACCAGCGCCGCGGTATTGGCAGGTGAATTGGCGCCCCCTGATGATGCACTGCCAGCTGCTGCGGTCACCGCCGCGGCGGTGGGTTGCGCCGAAGGGGCACCTTGGTTGGCCGCCGCAGCAGCCTCCGCCAACGCAGCCGCCGCATTAGCCGCCGCCGGTGCAGCGCCCCGGTTGGCACCCCCCAGTCCATTAGGAAACAGCGCGTTAGCCTGCATATCCTTATTCAACGCACTGAGCAGCGTGCCAATATCCACCAGATTCCCCAAAGAACAATGCACCGCAGCCTATATCGACCCCCACCTCCAAATCTTGATACCCGCTCAATAAAACCGAATGCCGGGCCGAAGCACCAGCTGAAACACCAACAACAGCGCCGCCGCGGCGCCCGCCAGCCCCGCGACTGACATATTCCTCGAATCCCCGCGCGCGCCAACGTCGCGGATCGCCCACGCGCCCGCCTGCATCCAGAAGACCCCAAGCAAAGTCACCACCACCGGCACCAGCACCACCTCAATCCAATCCCTCGGCACCCGAAAGGGAATAATCAGCGCAACCCCCACCACCGCCGGCAATGTTGCAACCCGGAAAACAAACCCGGTGCGCGCCCCGGCATTGTCAATCTCCCGCGGATCTTCCGCCAAACTCAACAACGGCCGCGTCAACCCAACAGCCAGCACCGGCATCGCAACAAACGCCAGCACCGCAACGACAGTCTTCACATGAGGGCTGAGCCCGAGATACCCCATCGCCATCCCAACGTCGTTGGCCGGAACAAACGCTCCAACCACGACCTGGGGCAGCGACTCAAAGAACCCGTGGTAAGCCATCCAGATGAGAAACAACCGATTCGTGGAAGACCGCCCCCGAGCACGTCGAAGGAGCACCGTGCATACGCACGCCGTCAAAAATGTCGCCAACGCCCCGGTACCTTGAAACAGCTGCGCCAGCGGGTTGTGCCCCTCCCAAGTGTGATTGTTGTGAAAAAGCGTAGGCCGCAGCCCCGGCACAAACGCCTTGGGCAACACCAGGAACAACTCCTGGATAAAGAAGATGAGATTGAAGGCGAGGGTGTACAGCAACGCCGAAGCAACCGTCAGCTTCCAGTTCCAGCGATTCATGCAAAACAAGCCTTTCGGGAGAATTATTCTCTTGATATAGACAGGATGTCTAAGGCACACTGCTAGTCAAATGATGTATGACTTTATTGTGGTCGGCGCGGGGATGGTGGGCGCGTCGGTCGCATATGAGCTGGCGTCCACCGCAAGAGTCTGTGTACTCGAGGGTGAAGACCGACCTGGATACCACGCCACTGCGCGCTCAGCTGCCTTGTTCGCGCCCACCTATGGTGGCCGCGAGATTCGGGCGCTGACCCGGGCGAGCCGGGCGTTCTTCGACGATCCTCCTGCCGGCTTCACCGAACATCCCCTGTTACGGGGCCGAGGTTGCCTCTATATCGCCCGATCCGACCAACTCGAGCACCTGGGCCATATGGTCACGAGTATTCGTGAGTCGGGTGGCAACGTCGTCATGCTCGACAAGCAAGTCGCCGCGCAACGGGTCCCTTTGCTTCGGGAAGGTTATCTCGCCGCCGCCGCGTTTGATTCGGACGCGACGGACATCGAAGTTGAAGCACTTCACCAGGGGTTCCTGCGCGGCGGACGCGCTTCGGGTGCCACCCTGTTCACTCGAAATTGGGTTACAGAGCCGCAGCGGCGCAACGGTGTTTGGTCTATCGAGCTGAGCGACGGACAGGTCGTGAGCGCCCCGGTATTGGTCAACGCCGCCGGCGCCTGGGCGGATTCTGTTGCCGCAGGCTGTGGTGCAAGCCGACTCGGATTGCAGCCGCTACGTCGTACGGCGCTGCTCGTGGATGTACCTGCCGGCGTGGACATCAATGACTGGCCAGCGGTCATCGACGCCGATGAAATGTTCTATTTCAAGCCCGAGGCGGGCAAGCTCTTGCTGTCTCCGGCGGATGAGACTCCGGATATCCCTCGTGACGCCTACCCGGACGATATGGACGTCGCAATCGCAGTAGATCGTGTGCAGCGCGCTCTCAACCTGGAGGTCACGAGGGTCAGCCACAGTTGGGCCGGATTGAGAACCTTTTCCCCGGATCGCGCGCCTGTTGTAGGCTTCGACGCGCGGGTGGATGGATTTTTCTGGTGTGCGGGTCAGGGCGGCTACGGAATCCAGACTGCCCCCGCGATGTCGCGGACCGCGGCGGCACTGGCACGGCGCGAGAGCGTGCCGCTGGATGTCATAGAAGAAGGGCTGACTGCGGCTGACCTCTCACCCTTGCGATTTCCTTTGGCCGAGGCACGCTCATGAAATTAATAGCCGGCGTTTTGCTCACTGTCCTGTGCGCCACCTCCTGGGTCGGAGCTGCGGAAAACGTCAACTTCCAGTGGGGTGTGAAGATTCCCCTGCGCGATGGCGTAAAGTTGAATGCGACGGTGTACACGCCTGCCAAAAATGCGCCGGCGCCCTGCATATTTACACTCACTCCCTACATCTCCCAGAGCTATCACGATCGCGGTGTGTATTTCGCTTCCCACGGCTACCCGTTTCTCACTGTTGACGTGCGCGGGCGCGGCAACTCCGAGGGCGAGTTCCATCCGTTGATCCAGGAGGCCAAGGATGGTTATGACGTAGTCGAGTGGCTAGCGAAGCAGCCCTACTGCAACGGAAAGGTCACGATGTGGGGCGGTTCCTATGCTGGCTACGATCAATGGGCGACCGCGAAGGAGTTTCCGCCACACCTGGCCACCATCGTGCCGGTCGCCTCGCCATATGCTGCGGTCGACTTCCCGATGAGCTACAGCGTGTTCTATACCTACGACATGCAGTGGCTCCTGTTTACTATGGGTCACGCATCGCAGGATCACATCTTCGGGGATGATGCCTTCTGGGCAGGGAAGAATCGACAGTGGTTCGAGTCTGGTACTCCTTACAAGGAGTTGGACCGGGTCATCGGCGCGCCGTCCCCGGTATTTCAGGAGTGGGTTGCGCATCCACACGCGGACGCCTACTGGGATGAATACAACCCCACCTCACAGCAGTACGCCAAGCTGTCGATCCCAATCCTGACCATCACCGCCAGTCACGATGATGATCAGCCGGGCGCGCTCATGCACTATCGCGAGTACATGAAGAATGCCTCCGCCGAGGGGCGTGCCCGACATTATCTGATCATCGGCCCCTGGGATCACGCCGGCACTCGCACTCCCAACGCAAAAGTCGGCGGGTTGACCTTTGGTCCGGCAAGCCTGGTGGATCTGCCGCAGCTGCACCTGGATTGGTACGGCTGGACGATGCAAGGCGGCCCCAAACCGGCGTTTTTGCAAAACCACGTCGCCTACTACGTGATGTTTGCCGACAAGTGGCGCTATGCAGACAGCCTGGAGGCTGTGACTGGTGAAGAGCGTGCCTTGAACCTCGGATCCAAGGCAAACGCGAACGACGTGTTGAGCTCAGGCTCGCTGAGCCCGGAGCCCCAAAAGGGCGATCCTGATCACTACGTCTACGACCCGCGTGATACGAGCACGGCTGAGTTGGAAACCCGTCTCGATCCGTCGAGTCTGGTCGACCAGACACTGGTTTATGCGCATCATGGCAAGCAGCTCGTGTATCACACCGCTGCGTTTGACGCGGACACTGAGGTCAGCGGGTTCTTCCGCCTGGCGGCGTGGATCGCAATTGATCAACCTGACACGACTTTCAAGGCAGACATCTACGAGATCCGCGAAGACGGCAGCAGCATCGCACTCACGGCGCAGGTACTGCAGGCGCGCTACAGGCAGAGCCAGCGCGAGCCACAGCTCGTGAAAACCAAGGCGCCGCAGCGTTACGACTTCGACCATTTCGCTTTCGTCTCGCAGCAGGTCAAGAAGGGCAGTCGCCTGCGCCTGGTCATCGGGCCGGTGAATTCAATACTGAGTGAGAAGAACTACAATACTGGCGGAGTGGTCGCGGAGGAGTCTCGCAAGGACGCGCGACCTGTTACGGTGACGCTGTATCATGATCGGCAACATCAGAGCACGTTGTACGTACCGTTGGGTACCAAAGGTTGAATGTCGCAGCAGCTCCTACTCGATCCAATCGGATATCTGCGCAGCCCGCTGGCAACGAAGGTAGAGGCGCCGCGCCAACCCCGGGCCGCCGCCGGCACCCCGGCGCAGATTGAGCTGCTCCCAGGCCGCAATTTCGAGCATGCGCTGGATGACCTGGAGCAGTGGGAGCTGATCTGGGTGGTGTTCTGGTTCCATCTGAACTCGGGCTGGCGACCCAAGGTACTTCCGCCCCGTAGCACATCAGGGCGCAAAGGTGTTTTCGCCACCCGGGCGCCGCATCGACCCAATCCCATTGGTTTGTCTGTCGTGCGCCTCGAGCGGGTTGACGGTCTCACCTTGCACATTCTTGACGCCGACATTCTCGACGGCACGCCGATCCTCGATATCAAGCCTTACGTGGCTTACACGGACGCACACCCAAGCGCGGGAGGCGGATGGCTGGAGACCGCGGATCCGATCCAGAAGTTTGTTGTGCAATTTGAGCCGTTGGCCCAGGAGCAGTCGAGTTGGATTGAGGCCAACACCGGGCTCGCGCTCAGCGAGCGGATTGTCTCAACGCTGGAGCTGGGCCCTGAGCCTCATCCGTACCGACGCATTCGCAAGATGGGCGAGTGGATGCAACTCGCCGTCAAGGAATGGCGGGTACGCTTCACTGTGGATGGACGCGACGTACGCGTTCACGAAATCTATTCCGGCTTCCAGGCTGCTCAACTCGCTTCGAGCAACGCCGACGCAACACGTAGCCGCCACCGCGAGTTCGTCGCGCGCTGGCCGATCAAACCGTGACAGCGGGGGCCTGCGGGGCCGGCTGCGGTTTCGGCTCCACCCTGGGCGATTGCTGTTGCTGCTGCTGTTGTTGCAGCTCCTGCTGCTTTTTCTTGGCCATGTGATGACCTACGGCACATCCGGCCGCGGCACCTAACACGGCGTGATGTCCCGCCACGTGCCCTGCAACGGCACCGGCCGCCGCGCCTTTGATGCAACCCTTGGCCGAAGCAGCTTCGCCGCCGGCCAGGAGGGCGATTCCGATCACGGACACCGCAAATATTCTGAATGACATGGGAGCCTCCTACGCCCTGAATAGTCCTCCTGCGCGGCCCAGGGAGCAAGCGGGCCCTACCGCACCGCCCCCTCGTCACGTCGCTAGTACGGGCTACAGGCCGGGAACGATCCGCATGTCACGAACGACCCCGCCTGCCAATGCCACCAGTGCCGCTTGGTAGGCAGGGCTCTCGTGGGTGGCGAGCGCCTTCTCGACCGAGTCGAATTCAATGATGACCGTTCGTTCCAGCACGCCGTCGTCATACACATTCGCAGGCATCCCGCGGCACAGGTAGCGGCCGCCGCCGGCTTCGATGGCCGGACCTGCAAGCTTTGCATAGGCGGCGAGCTTGTCCGGGTCGATGATTTCACGATAGCAGCTGATCCAATATGCCTTGGCCACGAGCGATTCCTCTTTATTCGATTTTCAACGGCGGCAGGACATCGGCCGGTTTGAAGCCGAACACCTGGCCATAGAACGACAACTCCGCCTGCAGCGAGCGGGTAATGTTGTCCGGCTTACGAAACCCATGCGACTCGCCGGGAAACAACAGATAAGCCACCGGCACGCCGCGCTTGCGCAGGGCGTCGACGATCTTTTGCGATTGATTGGGCGGCACGACGGGGTCGTCCGCGCCCTGCAACACAATCAGCGGAACCTTGAAGCCGTCGAGGTGGTTCAACGGCGAGCGGTTCTCATACACGGCTTTGGCGGCCGGATACGGGCCGATCAGCGAATCCAGATACCGGCTTTCAAACTTGTGAGTGTCCTGGGCGAGGGCCGTAATGTCGGAGATGCCGTAATAGTCGGCGCCCGCTTTGAACACGTCACTGGTGCTGAGCGCGTTGAGAACTGTATAGCCGCCGGCACTTCCCCCACTGATGGCGGTATGGGCAGGGTCGGCCGCGCCCGTCTTGATCAGATACCGAACGGCCGCAATGGAATCCTCAACATCGACGACACCCCAGTTGCCGTTGAGCTCACGCCGGAAGGCGCGTCCGTATCCCGAGCTGCCACGGTGATTGACATCGACCACGGCAAAGCCGCGGCTCGTCCAGAACTGAATGCGACCGGCAAAGGAGGGCGTCGCCTGTGAGGTTGGTCCACCGTGCACAAACGTCAACAGGGGCGGCAGAGTGCCTGGCGGCGCTACGAATCCTGCATTGCGGGGTGCGTAGTACAGAGCGTGAGCGACTTCGCCATTGGCCGTTGGATAGTCAATGGCCTTGGGAATCGAAATGGATTCCTGCGGCAGGGGAGTGGTGCCCGAGCTGCGGATCAGGGTCGCGCCCGGGTGCTCGATATCGATTCGCATGATGCCCTGCGGTGCATCCAGGGAGCCGATGATTGCGGCGATATGGTGTGAGTCGATACGGGTGAGTTGATAGAACTCGACATACGGCAGATCCAGTACCCGCGCCTTGCCGTGTTGCAGATCGATGACCGCGAGTTTGTCAGTACCGCGTTCCGAGAATTTCGCAACCGCCCGACCGTTGCCGAGCAATACATAATTGGCCTGGCCGAGATTCCACAGTGGGGTCGCGAATTCTGCGTCGTGCTGCCACACGGCGCGACCTTTGCCGGTGTAGAGGTTCCAGAATCCGCTTCTGTCGGATATGAAGTACAGGGTTCCGTCCGTGTCCCACTGCGGCTCGAGCACCGACTCCGCGGCACCACCGGCGACCGTGGTCAGTTTCTCCAGGCCCGCCTTGCCGAGATCGGCGACATGTAACTCCGTCCCATCCCAGGGCATGTTGGGATGATTCCAGGAAATGAAAGCGAGCCGCTTGCCATCCGCACTCAATCGCGGGTACGCAACGAAATCACTGTCACCAAACAGCACATCGCCGGCGCCGCCCGCAGGCAGTGGAACCCGCACGATGGCATTGCGAACATTCTTGGCGTCGCTGTGATCTTCCCGAACGCAGATCAGCGCCGTGGAGTCCGGAGTGACTACGCAGTCTGCAAAGCGGTAGCCGGCCGGCGTGATTGCATTGGCCTTGCCGTCTGGCCCGAGCGCATAGAGCCTTTGATCTGTGAAATTGCTGTAGTAGAGCTGTCCGCGTGCGACAACGAACGAGGCGCCGCCATATTCGTGCACGCGCGTCCGCACATTCACTCCCTCAGGACTGATGCGCGTTCCGCCTGCCGACGTTGCGGTGCTGAACAAGCCGGAGATTCCTCCTGCCGAGGGAATCGTTTCGGTCCAGTACAGATGCCCATCGGCGCTGCGCAGATCGCCGAGCCCGACTCGACCCCGGCTCAGTACCTCGGCTCCCAGCGGCGATGCCCAGGAGCCATAAGGTGCAACGACCGGAGCGGCGTGAGCGCCGGTCATGGCCGCCACTGCCACAAGAGCCCAATAAAGCCTTTGCATCGACTAACCTCGCGCATTCCTGCGAAGATACACCCATGTCCAAAAATAAAGTTGCGATCGTTACCGGAGCCGCACAAGGCGTCGGGCTCGTCACTGCTGCAACCCTGGCTGAGAGAGGCTACCTGACGGTTCTCACCGATATCCAGAGTCTCGAGGGCCCGGTCGCGAAGCTGAGCGCACGAGGCTGGCAGGTCGACGGCATCGCGGGCGATATCTCTTCCGAGGAATTTGTGCGTGAGCTCGCGCAGCGCGTCGAGCGTGACCATGGCGGAGCCACGGTGCTGGTCAACAATGCCGGCATCAGCATGATCTGCCCCGCGGAACAGACGAGCGCGGACGCATGGCAGAAGGTGATGAACGTCAATCTGCTCGGACCGTTCCTGCTGAGCAAATATCTGGGCGCCCAGATGTTGGCGCGACGATCTGGAAGCATCGTCAATGTCGCCTCGGTTGCGGGGCTGTCCGGGATTGGCCACCGTAGCGCCTACAACGCATCCAAACACGGCTTGATCGGGCTGACACGCACGCTCGCTGCCGAATGGGGCGGTCGGGGTGTCCGGGTGAATGCCGTGTGTCCCGGCTGGATCAAAACGGAAATGGATGTGGCCGATCAATCGAGCGGTGCGTACTCGGATGCGGATATTGAGAACCGTGTTCCCATGGCGCGGTTTGCAGCGCCTCAGGATGTGGCCAACGCAATCGCGTTTCTGGCGGACAGCAGTCTCAGTGGGTTCATCAACGGCGTGAGCCTGCCGGTCGATGGCGGTTGGACGGCCGATGGCAGTTGGGATTCGCTGCGGATCAAGACACGCTCGTCATAATTCCAACACGTCATCGACGAAGCGGCGCAGAAGTCGCACCAACGTAGTGAAGTCCTCCTCGCTCCACTTGGCGAGGATGGGCGCCGCGAGCCGCAACCGCGCGGCATCCAGCGCATCCGTCAGAGTTTGTCCTTTCGCGGTAATGACTGCCTCGTTGATGCGGCGGTCGGTCTCGCTCGGTTGCCGCTCAATCAAACCCAGGCCTTCCAGCTTGGTGACCTGGCGACTCACTGTGGTGTAGTCGCGGCCCGCCTTCTTGGCGAGATCCACGACGCCGATCGGTCCGTAACGCTCGATACCCACCAACAACGGGAACAGCGCCCGGTCCAGTGACAGGCCGGCTTCCTTCAGCAGCGTGTCGTCCCGCTGGGGCTCGTTCATCAGCGTGAACAGGTCGACCAGCGCCCCGTGCAGGTTTTTCAATTGCTTGCGGTTCATATGTGCATTCTGCACATTTTCTGCTTGACCTGCAGCTCCCCGTGGATAAATATGTGCAAAATACACATATATGGAGTGACCGATGACTGCGACGGATGTGCTGATTTGTGGAGCGGGCGCTGCGGGTCTGACCCTGGCGGTGGAGCTGGCGCGCCGCGGAGTGTCCTTTCGCCTGATTGACGAGCTGCCGGAACCGTTCCGTGGCTCGCGCGGGAAGGGCATCCAGCCCCGCACCCTGGAAGTATTTGAAGATCTCGGTGTGCTCGATCGTTTGATGGCCGTCGGTGGCCTGTATCCACCCATGCGGGAATATCGCGCCGATGGCAGTTTTCAGGACTCGCAGGTCTTCGAGGCGGCGGGTCCGACACCGGACGAGCCATATCGGGCGCCACTGCTGATACCGCAATTTCTGACCGAGGCTGCGTTGCGGGAGCGCCTGACTGAGCTCGGCCACGCAGTTGAATTCGGTACCCGTCTCACAGGTTTCCAACAGGACGCGGCAGGTGTCACGGCGACTATCGTGGGGACGGTGGGCGAGGAGGTCGTGGAGGTGCGCTACCTGGTCGGAACTGATGGAGGACGCAGCTTGGTCCGCCGGACGCTTGGAATCGGATTCCCCGGTAAGACGCTCGGCGTTCGCGCGATCGTTGCCGATGGGGTGCTCACCGGTCTGAGCCGGGATGCCTGGCATCGTTTCAACGATGGCGACATGCAAACTCAGGTCGCGTTGTGTCCGTTGCCGGGCACCGAGCTGTTCCAGCTCCAGGCGCCCATACCACTCGAGGGTGACGTTGACCTCAGCGCCGCGGGTCTGACAGCGATGGTGCAGGAGAGGGCGGGTCGTAGTGATATTGTATTTCATTCCGTGTCGTGGGCATCGGCCTATAACATGAACGCGCGTCTGGCGGATCGATATCGCGACGGCCGTGTATTCCTCGCAGGTGACGCTGCGCACACGCATCCTCCTACGGGAGGACAAGGGCTCAACACGAGCGTTCAGGACGCCTACAACCTCGGCTGGAAGCTGGCCGCCGTGTTGCAAGGTGCGCCGGCCACACTGTTGGACACCTACGAGCAGGAACGCCGACCCATCGCTGCGAGCATGTTGGGTCTTGCGACGAAATTGCTCGATGCCGCGAAGGCGGGGTCGTTACGCCGCGGGCGAGAAGTATTGCAACTCGACCTGTGCTACCCCGAATCGCCGCTCGCCATGGAGCAGCCCGAGCGTCATGGTGGGGTTCTTGCGGGTGATCGTGCGCCGGATGCGCCGATTCGGCGGCCGTCCGGGTTGCCAATCCGCCTGTTTGATCTGTTGAAAGGAACACATTGGACCCTGTTGGGTTACGACGTTGACAGGCTGTCGGCGATCGCGCCCCGCGAGGGACTTCACGTCCATGCCGTGGGCCCAAACGGTGACATCGTCGATGACGGCGGCCACATTCGTGAGGCTTATGGCGTGCGGGCCGGTGACTGGGTTCTTGTCCGGCCGGACGGATACGTGGGGGCGATCGTATCCTCGCCGCATGCGGCGTCGCTTGCGGCTTATCTGGACCGGGCTTGCGGATAGCTGCGTGGAGGCGCTGGCGCTTTAGTCCGTCAGCAGATCCGGATTGCGCACGGCCCCCTTGTCTGCGCTCGTGACCAGCTTCGCGTAAGCCTTCAGTGCCGCGCTGACTTTTCTCTTGCGAGGCAGAGCTGGCTTCCATCCCCGGGTCGTTTGAGCGGCGCGACGCTGCGCGAATTCCGCATCACTGATATCAATCCGAATGCCGCGGTTGGGGATATCGATGACGATGGTGTCGCCGTTGTTGATCAGTCCGATGTTGCCACCTTCGGCCGCTTCAGGCGACACGTGTCCGATTGACAGGCCGGCGGTTCCGCCGGAAAAACGGCCATCAGTCACCAACGCGCAGGACTTGGCCAGGCCCTTGGACTTCAGGTAACTCGTTGGATAGAGCATTTCCTGCATGCCGGGGCCGCCGCGCGGTCCTTCGTAACGGATGACGACAACATCGCCCGCCTTGATTTTGCCGCCGAGGATGGCCTCGACTGCCGCGTCCTGACTCTCAACCACAACCGCCGGTCCACTGAACTTCAATATGCTCGCATCAACACCCGCGGTCTTGACGATACAGCCACGCTCGGCCAGGTTGCCGAACAGCACGGCGAGCCCACCGTCTTTACCATAGGCGTGCTCAAAGTTACGAATGCAGCCCTGGGTGCGATCCGTGTCCAACTCGGAATACCGGCACTGTTGTGAGAATGCCTGTTGAGTCGCAATGCCCGCCGGCCCCGCGCGGAAGAATTCGCGCACGGCCGGATCTTCGGTCCGCAGGATGTCCCAGTTCTGCAGGGCATGGGCGAGCGATTCAGAGTGAACGGTCGGCACCGAGGTATCCAGCAGCCGGGCCCGATCCAGCTCCGCCAGAATGGCCATGACGCCACCGGCCCGATGCACATCCTCCAGGTGAAAATGACTCGAGGGCGCTACCTTGCACAGATTGGGAATCTTGCGCGACAGGCGGTCAATGTCACCCATCTGAAAGTCGATCTCGCCTTCCTGCGCGGCCGCCAACAAGTGCAGCACCGTATTGGTGGATCCGCCCATCGCAATGTCCAATGACATGGCGTTCTCGAAAGCTGCCTTGCTGGCAATATTCCGTGGCAGCACGCGCGCGTCATCTTGCAGATAGTACCGTTTGGCAAGATCGACGATGGTACGGCCGGCTTTGCGAAACAACTGCTCGCGGTCCGCGTGTGTCGCGACGAGCGAGCCGTTGCCTGGAAGAGAAAGGCCTAACGCCTCTGTGAGGCAGTTCATCGAGTTAGCCGTGAACATCCCTGAGCACGAACCGCACGTGGGACACGCGGAACGCTCGATAGCCGCGACATCAGAGTCCGACACCTTGTCGTTCCCTGCTGCAACCATTGCATCAATCAGATCGAGCGCAACCTCCTTCCCCGCCAGTCGCGTCTTGCCCGCTTCCATGGGGCCTCCCGAGACAAACACCACCGGAATGTTCAGTCGCAAAGCGGCCATGAGCATGCCGGGAGTGATCTTGTCGCAGTTGGAGATGCACACCAGCGCATCCGCCGTGTGGGCATTACACATGTACTCCACACTGTCGGCGATGATGTCCCGGGAGGGCAGGCTGTAAAGCATGCCGTCGTGTCCCATGGCAATGCCGTCGTCGACAGCTATGGTGTTGAATTCTTTCCCGACACCCCCGGCCCGCTCGATTTCCCCGATCACCAGCTGGCCCAGGTCCTTCAGGTGCACGTGCCCCGGTACGAATTGGGTGAAGGAATTGGCGACCGCGATGATGGGCTTCTCGAAGTCGGCATCCTGCATGCCGGTGGCGCGCCACAGTGAACGGGCGCCGGCGTTGTGGCGGCCGGCGGTGCTGGTACGAGATCGGTAGATTGGCATGCGCGCATTCTGCTTTGACCTGGGTATATCCACCAATACAATATGCAGCCGGTTGCTATAGGGATTACGAATAGTGGAACTGCGCCAGCTCCGATACTTCGTGACGATTGCCGAGGAGGGTAATTTCTCCCGTGCGGCCGAGCGCCTGCACCTGTCGCAGCCGCCGTTATCGACCCAGATCAAGAGCCTGGAAGACGAGCTGGGGGTGCGGTTGCTGAAGCGCACGAATCGCGGCGTTGCACTGACTGTCGCGGGGGCGGTGTTCTATGAGGAGACGCGAGCCGTGCTCGCGCGCCTGGATCATGCCAGGGACAAGGCAATGCGTGCCGACCGCGGTGACATCGGGATGCTCTCGGTGGGGTTTGTCTCCATCGCGGACTACGGGATCCTGCCTCCGGCGCTCAAGCAGTTTCGTGCCGGCTTCCCGCTGGTGGAAGTGCAGTTGCATGAGCTCACGACGGATGCGCAGATTCGCGAGTTGCGGGCCACGCGCCTGGATCTGGGCATTGCCCTGGCGCCCGTGGCTGAGCCGGATCTCCAGTTTGAGCGGCTGTTGCGCGAGGCACTCGTGCTTGCCGCACCGTCAGGACATCCGGCGGTGAAAGTCAGTGGCGCGGTTGATTTGCGGTCGCTGGCGAAGGAGAGCTTCATCATCCCGCCGCGGGACATCGCTCCCGGTCTGTATGACCTCATCATCAGTCACTGCCATGCATCCGGCTTTGCCCCGCGCATCACTCAACATGCCCGGCAGATGCAGACCGTGGTGGGCCTGGTTTCCAGCGGCATGGGCTTCGCGTTGGTTCCTTCCTCAGTACGGAACCTCAAGCGCACTGGCGTTCAGTATCGGCCGCTGCGCGGCAAACCCGCTGTTGTTGAGATTGGCACCCTGCGGCGGCGGGAAGAGCAGAGCGCGGTGACAGGCCATTTCGCGCAGGCGCTACGTGAATTCGGGGGATGAGCTACCGAGACTGACACCGGTGGGAGTTCTCCAAACTTCGCGCCAATCAGCTCAGCAGTAGCAGCGCCGGCCGCTCCGACAGCGGCAGCAGCGAAGTCGGAGACCGCAAACACCGACGGAAGCTCTCCCGAGCCCGTGAAGTCTACGGACTCCAGAACTTCCGCCGAGCCTCCCAGTGCGCTCCACATGCCCGTCAGAAATTCGCGCGTAACCACGACTGCTCTTTGACTTACACTGCAGGCTCATATGCTACCGCACGACGACGATCTCCAGAACTTCGAGGCGCACGGTGCCGCGCCCCTGCCACCGGCAACTGATCAGGGCTACATCGCGAACGATGGCGCCCGCATCTGGTACTCGACGCACGGTGCCGGGGAGCCGGTCATCCTGTTGCACGGTGGCCTGGGAAATTCCGGTAACTGGGGCTACCAGGTGCCGTCACTGGTTGAGTCTGGTCGGCGCGTGATACTCATCGACAGTCGCGGCCACGGACGCAGCACTCGCGACTCTCGGCCCTATACCTACGAGTTGATGGCATCGGACGTGATTGCCGTAATGGACTCGCTGGGCGTACAAAGGACATCTG
>Ga0181534_10000275_pt1 | contig 37168 bp, 23 predicted proteins | sample PEATcosm2014_Bin_37_FD_119758 | JGI IMG/M metagenome (GOLD analysis project Ga0181534, IMG submission 119758) | Peatland microbial communities from MTU Mesocosm Facility, Houghton, MI, USA - PEATcosm2014_Bin17_10_metaG | ecosystem: Environmental > Terrestrial > Soil > Wetlands > Peat | place... | reverse complement strand
GCAAAATTGTTGAGGTTGAACGACTCCGGGGCTGTCCCAGCGAAGAGTACGACCGTTCCCAGAAGCGATTTGATGATCCCCGGCAAGCTACCGTAAACAAAGACCACAAAAACACCGCTGAAGGTCGCCTTACCGCCAAAAACGAAATTGATGGTGCCCCAAAGCACCAACGTTCCAATCAAAAAAATTATCGCGACGATGATAGGACTCGCGGCGAATCCGCCTTCCATTGCGTAGGCCGTGAACTTCATTGCCGTGGCCCGCTGGTCGGGCGGCATCTGCGCCATCTTATCCGCGGATTTGGCATCCATGTGGATGACATTTTCCGCGACCTGCGGCCAGCTAACCTGGACGGTGACTGCGGCGAAGAAGATATATCCCACGGCAATCAAAATGATGTACGGCAGCCACCAGCTTTTGTTGCCGCGCTTGATATCTTCAAAGGTTTTGGACGGCGCGGAGAAAGTATAAGCCACGCGCTGCCATTGGGAGAGGCCGGCAGGAGCTGCAACCGGCTCAGGAATGGGTTGAACTTCAAGTTCGCTCATGAGTCCGCCTTTAAAAGCCGGTAGCGGCTTTGCCCGAGATTGTAACTCGAATCGAGGCAAAGTAAAAATCAATTTTCATTTTTTATTACTTCGTAAATATGCCTTCGCGCATGATCTTACTGACCTTGCGAGGAGGTTTCCGCCGGCTGATGTTTATGCCGGCGCGGCTTGTGCCCGGTAGTTTTTGTCGGTTTTGTCTTGCGCGTCTTTGCCTTGCTCAGAGCGACCGTGCTGATCTCCGGCTCCGGCGGCAGATAGCTTTTGTAAACCGTGATGTGGAAACAGGCCTGGCGGAACTCCTCTTCGACATCGATCATGCCGGTCTTTTCGATCTCCAGCAAAGTCGCGCGCATCCATGCAAGCTCCTTGCGGCTCATTCCCTGCTTGGCAATATCGATGGTGCCGCCGGTGAGATGGGGGCTGGCGATGTCCCCCTCGGCGGGCGCGGCGTTGCCGTTTACCTCCATCAGTTGCTTCTGGTACTCCACTGTGCGCACTGCGGAGCTGACCTCGAAGGGCTTGTGAAACTCCGACTCATGGGCGCGGGCCAGATCAGCAAGAAATGTCGCTGTCCAGGGGCGGCAGTAGCGGCGATTCTGCGGCAGATTGCCGTTGATGGTAAGCGAAGCGGAGATTGGAACCGGCACCAGTACTTTGTGGGCAATGCGGTCGTTGAGATCGTCGTCGTCCTCAATGCGCTCCAAACCCTCAGCCTCCGACTTTTCGTTTTGCCGGACCAGCGACTCGTGCGAGCCGCGCAATGGCGTCACGACGTCGCGCTGGGTTGCGGTTGCTGCCTCTTCGACTCGAATCGGTGTTCGCTCCTGACGCGGAGCGGAGCTTGGGAGCGGCAACGGACGCAATGGAGCCAGTTCCAGTTGCGCGTCTACTTGCGGCGTCTCGGTTTCAATCGGCTGAGGAGCGAGAGCATCCTTTTTCAACTGCGCCAGGCGATCGCGGCTGTTGAGCAGATGCCCGCGCAGAGGCTCACTTGCTGCCCTGTGCCCCGCTGGATGCCGGCTGGCGGCCTCTGCCGTGGCAACGTTTTTTGCCAGTGCCGGCGCGGCGACCGATTTCGCCTGCTTTGCCGGCTGTGCGGCGCGTCTCGCCGAATGACGGATCGCAACCTTCTGATTGCTATGAAAGGCGGAAGCAGTTCGATGACTCGCCGGAGCGGTCTTCTGCGTCTTCGCCATCTGCGGAGTAGCCAGGGCGAGCGGAGCAGCAAGGAATAACCATGCGAGACAGATTTGCACAATCGGTCGCATAGGGGTGTGCGGAGAATCCAGAGCCTTCTTAGTATAGGCCGAAAAAAATCCAGCACCAAGTGGCGAGGAGGGTGCGGCTTTGTCCGATAACGGGGAAGAATTCGTCTGATAACTAGCTCAACGGTTAAGTCAGAAGCTCAGCGCCGATTCTGCACTGACAATGCTACGCCGACCCGGCTACAATCGAGCGCAACTCAGTGAGTCAGGATCGGCCCGTCATGAATTTCAGAAAATATTGGGTGTGGGTTGTCGTTATCGTGCTGCTGGCCGTGCAGGTGGCACAGGTGGTGCGCATCATACAGCGGGAATCGCTCACCTGGGACGAAGACGACCACATGTTTGCCGGCTACATGATGTGGCACACAGGCGACTACGGACTGAACCCAGAGCATCCACCGCTGGTGAAGCTGCTGGCCACGCTGCCGCTACTGGGCGATAAGCTCTGGGTTCCTCCGCTCCAAGGGCGCGAATTCAAATCGGAAGCCTATCTGGATGGCCGCGACTGGCTGGCTCGCAATGACGGCGCGAGCCAGCGGCTGGTTTTGCGCATGAGGCTGGCCGCCGGGCTGCTGGCGCTGGGACTTTCATTGGTGATCTTTGTTGCCGCGCGCGAGTGGTTCGGGACCGGCGCTGCGCTGATCGCACTGATTCTTGCAGTCTTTGAGCCGAATCTGCTGGCGCACTCAGCGCTGGTGACAACGGACATCGGTGTCTCGCTGTTCTTTCTCGCCAGCATCTTCGCTTTCTATCGTTATGTGCAGAAACCGTCGCTGCTGCGGTTGCTGCTGGCTGGCATAGCAGCCGGGTTATTGCTGGCTACCAAGCATTCTGGGATCCTGTTGGCTCCAATGCTGGTGCTGCTGATCGGCTGGGAAGTGCTGGCCGCGCAGCGAGGAACACGCGCGCGGCTGGCTCTAAAGCTCAGCGGAGCTTTCGCGGCAATCGTTGTTGTCGGCGTTGTCGTGCTGTGGGCTTTTTATGGCTTTCGTTATGCAGCACGCCCGGAGGGACTCAAACTCAGCACATCGCTGGCCGATTACACCGCGCCACTGAGCCACTTCAACGCGACTGCGGTACTGGCCATCGCTCACTTGCATCTGCTGCCCGAGTCGTATCTGATGGGCCTTGTAGACGTGAAGCGCGAGGCCCAGTTCTATCCCACATTTTTTCTGGGCAAGGTTTACGCGCACGGACAGTTGCTCTACTTCCCTACCGTGATTCTGATCAAGTCAACGCTGGGACTGCTGGGGCTGATTGCACTCACCGGCCTCGCCATTGTTACGGGCCGCCTACGCAAAGGCCGTGAGCTGGCTTATCTGCTGCTGCCGGGCGCGGTTTATCTGGCCGTCGCTATTCTCTCCGGAATGAACATCGGCGCGCGCCATTTGTTGCCTATCGACGCGATGGCAGTGATTCTGGCGGGCGCGGGTGTGAGCGCGCTGGCTGCAAGTTCCAGGCTTTGGGCCGCCATTGGGGCAGCTCTTCTACTAGCTCACATTGCCTCAGCGCTCAGCGTTTTCCCCAATGACATGGCCTACGCAAACGAAGCCTGGGGCGGGCCAAAGAATGTTCACAACCTGCTCAGCGACGCCAATGTGGATTGGGCGCAGCAGCTTTATCAGGTGAAGGATTGGCAGGACCGCCATCCCGGCGAGGAGTGCTGGTTTGCCTACTTTGCCCGTCCCGAGGTTGACCCCGCTGTCTACGGAATCCATTGCCACGCGCTGCCCACGCTGGTTACGCTGTGGCTGGGCGGTGAAGAGATTGTGCCTCCGGTGATTCACGGAACGATCCTGATCAGCGCCGGCGAGTTGAGCGGCTGCGAGTGGCCTAGCGGGCGTATGAATCCCTACGCGAGCTTTCAGCCGCGCCAGCCTGCCGAAGCCATCGATTACTCGGTCTTTGTTTATCAGGGCAGCTTCGATGTCGCACAGGCAGCCGCGCTCAGCCGCGCGCAGCGGGCGTGGGAATTGCTCAGTGCGGGCAAACCCGACGCAGCGCTGGCGCTGGCCCGCGAGGCGGTCGCCATTGATCCCGAAGAGATCCTCAGCCAGACGGCGCTGGGCGACTCGGCTGCCGCGCTCGGTTACAAAGACGAAGCCCGCAAGGCCTGGCAAGCCGCGATTGCCTCGGCCAGAAACCTGGAACCTGACGCGCAGGCCAGCTATATTCCCGACCTGGAGGCGAAGCTCAGGAGGCTGTGAGTGCGAAGATTCGCGTGGAACCCGGCGGAGAGCTGAGTACGCTTTCCCTCCTAAAGTTCATGCCGAACGAAACATCTCAAAAGCAATCGGCTGCGCTGGGATTGGCAACACAGTAGGGTGAGTTAGTCGGAATGCCCTTGGTCGTCATAGGCGTAACTTCGGTGGCGAGGGAGACATCCCAACTATTCGGATAAACGGCGCACATATTGGAGGCAGTACCGAAGTTTCCATTTGCAGACATCGGATAGACGCCATTGCCTAGAACTCCTGTTTTATTACGGCCCCAAGAAAAGAGTTGTCCATCCGTTGTTAATGCGTAGATGTAAAAATCGTAGGTCGAATTGGCGAAGACGGCTTTAAAGTTACTCACTGACGGCACGATCCGAACGGGCTTCATCACCATCATGTCGTATGCACCCCAGTCCCATGCATAAGGCGGGTTGGCGGTAGCCCAGTCCGGCTCTTCACCGTCGCCAATGCCTCCATTGCCCGCACTACCCCATCCCCACAGCGATCCATCGGTAAGAATCACGTGGGTTGTGAGACTGCTGGATGCAACAAAGGCCACCGGCGCGGACAATCCCAGGATGCTCGTAAGTGAAATCGCAGTGGGTGTTGGCTGCCAGGTATTCACGCCATCGCCGATGCCAAGATAGGCGCCACGGTAGCCCCAGCCATAAAGTTCTCCATCCGCGGTGAGGGCGTAGTGTCCCGCGCCCCATGCTACCTGCTTGATATTGCCCGGCAATCCCGCAACCTGATGCGGGTTCTCGTAGTCGGGGTTACCTGTGCCGAGGTCGTCAACGTTCTCGCTCTGACCCCAGGCCCATACGGCGCCGTCGGAGGCGAGAGCGATAATTCCATCGCCAACACCCAGCTGCGTGATCTTGACTCCAGTGGGCAATGAGAGCGGCACTTGTGTTGGACTTAGGGCGATTGCACCCGCGGTGCCATCCCCGGTATCAGCCGCGGTGCAGTCGCCCCACACCCAGACCGTGCCATCGCTCTTGATGGCGGCGTCAAACACATAGGACGCATAGATAGCAACGACGCCGGAGAAGTCATTGCCTAGATTGTCTTTGGTAATCATGTAAGGAGTGGCATTCACCGTGGTGTGGGTCTGGCCATCTCCGGCGCGTCCGTCCGCTGCGTCGCCCCAGGTCCAAACATGCCCGTTTTGATCGAGGGCCAGGCTCTGGTGCATGCCTCCTTGAACATCGACAAACTTCAGCCCGGAGGGCGTAGCGATTGGGACGGGCGGAATTGCGATTTCTGTCGGGTTGTTGCCCAAACCTAAAAGTCCAGGGCTGCCGTAGCCATAGATAGTGCCGTCCATCAGGTAAAAGATCTCGTACTCTCCGGTTCCAACCTTGGTCAGGCCGGGTGTGGTAACAAATACCGTCGCGCTGGCAGGCGAGGTTGTGCCGCCTGCGCCGGTACAGGTGAGGGTATAGGTAGTTGTGCTAGTGGGACTCACACTCAGTGTGCCGCTGGTCGTCTCAGTGCCCGTCCAGCCGCCGCCTGCCGTGCAGGATGTTGCATTCGTGCTTGACCAAGTCAGGGTTGAGTTGCTGCCGGATGAGATCGACGTTGGACTGGCCGATAGTGTAACCGTTGGCGCAGGAGCAGCGGAGACAGTCACTGTAGCACTGGCCGATGCGCTTGTGCCGCCCGCGCCGGTGCAGGTCAGTGTATAGGTTGTTGTGCTGGTGGGACTCACACTCAGCGTTCCGCTTGGGGCTTCCGTCCCCATCCAGCCGCCGCTCGCAGTGCAGGATGTCGCATTCGTGCTCGACCAAGCAAGCGTAGACCTCCTGCCTTCGACGATCGTCGCGGGATTCGCCATGAAACCGGTTATTTTCGTGGCCACGTTTCCACTGCTGGTAGTGGTTGTGAAGCCTATATTATTCAGGTAGAAGGTAAGTCCATTCACATTCGGCTGCATGCCGAATTTATACAGGCTCGTGCGCTGGAAGGTCATTGTCTCGCCGGGTACCGAGGTGGACGAGGAAATGCCGGAGCCAGCGACGGTAAAGGTTCCGATGCTATTGTGCTGCCCGTAGCCGGTGATGTATGTGCCGGGGGGAACGCCTGGACCGGTTATAAATCCGCCAGCATCGACGCCGGTCGTAGGATTAGTCAGAACAGCCGTAACCGTCAGTGTCGTGCCCGAGATCGAACCAGTGAAGGTTGAGATTCCCATGCCCAACGCATTCAGCGGTACTTGGTAGGTTGCCCAGGTGTTGGCGGCTGGAGCCGGTCCATAGTCGAATACATTCAGTGCCGGGTGCCAGCCATAGACATCCCCCGGAGGCAGACGGGAAACCGTCCCGATCGGAAGCTGGAAGTTGACGTTTGAGCCGGGATTGACACCAATCGTCAAATAATCAAACGCGCCAATCTCGAGATCCCACTGCGGCGCTTGCGGCGCATGGGCTGTCGGCTGGAAGCCGCCGCCGATCGGATTGGAGATGCTGATGTCATAGATTCCGCCCTGTGGATTGCCAGCGACAGATGCGTAGTCCTCGACGATGTTGCCATACGAAAGATCGGCGTTGTCCCAGTTTGACTGCCCATTCTGGTAGGAATACACGCTCATCTCCGCGGCCTGCGGTCCGATGTTCCCATGAGTATCTACGGCGGCCACCTGATAGGTATAAACGGTTGCGGGCATCACCCAAGTTGGATCATTGCTGCCCGGTGCGTTCGTGTCAGCGTAGCTCGTGTTCGTTGTCGTGTCGTACGGCGCACCGTTGCGGTAGATCTGGTAATAGGAGATCGGAAAGGCGCCTTGCGTTGCCGCGTTCCAGCTGACCTGTTGATAGTTTGTCAATAGACTTGAATTATTCGCTGGGCCACCTTGATTAATCAGCTGCAAATTAGTCGGTGCACTCGGTCCGCCGCTGCCATTTCCGGTCACCGTCACGGTTGCACCGGCAGGCGATGATGTGCCGCCTGCGCCGGTACACGTAAGACTATAAGTCGTGGTGACTGTGGGACTCACGCTCTGTATGCCGCTGGTTGCCTCTGTGCCCGTCCAGCCGCCGCTTGCCGTGCAGGAAGTCGCATTCATGCTTGTCCAGGTCAAGGTTGAGTTGCCGCCGGACGCAATCGATGTTGGACTGGCCGTCAAAGCAACCGTCGGCGGAGCCGCTGCGGCGACGACCTTAAAGCTCTGTGTCGCTGCTGTAGCAGCGCTGTAAATCGCATTGCCGGCCTGTGTGGCCTGGATAGAGCATGTACCAGCCGTGAGCAGCGATGCCGTGACGCCGCTGACCGTGCAGATGGCCGCAGTTGTCGAAGCGTAGCTCACGGCCAGGCCGGAGCTTGCGGTAGCGTCAAGCGAAACCGTCGCTCTAATAGTCTGCGAAGCGATTGCTGGGAAGGTGATAGTCTGCGATGCATGGTTGACGCTGAAGGTCTGCGAAACCTTGGCCGCCGCTGCATATTGCGCATTGCCGGCCTGTGAGGCCTGGATAGTGCAGTTGCCGTAAATCAAAGACGAAACCATACTGCCGGCGACGGTGCAGATCGTTGGAGTTTCAGAAGTGTAACTCACCGTGAGGCCGGAGCTGGCCGTCGCGTCCAGCGTAACTGTCATCCCGGCAGTTTGTCCCGGCACTGTCGGAAAGGTGATGGCCTGCGGGGTTATACCCGTTAGAGAAGAGAGGGAAACATCTGTGCCACACGATGTGAATGCTAAGGAAAATAAAACGAATAAGATGGCAACGAAATTTAAACGATTTTGTACGGGCATCGGAGGCTCCTTGTCGTCGATGGACTAAATAGCCGCAACTAATCCAAAGCAACAAAGAACTTAAACCCAGAGAAATCAATCCCATTGCTGGCGCCCTGCTACTGTACGAACAGAACGGGAAACAACATCCGGGAAATTGAGCACAGGCAGCATATCTTGCGGCGTACTAAGGCGAATGCTGCTTCTGAACTCAGCAAGTCTGGTTAGAAAATCGAACAAGAGCACCAATTCCACATACCTCAGGGCGGTTTCTGTTTGAATCGCCGCACTTTAAGGCTGTGAGATTACTATACAACCCGAAAGACGCTGTGAACATTGAATCTTTGAACTGCGCGGCCAGGCCTTTACTGCTAGACCTGAGCGCGCAGTCGTTATTAAGGCTGTGTCGGTTCGTCGTCCTTGCCGGCCTCTCGCGGCAGAATTGCGACCGGCGCAGCTATCTTATTCCCCGCTCCGGGTTGAACAGCCGCATGCCCCACCTCGCGCGCCAGGTTCAAGAGTTAAGGATGATTGACCATCCAACTCCGGAAGAACTGGCCGAAGCCGTCGGTTGGTGTGCCGGTTCCATTCTGAATCAGCACATTGCTTGAGTTTCCCCATACATCCCAGGTCCATCCCAGAACGCCGATCTGCGGAAGTCCGCCGGAGACTGCCGGCCAGTTTGTGCTGGGTTCTGTCGAGACGGACGCTGTTGCAGGAGCATCCGCGAAGGCAGTTACATTTACAACAAGCGGTGAGCCAACAGTGCCTGTTGAGTTCTGGTCGCCTGTCTCTGTAATCAGGACTGGATAACCCGCGCTCAGAATGCCCTGGACCTCTGTGTAGATCTGCGGCGAGTTACCCGGAGTGCAATAGGTGTCGCTGCCGGTGCAGGGATTCTCCCATGTTTCTCCATAAGTGGGATAGGCATGCCAGGTCGCGGCCATTTGCTTGGCGGAGTCAGTGGGCACATGCGAGAGCCAGCCGCTCAGGTCGCCCGTGTAACTCAGCGATCCGATCAGCACCACGTTGGTTGCGCCGGTGGCGCGCACGGCGTTGATCATGGCCTGGTAGCTTGCGATGTTCCATGAGGCCGTCACATTTTCCCAAACGCCGCTATTGCCGGTCGCGGGATAGCCGGAGAATGCGCCATCGGTGCCGTTCATCAGATAAGCCCAGGGATCGGTTCCCGACCAATCGAAGTCAAGGAAGGGCTCGTTGAACAACTCAAAGAGAACGGCTGGATTGCCCTTATACGTGTCAGCGATTGAGGTCCAGAAAGCAAGAGAGTGATCGGTATCCGCCATCTGCGATTGCAACATCGGGCAAGCGCTTCCGGGAGCGGCCCAATGCAGGTCCAGAATCACATACATTCCGGCGCTGTTTGCCTCCTGCACTAAATTGGCCAAAAACTGTTTGTAGTTGCCGCCGGGATCGGCATTATGAACCACGCCGCCGGTATCGGTGCAGGTCAAGCCCAGCCAGGAGTCCTCGTTGAGCGGTATGCGGACGATATTGGCCTTCCAGCTCGCGATCGCAGACCAATTTGGATTGTCGGGTTGGCCGAAACCTCCACCTGTAGGGTCCGAGGGATCCCACCCTTGAATGGCGGTGAATTCCATGCCGCTCAGGTTGACCCCGCGCAGTTGCACAGGGTTGCCGTTGGCGTTGACAAAATGATTACCAGAGATACTGATTGCCAGCCCGGATGAACCGGTTACAGTCACTGTAGCCGTCGCGCTGGCCGAGCCCCCTGAACCAGTGCAAGCAAGCGTATAGGCCGTCGTGTTGGTGGGATCGACGCTCTCTGTGCCGCTGGTGGCTTCTGTTCCTGTCCAGCCGCCGCTTGCCGTGCAGGAGGTTGCATTCGTGCTCGACCAGGTCAAGGTTGAGCTGCTGCAGGACGTGATCGCGGTTGGGCTGGCCGACAGAGTAACTGTCGGGGCGGGAGCAGCGGAGACAGTCACCGTCGCAGTGGCAAGCGACGAAGTGCCGCCCGCACCGGTACAGGTAAGCTTATATGTCGTAGTGCTCACTGGACTCACGCTCAACGAGCCGCTGGTGGCTTCTGTTCCTGTCCAGCCGCCGCTTGCTGTGCAGGATGTCGCATTCGTGCTGGACCAGGTAAGTGTAGCGCTACCGCCGGCAGCAATGGATGCTGGACTCGCCGTCAAAGTTACGATGGGAGCCAGCGAATTTGTGAATCCAAGATTCGAGACATAGAAGGTATCCGTCCCCGGAACTCCCTGACTTTGCAACCCAAACTTGAGGACCAATTGTTTTGAAACATTTCCATTGGTTGTACTATCGAACGCCGTCAGAGGAATGTTATAGGTGTTCCACTGCCCCACAACCATCGGGTCTGGACCGTAAGGCAAGATACTGGGTACCGCTTGGCCGACGGAGTTATCCGGTTGCTGAATCTCGTAATAGTCTCCCGCGCTGTTCAGCAGACCATTTCCGCCGCTCAATGTAACTTCCGTTGCTGTGTTACCTGCGATGCCGGTTCCAGCATTGCCGCTTGTGTTGTCGTTGAACTCCCATCCGGCAAACTGATTTGCAGGCCAGTCCTGCGTGTCATCTGTGAGGGAGAGATTGCTTCCTCCCGTCGCTACTCCGTTGAACCAGATGCTACGCATGAAGTAGGCTTGGATATCCTGCCCGGAGACGGTCGGCCAGATCGACACAGTCAGATAAGTGTAAGGAGCGAGGTTGAATCTTCCATTGCCGGCGGCTTGATTGGGTTCATGTTTTGCATATGGCTGGATTCCGCCGCCATATCCGGCAGCCGCGCCAATGGTGTCGAATTCAATCACTCCCGTTCCTACGGTCAGCGGATCAGGAGCAGCGTATGTACTCGATGGGAAAGCATTCCGCGGCGCCGTTCCAGGAGCGGTACCGTAATAGATGGTTCCGCTGTAGGAGTAATCGCCCCACAGCGGGTTCTCGCTTGTAAGCGATCCGCCGTCCGCCACCCAGTAAGGCGCGTAGGCAGTCGGCGTCACTGCGTTGGATGCAATAGATGCTGGACCCGTTCCAGTGGCATTGGATGCGGTGACTGTAAATGTGTAGGCTGTTCCAGGAGTCAGGCCGTTGAGATCGACGCGCGCGCTCAGGCCAGTCGCCGGGGTCGTGACGGCTGTGGATGTTCCAGTGATACCGCCTGGGTTCGCCGTTGCTGTGTATTGCGTGAGTGGCGAGCCTCCGTTGCTTGATGGCGCAGCGAAGATCACATACGCCCCCTCAGTAGCTGCGTATGCTGTCAGTTGTGTGGGCGCGCCAGGCAAACTCGCCGCGGTGACCTTGAAACTCTGTCTCGCGGTAGCGGCGGCGCTGTACGTTACATTGCCCGCCTGCGTGGCTTGGATGGTGCATGTACCAGCGGTAAGCAGCGATGCCGTAGAGCCGCTGACCGTGCAGACGGCGGCGGCAGAGGCGTAGCTCACGGCCAGTCCCGAACTTGCGGTAGCGCCCAGCGCAACCGTCGTGCCAACAGTCTGCGAGGCAATCGCCGGAAAGGTGATGGTCTGCGAGGCATGATAGACCCAGAAGGTCTGGGCTGCATATGCCTTGGCGTAGGTTGCATTGCCCGCCTGGTCGGCTACAAGGCTGCAGTTGCCAGAAATCAATAATGACACCGTCCAGACGTCCGTGCTCGATTCAGAGACAGTGCAGACAGTTGGGGTCTGGCTGTAATAGGTAGTGGGCAGGCCGGAGCTTGCCGTGGCCGTCAATATCGGCGCGGTTGCTGCGTACTGAAAGGAAGTCGCGGCTACAGAGGGAAAGGTGACCGTCTGTGAAGCGTGATAGACCCAGAAGGTCTGGGCTGCATATGCCTTGGCATAGGTTGTATTGCCGGCCTGGTCGGCTACAAGGCTGCAGTTGCCAGAAATCAGTAATGACACCGTCCAGACGCCCGTGCTCGATTCTGAAACAGTGCAGACAGTTGGGGTCTGGCTGTAATAGGTGGTGGGCAGGCCGGAGCTGGCCGTTGCCGCCAATACCGGCGCGGTTAACGCGTACGAATACGACGTGGCCGGGACGTAAGGAAAGGTGATGGTCTGCGGCGTTTTGCCCGTTTGGGCAAAGGCGAAAGAATACGCGCCAAAGACGATAATTATCAGGGAAAATACGATTAATTGAATCGCAATAAAGCAGAAACGATTTTGCCTGAGCATCTGAGACTCCTTGTCTACGATGGACTGAACAGCCAGCCTTACCAATCCAACGCAACAAGCAATTCACAAGCAAAGAAATCAATCCCACCGCCCGCGCCCTGTTACTGTACGGACAAAATGGGAAACAACCTCTGGGAAAATGAGCACAGACAGCATATCTGACTGCATACTGAGGCAAACGCTGCTTCTGCACTCGACAAGCTTACTTCGGAAACCGGGCAAGAGCACCGATTCCACGCCGCTTCGGGCGGTCTCAGTTTGAATAGCCGCATTTTTGGCTGTGAGATTACTATACAACCCGAAAAATGCTGTGTGAACATTAATATGCATACTGCATGTCCAGATCTCGATTCTGAGAGCTGGACATGCAGGCTTACTGCAACAGCGTCGGCTCGTCGTCCTTCAGTTCTTCCGGCGGAATGATCACCGCCGCGGCTACCTTGTCATCGGTTTCCAGGTTGAGCAGGCGGACGCCCTGGGTGGCGCGTCCGGCGGCGCGGATGGTCTTGGTGTCAATGCGGATAATTTTGCCGAACTGGCTGATGACCATCAGCTCCGAAGTATCGTCGACCAGTTGAATTGAGCTGACGCGGCCAATGCGTGGAGTGACGGCCATGTTCTTAACGCCCTTGCCGCCTCGCGTTTGCAAACGATATTCATCTACGTCGGTGCGCTTGCCAAAGCCATTCTCAGTGATGGCAAGAATACGGTACGCGCCCGGCTCATGCTCCTTGGGCGTGATGGCCACGCCAACAACATAGTCGCTTTTGGCAAGGTCGATGCCGCGTACTCCATAGGCCGGGCGGCCCATGGAGCGGACATCGCATTCATCGAAGCGGATGGCCATGCCAAGGTGCGTTGCCAGAAAGACGATCTGGTTGCCGTCCGTGATGCGCGCGGCGACGAGCTCATCTTCTTTGTCGATGCCGATGGCGATAATGCCGCGGGCCATCACGTTCGAGAAGTCCTTGAGCGGGGTCTTTTTGACGGTGCCCTGGCGTGTGGAAAAGAAGATGAATTTGCCTTCTTCTTCAAGGTCGCGCACAGGCAGAATGGCGCGGACGTTTTCTCCCGGTTGCAGGTCGAGCAGGCTCTGCATCGACTTGCCCTTGCCTGCCGCGCCGACGTCGGGAATCTCATAGACTTTGACCCAGTAGACGCGGCCGGCATTGGTGAAGCACAGGAGGTACGCGTGCGTTGAGTCGACAATCAACTGCGCGACAAAGTCTTCCTCGCGGGTCTTCATGCCGGTGCGGCCTGTGCCGCCACGGCGTTGCTGGCGATAGATACTGATGGGTGTGCGCTTCAGATAGCCCTGATGGCTGACGGTGACGGCGACCTGCTCGTCGGCGATCAGATCTTCCAGTTGCAGCTCGGCGGATTCATCGACGATCTGTGTGCGCCGCGCGTCGCCGTACTTGTCGCGTACATCTTCGAGTTCTTTGACGATGACCGCGCGCAGCTTGGCGTCACTGGCCAGGATCGACTCGTACTCGGCGATGCGTTCCCGGACCTGCGCCAGTTCCTTGAGCAGTTCATCAATGGAGAGCTGAGTGAGGCGATAGAGCTGCAATTCGAGGATTGCGTCAATCTGACGCAGCGTAAGCCCGCGCTCTTCATGCGGCAGACGCGTACGGTCCAGATTGAGAATAATCTCCGTTCCCTTGCCCCAGGCGTAGAGATTTTCGCGGGCTTCGACGCGTGAACCAGAACCACGAATGATCTTGATTACAGTGTCGAGATTGTCGAGCGCGATCTTATAGCCTTCAAGAATATGTTCGCGCTCACGCGCTTTACGTAAGAGGAAAACTGTCCGGCGCTGCACGACATCGACCCTGTGATTGATGAAGGCATGAATCGCCTGATCGAGACCCAGTTCCCGCGGCTGCCCGTTCAGCACCGCGAGGAAGATCATCGAGAAGCTCTCTTGCATCGAGGTGTGCTTGTAGAGCTGGTTGAGCACGATCTCCGGCTGCGAGCCGCGCTTGAGTTCTATGACGATGCGCATGCCGTCGCGGTCGCTCTCGTCGCGCACATCGCTGATCTCGTCGATGATCTTGTCGTTGACCAACTCGGCGATACGCTCGATGAGCTTGGACTTATTCACCTGATATGGAATCTCGGTGACGATGATCGCCTGCTTTTCCTTGGTCAGGTTCTCGGTGGCCACGCGAGCGCGCATCATGAAGCGGCCGCGGCCTGTCTTGTAAGCCTGAGGGATACCGCTCTTTCCGTAGAGGAAGCCGCCGGTGGGGAAATCTGGACCCTGCACATGCTTCAGGACTTCCGCGAGTCCTGCACTGGGATTCTTGACTAGCTCAATGGCCGCATTCACAACTTCAGTGAGGTTGTGCGGCGGGATGTTCGTCGCCATGCCGACAGCGATGCCGCTAGAGCCGTTGACAATCATATTGGGAATGCGCGTTGGCAGAACCGTCGGCTCGAAGGTGGACTCGTCGTAGTTCGGCGTAAAGTCCACTGTCTCCATCTCGATGTCGGCCAGCAGTTCGCCGGCGATGCGCATCATGCGGCACTCGGTGTAACGCATGGCGGCGGGCGGGTCGCCATCGACGGAGCCGAAGTTGCCTTGGCCATCGACCAGCGGATAGCGCAAGGAGAACGGCTGCGCCATGCGCACCAGAGTGTCATAGATGGCCGAGTCGCCGTGAGGATGGTAGACGCCCATTGCCTGGCCGACGACCTTGGCGCACTTGGAGTACTTCTTGTTGTGCTCCAAACCCATCTCGCTCAGCGTATAGAGAACGCGGCGGTGCACTGGCTTGAGTCCGTCGCGGGCGTCGGGCAGCGCGCGGCCAATGATCACCGACATCGAGTAGTCGAGATAGGAGCGGCGCATCTCCTCTTCAATGTTGATGGAGATAAGGTTGGTGCCGCTATGAGGCGGCGTGCCGCCTTCGAGTGGAAGCTGTGGGTTCTGATCGTCTGCCATAGTTTTTTCAAAGCCCGCCGAGAGGCGGCATAAAAGAGACCGGAAAAAGCGGGGCCGGGCTTCGCGGGCTGTACTCTGATTTTACGCGCCGGGAGGGGGTTTCAGCAAGGCGAAACGGCAGAATCAAGTCCTTATTTTGCTTTAATTTATAGCGATTCTCGACTGTTGCTTTGTGCCTCCAGGGGCGGTTAGGCTGCGGTGCGAGATTTTGCTTTGGATTTGGTGCTGTTTTTGGTCTTCTTTTTGGGATTTTTCTTGCCATCGGTCTCGCCCAATCCGGCTAATAACACCGGCGGCCGGTCGGGGAATTCGAGAATCAGCGATAGCTTTCCTCCGACGCCCTCCACATAACTACGCAGCGTGGAAATATAGAGGTCGGTGCGCTTTTCGATGCGCGAAACTCCCTCCTGCCCGATCTTGAGTTTTTTCGAGAGACTAGCCTGGGTCAGTTTGCGGGCGCGGCGGACCTCGCGCAGATTTAATTCTTCTGCGATCAACTCAGCCGCGCGCCGTTCGATCCTCTCGCGGCGTTCCTCAGGAAGACTATCTAGAATTTCCTCAAGTGAGACTGTCATTCCTTGTTCCCTTTCGCAGCGATGCTCCTCAGGTGACGACTGTAACGGGCATCGGCAATCCGTATCAACGTTGAGTAGAACCGATCCTTCGATATCCCGGTTTTATTCCCGCCTGTCAGCAGGATAGCTCTGCGCTTTGGGTCGAAGGCAAATGCGATCCGCCATACCCCGCCGTCTGCATCCACTCTCAGTTCTTTGATATTTCGGTACGCTGACCCCTTTAGCGTGTCCACGCTCGGACGCCCGAGGGATGGCCCGAATATCCGCAACTTGCCTAGCGAACTGAGAACTTCGTCCTGTACGATTTCCGGCCACGTTCCGAATTCCTCAAAGAACTCATCGTCAAACCTGACTTCCCACTGCTTCTCCATAGTATGCTCCCGAATGCTTAATGTCTTCAAGGACATTTTTGTCCTCTATCTATAAGCACGGCAATCAATCTGTAACAGGAGCCTCTCTTCAATCGCCCCAGTGGGGAATTCTACAGCAGCCCCTTCAAACTCAGCACGCAAAACACCGCCTGCAGCAGCAGAATGGACCCTGCAGCGGCTATGGCGAGCCGGCCGCGCGGGGCTTCGTAGGTATCGGCGAAGACGCCTCCGATGAATGTCAGCACGAAAGGCAAGGCCCAGAGCCACGGGCTACCGGGCGCGCCGGTCATGACGAGCGGAATCAGGACTAGAGCGCAAAGCAGCGGAGCTGTGTTGCCGAAGTAACGCGACCTGCGCAGGCCCAGGTAAAGCACGATCGCGGCGCCGGCGGCGATGCTCACACCCGCATTATCGACGGAAGAGAAAAAGCGGCGTGCCGGGTCGAGGGAAACGGAGAGTAAGCCCGCAGAGGAGCGGAAGAGATAGCTGAAGGCATCCGGCGAAAGCCCGTAGCAGAGAAAGACGAATGCCAATGCGCCGGCCACTGCAACCAATACCACCGGCAGAACTTGGCTACGGCGGCCTTCGGCGACCCAGAGCATCAGGCCGAGGCCAAGCAGGGCAACCACCGGCAGCGCGACGATATGCGCGCCCGCGGCGACGGCAAAGACTGCCGTGAGCAGCACAATGCGCGGTTTCCATTTACGGCGCGGGCCTTGCATCGCATGGGCCACGCCAATGCAGGTGTAGACGCCGCCGAAGATGCCCAGGGCTGCAAACACCTCGCCATTCGGCGAGAGGCAGGCCCGGAGCACAGCAGGAGAAAAGCAGTAGAGCGAGAGCGCCGTGTATCCGCCCAGGTTGCCGTAGAGCCGCCGCGTCACCCACCATAGGCCGCCACCCAGCAGGCATCCGGCACCGAGAAAGGGCAGCCGCAGCAGCAGCAGGATATGCGTCAATTGGTGGCGCAACTCCCAGGGGCTGACCTGGTCGTCGGTCTGGAGGATGCGGTCTTCGGGCTTGCGGAAGCGGTCGAAGCCGCGCTCGACGAGGAGATTGAGCGTAAGCGGCAGGCCAGCGAGCCGGTAGACCAGAATCCCGTCGTGTATATTGCCGCAACTCGTGTAATAACCGGCCAGCGGCGATGGCTTCTCCCAGGTCTCGCGGCCGCAGCGGGCATATTGGTAGTCGCGGTCAGTGAGGGTTTGGCGGCTGACGAGCCAGAAGCCCTGAAGTAGAAAGATCAAGAGCAGCCCGGCGGCAATGCGCTGGGGCAGATTGAAGCGGAAGCGGCGAAGAGCTTGCAAGCGGGGCTTGGTCATCGTCATGCGGACAGCTTCCAGTCTAAACGCCGTCCATCGGGCCGCGAAATTCTGTCGTTCGCTGCGAACGCAGGAAAGCCGCCCCGGGAGGCGGCTTTCTGTTTGCAGAGCTGTTGCTGATTGTTAGTTGAAGATGGCTCCAACGGAGACATTGGAGGTAATCCCTTCCACCCCAACCTGCACAGTGCATGTATTTGGCCCGGCTGCCGTAACGGTTCCGATATTTGCGCAATTCGCCGACCAGCCACCGAAATTGACTCCTGTCTCCGCCGGAGCGGTCAAGGTGACGGTGGTGCCGTTCGGATAAGACGCTACGCAGACTGAATCACCCAGGCCGGCTGTTGCAGAACCCGGACCGCAACGGATAACATCCGCTGTCCCGGTAGCGGAAGGCGCAGTGACCAGCCAGCCGGTAGTGTTCAATCCCCGGTTATAAACAGTCAATGTCGAGGTGAGCGAGTTCGCAATCGTGTATGGGTTGCAGGAACCAAGGATCGCGGGAGAGCCGGGGCTGCCAGGGTTGCTGCCGCTGGCCGCAACCGGCGGTACGGCAGGGGTATATGCCACGAATGGGCAGTTAAACGTGGCCGTAGAGCTGATCACGAGCGTACCATCCGGGTTTGCCGCAGTGGCATAGACATCGTCAAGGCCAGAACCATAGGCCGTGACCAGCCCGGCGGTCTCATCCCCTGCGCCTGTATTCGTAATCGGGAAAACATCGGGGGCGCCAGTAATCCAGGTAACCGGAGTGGCCGGAAACCCAGTCCTGGCCGGGATTCCATCTGTGATGTCCTGAATGTAGGGTGCGGTAGAGAAGGTTCCGTATGCCAGGAACTGTCCTGTCCCCTGTAAATCAGCGATGCTGATTGCAGTCGGAATAATTTCAATCGAAATCAGGGGTTCCGAAGAAGTGGTGCCGCCGCCTGTGCCGCCGCCACCGCCCGTAGTTGAGGCCGTAACGGTAACGGTGGTGCTTGCCGTCAGAGTGCCGCCGTACCCCGCCAAGGATGCAATGATCTGCGTGGTGCCCGCAGCCACTGCGGTTACGAGTCCCGAAGAATTGACCGTAGCCACGCTCGACGAACCGGAGGACCAAGTCACCTGATCTGTAACAGGTTGGTACGAATAATGCCCGGAGGATCCGTATTGACCAGTGGCAGTAAGCTGCGCGGTACTGCCGACTCCTGTAAGCGGAACGGTGGCAGGCGTCACTGCAAGGCCGTTCGCCAGATTGCTGCTGCCGCAGCCGGTGAATGTGCCTGCCAGACAGGCCGAGAGCAGGACGCCAAGGCAAAGACGATTGAACATAGGGGTCTCCTGAGGTTTCCATCGGCTTCGGCTCACCAACGCGCGGCGAAGTCGGATATTTTGCTGCATCTTCGACTATAAGGCGTTTCTATGCCAAACGGATGAATGCGGAAAAATGCGCTGCCTGTTCGGAATCAAAACAGTTAATGAAAACGGCGATGGCCTTTATTGGGCGTGGAGCGATTTTGCGGGATTAAGCTAACTCATCTATGGCGTACTTTCACGCGCGATCACTTTCTTCGGCCATGCCCGCACGGTAAACTAGCGCAGCCATGATTACTCGCCGCCGCTTCGTTGCAAACTCTGCCGCCGCCACTGCCGCGCTGACCCTGATTCCCCAGACCCGTTTCGCGCTGGCCCAGCAGCCGGGGGTCTACCGCAACCCGATCCTGGGCGGCGATCATCCTGACGCCAGCCCGATCCGCGTAGGCAAGGATTTTTACCTCACCCACTCGAGTTTCGATTACGCTCCGGGGCTGCTGATCTGGCATTCGCTGGACCTGATCAACTGGCGTCCGGTCGCCGCCGCGCTGCATCGCTACTTCGGCAATGTCTACGCGCCCTATCTTTGCCAGTATCAGGGGCGTTTCTATATCTACTTCCCTGCCGACAACAAGCTCCGCGTGGTCCACGCCGACCACCCGGAAGGGCCGTGGAGTGAGCCGGTTGATCTGGGCATTTATGCCATTGACCCTGCGCATATTGCCGAAAATGGCCGCCGCTTTCTCTATATGGCTGACGGAATGATGGCCGAGCTCGCCGCCGACGGGCTGGAGGTTAAGTCTCCGCCGCGCCGGGTGCTGGAACCCTGGCCCGTGCCCGCGACCACCCGCATGGAATGCACTTGCCTGGAAGGCCCCAAGCTCCTCGAGCACAACGGCTATTTTTACCTGAATGTCGCTGAGGGTGGCACAGCGGGGCCGTCGACGAGCCACTCAGTGGTGAGCGCCCGCAGCCGCCACGCCGACGGTCCCTGGGAGTTTTCACCCTACAATCCTGTCGTCCACACGACCAATCGCGACGACCGCTGGCTTTCGCTGGGCCATGGGCGGCTGGTGGATACGCCGGACGGCAAATGGTACATCACTGTCCACTCCTATGAAAACGGCTATCGGACGCTGGGCCGGCAACTGCTGCTTTTGCCGATTGAATGGACCGCGGATGGCTGGTTCCGCGTGCCGCCGGGCGTGACAGCGGATGCGGCGATTCCGCTACCGGTTGCCGGAGTGGGCCAGCAGCCATTTCTTGATCCGTCGGATGATTTCACCGCGCCTGAACTCGGCCTGCAATGGGGATTCTGGCATGAGTTTGACCCGGCGCGCTTTACCACGGGCAACGGCGCGCTGACGCTGGCCGCTCGCGGCAAATCTCTGGCCGATACGTCAGCACTCACGACGCCTGTCGGAGGCCATTCGTATACTGTCGAAATTGACATTGAAGCGGAACCGGGCTGCGAAAGCGGCCTGCTGCTTTTTTATAACCCCGATCACGCCACTGGAATCCTGCTAGGACCCGAGGGAATCGGCGTACGTATCGCCAACAGCTACGTTCCCAGCTGGAGGGAGAAGGGCGCAAGCCGCGCGACGCTGCGGATTGTCAACGACCGGCAGGAGGTGGATTTCTATTACCGTCTATCCGGCCAAGGATGGAAAAAGACGCCAGAGTCCGCCGAGGTCTCAGGCATGCATCACAACGTTCTGAACGGATTCCTCGATCTGCGCCCGGCGGTCTATGCGGTTGGAAGCGGCAAAGCCATTTTCCGTGGCTTCCGCTACTGGCCAGAGGTAAAAGTTCCTGCGTAGCTGTGCCAATCAGGGAGCTTCTGAATATTACTGCTTTGTAGCAGGGCTGGACTTCAGTCCTGCCACAAAACTCCGAAGATCAACGCGGGCTTCAGCCCCAGCTGGTAAAGCAATTCGGAACAATTGCCAGGGTTCAGCTTACCGGCAGGTGCTTGGTGTTTTGGTAGGTGTAGGTAATGCGGTGAATAACCGTGATTGTAGATAGCACCGCCAGCACCCACAGCACCGGAGCCATGACTCCCCAGTGATTGAAGACCGCGCCTAAGATTACCAGCACAATGCGCTCCGGGCGCTCCATGAAGCCGACCTTGCACTGGCCGATCAAAGCCTCGGCGCGGGCACGGGTGTAGCTGACCATCAGCGAAGTGACCATGACGAAGGCCACGAGAACGACATATCTAAACCGGTTGATGCGGCCGTAATAAACCAGCAAGCCGAAGAAGAGCACCACGTCGGAGTAGCGGTCGATAACCGAATCAAAGAATGCACCGAAGACTGTGACCTGATTGGTGCGGCGGGCAACGCGGCCATCGAGCATATCGAAGAGGCCCGCGCCGAAAATGACCATCCCTGCGTAGAAAAACATGCGCCCAGCGTTGGTGGCGTTGGCATGGCCGAAGAGAAAGGCCGCGGTGATATTGATGACCAGGCCGAAGAAGGTGAGGAAGTTGGGAGAGATGCGGGTGAGCGCCATGCCGTGCACGATCTTGTCAAGAAGCCAGCCGCAGCCGCGGCCAAAGGCGCTGGTCCAGGTCATTTCCCTCGTCCTTGTTACTGTGTTGCGCCGGAAGCTCCATTTTCGGATTGCTTCTCGGCTTCATCGTGAATCGTACTCAGCTTTAGAATTTCCAGTTCGCGCTTGCCGTTGGGGGTAACGATAGTAGCCACATCGCCGACGCGCTTGCCAACCAGTCCGCGGCCAATGGGCGAGGTGGTCGAGATCAGCCCCTTGGTCACATCGGACTCTTCGCTGGTGACCAGCTTGTAGACAATCTCCTCATCCTTCGTGGAGTCAAAAACCACAACGGTTGAGCCAAAGCCGGCCTTGTCACGGGGGATGTTGGCCAGATTGACCAGTGAAAGCTCAGCCATGCGCCGCTTCAACTGGCCAAGACGCGCGTTCACAAAATCCTGGCGCTGCTTGGCCATGTGGTACTCGGCGTTTTCGGAGAGATCGCCGAGCGCCACCGCCTTCTTGATCTCGGCGGGAAGCTCATGGGCAAGCTCGTGCTCCAGGAGCTGGATCTCTTCGTGGAGCTGTTTTTTGATGTGCTCGGGCATTCGGAGTCCGTTGCGGGGAGCGCGTTTGCTCCCTCCGCGTGAGATGGCAGAACTAACCATCTAATTATACGCGTGGGAGACGGAGGGACTAGGGACTAAGGGACTGGGGATTAGTCCGACTGAGGCTGGACGACCATTCGTGGCCCTGCAACCGGACCCTGGCCGCAGGAGCTAAGTGCCGCACAGTACAGCTCGGTGATAGCACGATGGCTGAGCATCGAGGTTCTTTCTAGTCCCTAGTCCCTAGTCCCTTAGTCCCGCTTTCAAGAAACGATTGCAGAATCAGCGTGGCGGCAACCTGATCGACGACGCGGCTGTGCTCCTGGCGCGGGTGGCCGGCCTCATACAGAATCTGATGGGCTTCGTAGGTGGTAAGGCGCTCGTCCCAAAGATGAATGGGCAGGCCGGTCAACTCGCCGAGCGCGGCGGCGAAAGCCTGGGTTTTGACGGCCTGCGCGCTGAGTTCGCCACTGAGATGAACAGGGTTGCCGACGACGATTCCGGCGACTTCGAAGCGGCGGCAGAGCCGGGCGAGGGAGCGCAGATCGTCGCGGGAGTTGCGCTTGCGTTCCAGCGTGAGAACCGGCTGCGCGGTCAGGCCCAGCGCATCAGAGACCGCAACCCCGATGCGCCGGTTGCCGACGTCGAGAGCGAGATAGCGGGGTTTGGGAGTGGTTTCCAGCGCGCGGCTCCTGCGATTTCGAGACTTGGAGGCTCAGAGACTCGGAGGCTCTGGCTTCCAGCTTACAGCTTTCGGAGGAGCGAGAATGCCTGTGGACGTACACGGGCCGTTGGAAGCTGCTCTGTTCGCCTGCGGATAAGGTAAAGTTATACCGTAGTTCCATTTCCGTGAAAGAAAGGAGGCGCAGCCGTGGCCCAGCATCCGTTTTTGAAGTCGATTCGTCCAGTCAACCTGCTCTCCTTCGGGCCGAATACGCAAGAGATTGAGCTGCGCCCGCTGAATATTCTGATCGGGCCGAATGGGTCGGGGAAATCGAATCTGATTGAGATTGTTCGGCTTCTAAGCTGTTTGCCAGACAAGGATCCGTGGACCAGTATCTTGGAGACTGGTGGCGTTGACGAGTGGATTTGGCAAGGTGAAAAGGGTAAGAGCGCTCAGTCGTCGATCAGCGCCAAGGTCGCTCTTGAGTTTTTGCGCGAGCAAAATGTGGGCGTGATTCCGCGTTTACATGAATACTCGATCAGTCTCTTGAAGGTACATTCTTCGTTCTATGTGAACAATGAAACCATTCGGCGTATAGGCATAGATGATTGGGATCGCGGCCTCTATACTTCCTTTTCCAGCACTGGAACGATGGGTGAATTACACCTTCGCAGCGGACTCACTTCTAACTCTACAAATCTCTTTGCTTTGAATCCTGAGCGGTCCGTATTGTCTCAGCTGACATCCAAGGGCATCCAGGATGCTCAGGTAGGGACATATCTTCACGAGCTTTTTGAAATGGGAGAGTTTTTCGAGAGCTTAGATTTTCACCAAGACTGGGAGTTTGGTGTTGATTTGACCCCTCGTGATCCCAGACCCGCAGGGCAACCTGTCGATCGGCTGAAAGAGGATGCCTACAACCTTGCCCAGATGGTTGCGCATTTCAGAGACTATCATCGCCCTGTTTTTGACAGGCTAAATGATTTGATGAAGACGTTCTATGAACCCCTCAAGAGTGTTGAAGTTCGAATCGTCAGTACAAATCTTCAAATCGCAATACTAGAAGAAAGCGGGTTCTCAACTTCCGCCTTTCACCTTTCAGATGGAACATTGCGCTGGCTTGCTTTGCTAACGGTTCTACTCAATCCGACTCCGGGACCTGTGACCTGCATCGACGAGCCGGAACTCGGCTTGCATCCAGACATGATTCCGACACTGGCCGATTTGTTGCGCGATGCTTCCACGCGGACGCAGTTGATCATTACCACGCACTCCGATGCCTTGCTTGATGCGTTTACAGATACGCCGGATGTGGTTTGCGTTTGCGAGAAGGTTGAGGGTTCCACAGTGATTCGGCGGCTGGACGCGGAGCGGCTGAAGGTATGGCGCGATGAGTATTCGCTGGGCAAACTATGGATGAGCGGCGAGATTGGGGGAAACCGCTGGTGAGTGTCCGTATTTATGTTGAGGGTGGCGGAGATAACAAGGACACGCTCAAGCGGTGCAAGGAAGGCTTTGCCAGCTATTGCCAGAAACTGGCTCCTCAAAACCGGCGTCCTAGTATTGTTGCCTGCGGCGGACGGCAGCAGACTTTCGATCGATTCAGGACAGCAGTTCTGGCGAGCACGGAGGGAGAAATCTGCGCGCTGCTGGTCGATTCCGAGGGACCGGTTAAGGGAGACTCTTCAATAGAACATTTACATGCAAGAGATAAGTGGGAGTTCCCCGCGCAGGATGGTCATAAGGCATTTTTGATGGTGCAGGCCATGGAGGCATGGTTTCTCGCGGATCGAGATACGCTGGGGAGATTTTACGGGGACGGCTTTCTGGCAAACAGCCTTCCGGGCAGTTCGACAAATATTGAAGCTATTCCAAAAAACGATTTGGAGCCAAAGCTCAAACACGCCTCAAAGCCAACGAAGACCAAGGGTGAGTATCACAAGACGAAACACGGCTTCGCACTTCTCGCTCTGATCGACCCAGCAAAAGTGGAAGCCGCGTCGTCTCATGCCGCCAGTTTCCATCAATTTCTTCGCGGCCTGTAGTTCCCGCCTATCCCGATGACTCTTCGCTGCTGCATGGCCGCGCTTTTACCGCTTCCACTTCAGCAGGAAATCGGTCAGAGCCGCAGACTCCAGGTGGCGCATGTCTTCAAACTCGCCGCCTTTCTGGCTGTAGAGCAGTTCCCCCTTTTCACTGAGAACGGCCAGCGCGGGTACGCCTTTTTTGAGCGGGATTCCATACTGCTCAGCTAGGTCAATGTTGGCATCAATATGCCCTATGTTGATATCGACGAGGATGTAGTTGGCGTCCAGGATGGGCTTGTTGGTGGCGTCGTGGAAGTAGATATCCAGCACCTGGCAGTCGCCGCACCAGTTGCCGCCAAAGTCGAGCAGGACGCGCTTGTGGGTCTCGGCGGCGGTTTTCAGGGCGGCGGCGAGGTCGGCACGGGCCTGGGCCGGCGCTGGATAGATTTCACGTCCTGCGGAGCGTGCCTGACCAACGCCGAGGGCCAGTAAAACGGCTAGAGCAAGGAATTTTACGGTTTTCATCGGTTTCGAGTCCCTCCAGAATTGACGCGCGGAACTGCATTTAGTGTGCCACAAACCACCGCAGGGGTAGTGTTCCCTGTCTCAAACGGGCAGAATGCCGCAGTTTCCGGTACCATACTTGAGGTACCTAATAGAAAATGAGCCTGAAAGCAAAGCTGGAAGCAGTCATCTACGCAGCGGAGGAGCCGGTCACCCTGGCCCAGCTCGCGACGCTTTTTACCGCCGACGCCCTCGAGTGGAAGGCTGAGCAAGCCGCCGCTGCCGTCGAAGCCGTCGCCGAGAATGCCCCCGAACCGCAGTTCCTGCCGATTGAGAATCCAGATGCGATCCCGGAAGCGGAACAGACCACTGCTGCCGATGAGTCGCTGAACGTCTCTGCAGATGAGCAAACCAGCACACCTGAGGCTGCTGCGGAAACCGCTGCACCTGCTCCCGATCCGGACGCCATTGACGACCCCGAAGCGGAGTTCAAGCGGCAGTCACGGCTGCGCGACCGTGAAGTCCGCGCGATTCTGCGCCAGTTGCTCGACGAAATTATTACCTCTTACGCGGACGATGCCCGCGGCATTGAGATTCGCGAGATTGCCGGCGGCTACCGCATGGCCACCAAGCCGGAGTGTCATGACGCGGTTCGCGTCTTTATCAAGGCTCTCAAACCAGCGCTGAAGCTCTCGCTGCCCGCGCTGGAAACTCTGGCTGTGATCGCTTATAAGCAGCCGGTGACTGCGCCCGAGGTCAACGAGATTCGCGGTGTCGAGTCCGGCGGCGTGCTGGGTTCGCTGCTCAGCCGAAAGCTCATCGCCACGGCAGGCCGCAAGCAAGTCATTGGCCGGCCTATTCTTTATAAAACAACCAGGGAATTCCTGCTCCGTTTCGGCCTCAAAGACCTCTCCGAACTGCCCTCGATGGAAGAGTTCGAGAAGATGGCCGCGATTGAGTTGGAGGGATTGGAAGAGTCCGAGAACACTGGTGATGAAACTGCTGCGCCGAACCAGGAAGCGGCCAGCGGCACCGCGCCGGAATTTGAAGAAGAGAGCAGCGAAGATCCGCATTCCCGCCCGATAACCTCTGCGGAGACACAGGCCGAGCCGGAGCCGAATCAGCCGATAGAAGAGGCAGCCCACAGCTCCGCTCATGATGAAGCGGAAGACCGCGTCGAACCCGGACAGGTCGTTGCTGAAACGCCCGAATTACATTCAACACCCACTACCGTCGTCGAGACGGAAAGCGAAGGGGAATTACTCCCCGCAGAGACCGTGCCCGCCGAGCCGTCCTAGCAGATCAGGCAGAAAACAAGAGAGTTCCCTCCATGACCGATGAATATCAGTCTGATGCAAATGAGCCTGAGTTGAACGAAGAAGCTGAAACCGAGATTGAAGACCCCATCGGCGACGAAACCGACGGCGAGGCCGAGGCAGTAACGGACGGCAAAGAAGCCGAAGAGGAATCAGAAGGCGAGTCCGATGACGACTCCGACGAGAAATCAGATCCCAAGTCCGGCAAAAAGGCCAAGCCGCCAGCGAAACTCGAACGCCTTCAAAAAATCCTTGCCGCTGCAGGAGTAGCCAGCCGCCGGCGCGCCGAGGAGTTGATCGAGCAGGGCCGCGTACAGGTGAACGGTGCTGTTGTCACCGAGCTGGGCACCAAAGCCGACCTGGGCCGCGACCATATCCGCGTGGATGGCAAGCTGTTGCAAGGCCCGGAACGGCTGCGCTATTTTGTCCTCAACAAACCCAAGGGTTTTGTGACCACGGTGAAGGACCCCGAAGGCCGGCCCACGGTGATGCAGTTCTTCGACAAGATGAAGGAGCGCCTCTACCCGGTGGGCCGCCTCGACTATATGAGCGAGGGCCTGCTGCTGGTGACGAATGACGGCGAATTGGCTAACAAACTGACCAAAGCCTCGTCGGGAGTAGAAAAGACCTATCTGGTCAAGGTCAGCGGCCAGCCTACTGAAGACGAGTTGGATGCGCTGCGTTCCGGTGTGACGATTGAGCGGGGCAAGCCGGGCGAAGGCCGCGTGAAGACTTCTCCGGCCCGCATTCGCCAGGTTCGCCAGGGCGACAATCCCTGGTACGAAGTGATTCTGATTGAGGGCCGCAACCGCGAACTGCGCAAGATGTTCGAGGAGATCGGCCACTTTGTCGAAAAGATTCGCCGTGTTGGCTACGGGCCGCTGGTGCTCGACCAGGAGCCAGGCAATCTGCGTGAGCTTGATCCGCAGGAACTGGAGGCGCTACGCAAGGCCTCGGAAGGCAAGTTGCGGACACCGAAATCCAAGGAGGTCCGCCGCCAGAATGCAATTGACGCCCAGCGTCTGCCGACCGTCCGGCCCAGCGGCCTGCCTACTTCGCGAGCAGTTGGCGCCTCCAGCTACAAGCCCAATGTAAGCCGCACAAAACCCGAGCACGCCGGCGACTACAAGCCGAAGCGATCCTTTGACAAGCCGCCGGCCAAGCGCGAGGCGTTCGGCAAAGATCGTCCGGCACGTCCGGCTGCCCGTCCCGCAAGCGATTTCGAGGCTCCGCCGTCAACCAGGCCTGCGACAAAGCCGACATGGAAGCAGACGGACCGGCCAGAGCGCGGCGCCTCTCGTCCGGCGGCGCGATTTGATGCCAAGCCCAAGAGTTTCGGTCGCCCGACCAGCACAGACCGCCCAGCGCGACCGGCGCGTCCACGCTTTGATGCCACAGAACGGCCCGAGCTGAGGCCAGCAGAGGCACGCTCTTTTGAGCCGCGTCCGACAGAGGCGCGTACTTCGGCTCCTCGCGCCTTCACACCCCGCACCGGCGGCACTGGCCGTACGGGCGGTGACCGCTCTTTTGGAGCAAAGCCGTCCTGGAACAAATCCGGCCCAGGGGGCCGTGGCGGATTCAAGCGCCCCGCAGCACCGCGCCGTGAGTCGCATGACTTCGACGACGATCTGGGTCCCGTGCGCCCACCGAATTTGCATATTGAAGAACTTCCCTCGGGCAGCTTCAGCTCATCCGGTCCCCGTGCCGACCGTTCACGGCCCGCACGCAGCACGCCCAGCCGGACCGGTTCCAGCTCTGACAGGACCGGTTCCGACCGGCCAGCATCATCCCGGCCAAGCTCTCCCCGGCCCTATTCACCGAAGCCATCTTCGAGCCGCCCAAGTTTTGACCGAGCGCAGTCGGATCACCCTCGTACAGACCGGCCCGCTCCAGCAAGCCGGAGCTTTGACCGGCCTGGGTCGGATCGCCCTCGGCCCGAGCGCTCTGGATTTTCCCGGCCCGGATTCTCCAAACCTGGAACCGGCAGACCCGGCACTGGACGCCCGAGTTCATCGCGCCCTTCGTTTGACCGTCCGCAGTCGGATCGCCCGAGTGGTAACCGTCCGAGTTCAAGTCATCCCAGTTTTGGACGTCCCGGCAGCGACCGCCCCAGCTTTGAAGGCAAGCGGCCCAGCCGTCCCCGCACTGAGGACTCCAGATCGCAGCGCCCACCGCGTAGCAGCGAAGGACTCGCCCGCCCCTTCACCACCAGCAGCGGCAAGCCACGCGCGGGCGGGGCAAGGCCCAGCAGCAAGCCGCCGCGCCCTGGAGCGCCACGCGGCGAAAAGAAGGCTGGTTGGAAGCCCAAGCCTAGCTTTGGCGGCAAACCCGCTGGCCGTGCGAAGTCGGGTGGTAAATCCAGCTTCAAGAGCAAGCCTGGCGGCAAGAAGCGTGGCTAGAAGAACAACCGCAGATTCTTCGACTCACCACCCCCGAACTGAAAGACATTCGGGGGCCCGTTCGCTCAGAACGACAGCTGGTTTTGTGTTGCGTGCTTCAGACTTAGGACACTAGGTGCCCAGACCTTACGTGATCTAGCGTTATCCAGCGAGTTTCAGCTATTCAGATGGCGGCGCAGATCCTCTGGGTGGTTGCAGTGCCCAAGAGCTGTTTCGCGGGAGATACGTCCGGCGCGAACCAGTTCGGCTAGCGACTGCTCCATCGTCAACATGCCCTCGGCGCGGCCGGTCTCGATGCTGGCGCGGAGCTGATGGTCCTCGCCCCGGCGAATCAGATTGCGCGTGGCGTTGGTGGCGATAAGAATCTCGACCGCCGGGTAACGTCCGGCTCCATTGGCTGCCGGCAGCAGTTGCTGTGAGACTACCGCCAGCAGCGCGAGAGATAGTTGCTGACGGATCTGCGACTGATACCCGGTTGGAAAGGTGTCAAGGATGCGCGAGACCGTCTGGGCCGCATCGTTGGTGTGCAACGAGGTGAGAACCAGATGACCGGTCTCGGCCGCGGTCAGCGCCGCAGCCATTGTCTCGCTATCGCGCATTTCGCCAACCAGGATCACGTCCGGGTCTTGTCTGAGGACGGCGCGCACGGCCTGAGAGAAGCTGGGGATGTCGTACCCAATCTCGATCTGCTCAACGAGGGATTTGCGGTTTGTGTGTTGATACTCGACTGGATCTTCGATGGTGATGATATGTTCGCTGCGGCTGGCGTTGATCCGGTCGATCAACGCGGCCATCGTCGAGGTCTTGCCGCACCCTGTCGCTCCGGTCAGGAGCACAAGCCCCTGCCGCCGCTCCGCCAGCATGGAGAGCGAGGCGGGCAGATGAAGCGTCTCCAAGGTCGGGATCTGTGCCGGTAAAATCCGTATCGAGGCTGCAAGGGTTCCGCGCTGAAAATGAAAGTTGGCGCGGAATCTTCCGGTTGAACCGCGCACAAAACAGAAGTCCATGCATTTGCGCTGCTGCAATTCTTCCAGTTGGCCACGCGACAGCAAAGGGAACAGCAAGGCCCGAATGCTCTCATCCGGCATCGCCGGTCCTGAGTCGGTCGTCAGGGTCCCATTTACTCGGAACGTAGCCGGAGAGCCTGCAACCAAAACGATGTCGGAGGCGTTGGCGCGAATCGCTGTGGCTAAGAGCTGGTCTATCGACCGCCTCTCGGCGGATTTAACGCCCGTCGCCGAGCGGTTGAGCTGATCGATAATCCTCGAAAGTTCATTCTCGTGCTCGTCCATGCTGAAAGCATACGGTTCTGATCTCAGCCGCGCCAAGCTTCCTTCCTGCAAACGAACCAGGCTTCCAAAAGTCGGTGGAGAGTGGGGGCATCCGGAGCGTCCGATGCCCCCTCGACAAATCACCAACGGTATGCCGTGAATGATCCGTCAATGGGTCGATTTTTCGGAGAGTTTCGGCAATTCACGAAAAATGCCTGTGGATTTAAGAAAATTCGCAGATAGAGATCGCAACACCTGTGCGAATTCGGCACAATTCTCTTTCCATCGGCATGGAATCCATGCTATTGATTAGAAAACTCTTATTTCTCTGTACGACTTGTTCTCCCGATTTGCGTAATCAATTTGCGCTCGTCGCCGATATTGTTAGCTCAGATGTTGGCCGCAAAGAGCAGAGTCGAAGACGTGCGTTTGTGTGCGTTTAAGCGTAGTATTGGCGCGGAAAGCGAGTCGCGGAATGCCAACGGCAGCGGGCCGGCACACATGCAGAAGGAGAGGTTTGTGCGCTCTGGCGCTCGGCTGTCTTCCTGTACTTTTGTCTCCTTTGTTTGGGTTGTCACAAGCAGGAGTTGCCGCAGCGCGGTTGCATGTGTTGCACACCATCAGCGAGGTTTTCCGGCTGAGCAAGGAAGAGGCTCGCAGGGGCTATCCCGTCCAAATGGATGCTGTAGTGACCTATTCCGACCCGGAGTGGGGAGTTTTGTTTATTGAAGACCGCACAGGTCCAACCTTTGTCGACGTCCACGGCGATCCTGCAAAATATCTACCGGGCACTTTGGTTCGCATCAATGCGGTGACAACCGTCAAAGAAACGGGGATCGCTTTCGCTCATACGAAGGTCAGCGTTCTGGGCCACGGCAGTCTGCCGGCGCTGGAGCCGAAAAGTATCGGTGAGCTGGGTAATTGGGCATTAGAAAGTCATCGCGTAGTCACGGAAGGCCTTCTGCGCCCGTGCGATGAGCCTTCACGCCGTGCCTGCTTCCTCCTCTACGACGGCGGCAAACGGGTCTGGGTCGTGCTGCCGCAGCCCAATTTTTCGTCCGAAGAAGGCCTGATTGGGGCAATTGTGCGGGTGAGCGGGATCCTCGGCCGTCGCGTTGACTCCAAAGACGTATCCGTGCGGCTCGGAGCGCAGGTCTTCGTCAACAGCGAAAGCGATATTCAGGTCAAATTCCCTCCGCCTCCTATCTCATTCAACTCGACTCCCCTGCCCATTCAAGAATTACGCGCCTCAGATGCTGACCAACGCTGGGAACCTCCTGTTCATCTGCGGGGCACCGTCGTTTGGCAATCTCCGGGCCTGTTCATCCTTCAGGACAAGACTGGCTCGGTGTTTGTTGGCAGTTGGAAAACCATTTCAGTTCATACCGGAACAGTTGTGGATGTAATCGGCTTTCCGGGCCACGGAGAGTTTGGCCCGGAGGTCGCCGATACAGTGATTAGAGTTTCTCCGGACCAGTCAGGCGCCGCCGTTGCCGCGCCGCTCGTTATGAATGCGGCAGACATTGTGAAGCAATCTCTCAGTGGAAGACGCGTCCACATAAGGGCGCGGCTCATCGGCCAGAGCGTGAGCGCCACTGAGTTTGTTTATCAGCTCGACGATGACGGCCAACGCTTCAATGCCGTGCTTCTGCGCAATGAAACCACGCGCGAAACAGTTGGCCTTACACACCAGTCCATCCTAGAGCTGACGGGCATTGCGCTGGTAAAGCATGGAACCCCCGAGTGGCCCGAGTCGCTTTTAATCATGATCGAGTCCCCATCGGACATTGTGGTTGCCGGAGGTACTGGCTGGCTCACGCCCAGGCGAGCACTGGCGATTGTAGGCGCGCTATTCCTCTGCGTTATTGCACCGCTGATCTGGGTCAAGCAGTTACACAGCACCGTTCGCAAGCAGACGGCTATCATTCGGGCGCGGCTTGAGAGCGAGATGCAGCTAGAGACAAAATTCCGGCGTCTTTTTGAGCGCAACCTGGCCGGGGTTTATACATGGCAGCCGGATGGCGCGATTGTGGAATGCAATGAGGCTTTTGCCCGGTTACTCGGCCTACGATCTTCTCAGGAAGTCGTTGGCCGGTCCTATTGGGATTTGATCGTTGACGCCGATCAGCGGGAGCGATTGAAAGCTTCGCTTGCAGATGAGACGCTAAGCAATCTTGATACCAGCCTGTCGCGCGACGATGGCGCGACGGTCCATCTGCTGACAAACATTACTCCGGTTGAGAGCGCGGCCGGCATCGTCTATGAGACCACTGCGATTGATGTAACCCAACTGAGGCAAAATCAGGAGGATTTGCAGAAAGCTAAAGACGCGGCTGTCCATGAATCGCTAAATGACTCACTGACCGGATTACCCAACCGCAGGTACCTGCTGGACAAACTCTCTGCGATGCTGGTGACTGCGCAGCGGGACTCCGAGATGCTGGGTCTTCTGTACCTTGATCTGGATGGGTTCAAACTCGTCAATGACAGCCTGGGCCATGTGGTCGGAGATGGGCTGCTGGTGCAAGTGGCGGGTTGCCTGCTCTCGCGAATCCGCAAGGGAGATTTGCTGGCGCGCCTGGGCGGCGATGAGTTCCTGGTAATTATGGATCAGCTCCATGACCGGGAAGACACCACAATGCTGGCCGAGCATCTGCTGGAAGCCATCTCCAACCCCTTTCTTGTGAATGAGCACCTGCTTTCCATCGGAGTGAGCATCGGCATCAGCATCTATCCCTGCGACGCTACCGATGCCGAAGAGCTGATGCAGCAGGCTGACAGCGCGATGTATGCCTCCAAGCGCGAAGGCAAGAACCGGGTGACCCGCTACACCTCCGAGATCGGCTTCCAGATGCATGAGCGGCTTACACTGGAGAATCTACTGCGCGGAGCGGTGGCGCGAAATGAGGTATCTTTGCACTATCAGCCGGAGTTTGATCTGGCGGATCATCGCCTGCTGCGCTTTGAGGCGCTGGCACGCTGGAAGCACTCTACCCTCGGACAAATTCCACCCGACAAGTTCATCCCCATTGCCGAAGAGAGCGGCATGATCGGCGCGCTGGGGGCCTACATCATGGAGAAGGCCTGCGCGGAAGCCGTTCGCTGGCAGACGATGATGCCCTACCCAATCCAGCTTGCTGTCAATGTCTCCAGCATCCAGTTCCGCTCCAAGGGGTTCGCTGACGAGGTCAGCGCGATCCTGGAGCGTACTGGGCTAAAGCCGGAGTTGCTCCAAATTGAATTGACCGAGTCGGTGATGATGAACGGAAATTTGCAGGCTGCGGAAACAATGACCCGGCTGCGCGCCATGGGCGTCACCATGGCCATCGATGATTTCGGCACCGGCTACTCGAACCTCAGTTATCTGCCAACTTTGTCCTTTGACGCCCTAAAGATCGACCGTTCTTTTATGCTGAATCTTGATTCCCAACCGGAGACGGAATCGATGATCAGCACACTCATCGGCCTGGCCCATAATTTCGGGATGCGCGTTATTGTGGAAGGGGTTGAGACAGCGGAACAACTCGCGTTGATCAAGACGCTGGGCGCAAATGAGGTGCAAGGATATCTGGTTGGACGTCCCACACCCAATCCCGAGGCATTGATGGTGCACACAGCGGCATCGTAGATACGCTTTCGACTCACCACCTGGACAGTGCGCCTATGCTGTAACCAAAAGATTCGCGGCCTTGCGCCGCTTCGCGGGCAAATACCACGCAAGCCATGCCGGAGCCGTCCACATATAGAGCGGTGATGTCCCTGGAAGGTCAGCCGCAACCTCCAGCAGCGCGACACAGGCGATCAGACCATTCGGCAACGGAATCCTGGCTCGGAGCACCACTCCGTTGACTATTTAGGCCAGAGCGGAGACAATAGGAGAGTTGCATCCCACCCGAGTGGGCCTGTGGCGCAGCTGGGAGCGCGCTTCCATGGCATGGAAGAGGTCATCGGTTCGATCCCGATCAGGTCCACCAAATTCATCTACAATTTGCTGAATTGGCTCATAACGTGCGCTATGGCTAAGATACGTTGGTTTTGAAGCCGCATCTTCCGTGGCGCTACCCAGAACACTCGACGTACGGTCGATCCGGCCGTACGATATTTTGCCAACCCAGGTTTTCCGCAGAAGGGCAAGAACTGAGGTTCTTACATCTCAAGCGCGAGTTGTAAGCCAACCGTCGGGGCTTCGCCTATCAATCCATGAACAGGATTAAGGTTTTCAACAGCTTCGCTCTGAGTTGACCCAAACGGAAACTCTTTAACTCCGCCGATCCCGGGTTCGTAGCCCCCCGTCGATTGCTCTTGTTCGCGGAGGAATAAAGTAACGGCCATCAGAGGATCATTTGAGGCACACCTTCTCGTGCGGCTCGCCGAATTTCGGCGGTAGAAGAGTCCGGGTGCGCTAAAGCGGACGGCTTCATAAATCATTTCTTCAGGATCGAACAACATACCTCGCAACAGACTTATGCACGTCAAGAGGCATTTTGATCTATAGTCTTTTGAAGAGTGGCGATCAATCTTGAGAAAAATTTTCCTGCGATCATATTAACTAGAATAAGCGTATTTATCTTCTTGCATTGATTGGCATGAAATATTCACGCCAGTTTTTCTGCTGACACACCCGAATTATTCTTTTCCTCAGATTGAAAATATAGCTTCATACCACGATCTCTATTGATATCTCCTCTCGGGTCACCAGCGGGACATCTATCTCGCATATATTATGCGTACAAATTCGGCGAAGAGTGTATGGCTGCATTTTTCATGCTGGTGGTTTTTTCGAAGGCGAGAAAAGAAATAACCTGTTCTTTATCTATTTCTTGCAGTTGTCGGCATAAACGAGCAGAAAGGTCGTCGTCGGCCCATCCGGATATATTTCAGCGTTTACGTTTTTCTGTGCCATCTTATTTCCTGCCAACTGATTGGCGGGGACGGAAGTCAGGCCGCAGTTAAGAGTTTCGCTTAGGGAACATATGTGGTTCCGGCAAACGGTACTTGTGAGCGGCTGTGCCCCTCGCACAGTATTCTTATAGTATCTGAGGAACAAATGAAGAACATTTTTGCGCTTTTATCGATGATGATCCTGAGTGGCATGTGCTATGGAACTCATGCGCAAGTTATAGATCGGAATCCGCTTTCTGCCTTTACCCAACCGGATATACAGATGATTGACGGCGTCGCGGAAGGCTCGGCTTATGTCCCGGTTAATAATTGGGTCTATCCGGCTCTGGACCGCTTGCATTCACTGGGATATGTGGATAGCGCCTATCTTGGACTACGGCCTTGGACGCGGCGGAGCATCGCGCATATGTTGGAGTTGAGCGCGGACCGCATTGTGACCGATGGAAACAACGATGAGGCGCGCCGTCTCTATATTGCCCTGCAACGCGAGATTCAGCCTGACATTGATCGGCACACAACTCTCATACATCCCCACGCCGGGATTGAGAGCGCGTATACAGTGTTGCGCGGCATCAGCGGGACTCCGCTTCGCGATAGCTTTCATCTGGGCCAAACTATTATCGACGATTACGGACGACCGTATGAGAGCGGTTTCGATAACTATTCGGGCGTGAGCGCGCACGCCGAAGCGGGACGGTTCTCCCTTTACTTACGCGCAGAGACACAGCACGCCCCTTCGGCGGCAGGCTACTCGCCGGCTCTGGCGGCTTTTCTGGCCGGGAATATTGATCTAACTCCCGTTGGACCCCAGGATACGATCCCCGCAGGTCCGATAGATGTGGTGAATGGGCTGCGAGTGGTGGAGGCAAATCTCTCATATCACATTGCCGGGCATGAGGTCTCTTTCGGCAAGAGCGACCACTGGCTGGCCCCAGATCAAGGAGCATCTATGCTGTGGAGCAATAATGCGGAGAATATCTACGACTTCGAGATCAACAAGATCGAGCCGTTCCGGATTCCGCTGCTCTCGTCGATGACGGGTCCCTTTCGGTACGATTTTTTTGTGGGCAGCCTGAAGGGGCACACAGATCCAAACGACCCCTGGGTGCATATGGAGAAGATCAGCTTCAAGCCCACGCGTAATCTTGAGTTCGGTTTTGCCCGTCTGGCGATCTGGGGCGGCAAAGGACACGAGCCGATTACCCTGCACACCTTCTTGCAAAGCTTTTTCAGCTTCCAGAATGTATCTACCACTGTGAAGGACTCCGCCAAGGATCCTGGAGCTCGTCTAGGCACCTTTGATTTTAGTTACAGGTTGCCATATTTGCGTCGCTGGATAACGCTCTATACGGATTCCCTGGTGCATGACGATGTTAGTCCGATCAGCGCGGTGAGGCGTTCTGGCGTTCATCCGGGCGTTTATCTGGCGCGGTTTCCGGGCCTTGAGGCTCTTGATCTACGGGTCGAGGGAGCCAGTACAGATACGCCTTCAGCATCCGTGCAAACTGGACAGTTCCTCTATTGGGAGTCGATCCAGAGACAGGGCCCGACAAGCAAGGGCTTTCTCGTGGGGGATTGGGTGGGGAGGCAAGGCAAGGGCGGTCAGGCGTGGCTAACATACCATCTGTCGCCGCGGGAAGAGGTGCAGTTTACCTATCGGAACGCAAAGGCTGCCAGCGCTTTCATCCCTGGCGGGACGACGCAGAATGACTACACGATTCTGGTGCAAAAGCGGGTACTGAAGAGGTTCGAGCTTCGTGGCTGGGCGCAGTACGAAGGCTGGAAAGCGCCGATCTATAAAGCCGGCGCGCAAAGCAACAACAGCGTCAGCGCTCAGGTGACTTGGTTTCCTGGAGAATCAAGGTAGCTGAATGAAAATTCTGCTGATCAATAGCTTGAACTGAGGGAAAAACGCACAGAACACACGTTCAATCGAGGTATCGCGCCGCCGGGGTCCTGCGTCGATTGTTCAATATTTTTATGCTTCTATGAGCGGGGCGTCTGGCAATTCCACCCTGTATACATTGGGATGAGATGCAGATCGATCAACGCCACTATGGGTGAGAGGTACTGCGAGCAGCCCCCTGAGCATACACTACGCTCAGAGGAACGTGCCCTGGCTGTCGGGAACATGCACATCCATGGTGGCCGGTATTGGCATAGTCTGGGGAGCAGCCAAATGGAAGGAGTGCTGGTCACGATAGACGGTGTCGGTTGTTCCCAGAATCCCGGATTTAACCAATCCCTCCAAAGTGGAAGTATCCCAGCGGCGCAATACGCTATTAATAAGGAGCCTTAGATCAGAGGAAAACGTAGCGCGAGCCATGTAGTCCTCGTCGAGCCTGCGTTTGGTGGGGAGTACAACGGAGTGATAGTAGTGCTTCAGGCGATGGGCAGGTACGTCGTCTAGGATGACTTCTTCGCGCGCAAAAGCGATCGTGGCCTCGCCAGTGATGCCGGGGCGGCAGGTCAGAAGGGCCGTCTCATGCTCAGGCAATTTGGGGCGGGGGCCAACCAGGCTCATATCTCCCCAGAGCACATT
>Ga0181534_10000274_pt1 | contig 37189 bp, 48 predicted proteins | sample PEATcosm2014_Bin_37_FD_119758 | JGI IMG/M metagenome (GOLD analysis project Ga0181534, IMG submission 119758) | Peatland microbial communities from MTU Mesocosm Facility, Houghton, MI, USA - PEATcosm2014_Bin17_10_metaG | ecosystem: Environmental > Terrestrial > Soil > Wetlands > Peat | place... | reverse complement strand
CACTGATTGAAGCTAAGAAGCAAGCTGAGCATCAGGATACGGTCAAGTTTATGCCATGCATTGCCACATGGTTGAAAGAAGGACGCTACAGGGCCTTGAAAACCGCTAATGGTAAACCTGATAAGTTGGCAAAGGTAAACGAAGAAGGCAAATCACAACTCATGAGCCGTCTAGGGGGCAAATAATGCAAAACAAAACTGAAGTAATTGATAAACTACTAGTAGAGTGTGGACTCACTCCTAGATTAATAGCTAGTAAAAAAGAGCAGATTGACCCCCGGATATATGAGGCTCTACCAACTGATAAGCTTCGTGGGTTTGGTATGATGGGGTCAGCGGGGGTTGGTAAATCCTGTGCGATTGCATGGTGGCTCCGTCATATTAATGAGATTCGCTATGACTACTTGGTTGGTCAGGCCGATGGTAAAGAAATAGCTACTCTGGAAGAAACCGGTTATTTTAATCCTAAGCGTTTTGACTGGATTTACTGGCCGGATTGTGCGCTGGCTCATCAGGATGCTAATCGATTTGGAACTCCTATTAAGGGAGTATATCCATTCGCCGTCCAAACATTGAAGGACTCACCACTGCTGGTGCTGGATGACCTTGGTCGAGAGCGAGGCAGCATTGACTCCTATACGAACCAGATTCTGGACTCAGTGGTTAACTACCGCTATGAGCATAATCTGCCTACCATCTGGACAACCAACCTGGAACAAGAGGCATTTATTGCCCAATATGGGATGCCAATGCTGGATAGGCTGACCGGCATGTCTCCCGCTGCCGGATGGGTGCAGGGGGATTCAAAACGAGGCATGGAATAAGGACTCGCTGCCCTAAGCAGCCCTAATGCTCAAGGAGCAAAAATGGTTTCAAGTATCTTACACGAATGGCGTCCTCTCGACCCAGGAGAAGTTGACATGGGTATCACGGAGAGGGACAATTTGGTCACCATCGTTGGTCAGAACCCTCAGTCTCAGATGGCGTGGGTTCAATTTCCTGATAGCCAACTTGATTGGGTGCTAAACTCTTTGCTGAGGGTCTATGCGGCCCGAGAAGGATTTGACCCAGATAACTACATTACAGCATTTAGAAAGTTTGACCGGTCCTACGAGGAGAAACACCATGACTAAAATAATTCAATTCCAATTTACCACCCCAGGAAAGGAACTCTACGTCCTGGACGAGCAAGGCCAAATCTGGCACCAAAAGGGTAAGGGATGGGAGCCGGTAATCATATCCCTACCCATAGCCCCGAAGCCTGAGATGCCAAAACCTACTGAGGAGAGTTTCCGATGAACGAAGACTACTACTATGAGCAAGACTTAGAAGGGGGCTTAGCCTATGTGGATAGCCCAGAGGAGACCAAATGACCGGAAAAATAATCACCGGAGACTGCCTGGAGCAACTCGCACTACTTGATTCTGATAGCTTCGACGCGGTGCTCTCAGACCCCCCATATGGCATCAGTTTCATGGGAAAGGAATGGGATAAGGGAGTTCCGAGTTCCGCCGTATGGGCGGAATGTCTTAGAGTCCTTAGACCTGGGGGGCATCTGCTGGCTTTCGGAGGCACCCGGACTCACCATCGACTCATTTGCAATATTGAAGATGGGGGCTTTCTGATACGGGATTGCCTCATGTGGATTTACGGAAGTGGCTTTCCGAAGAGCCATAATCTTGGCAATGGCTACGGGACAGCCCTTAAGCCTGCGTGGGAACCCATCTGTCTGGCCATGCGGCCTACTCACGGCACCTACGCTGAGAACGCATCTCAATATGGGGTGGCGGGTATAAATATAGATGGGAGTCGGATTCCGACTACTGATAAGCGCCAAGGAGGAGTCAGGACTCCAGGTATCTGCCTGCCAGGACTGGCGGCAGATGGGAAACGCTGGACATCTGAGCTACGGTCTCAACCCTACTCAAAATCTCCCCGAACCGAGGCATTTGGGTATCGAGAAAAAGATGAGTTATGGGAGCCTTCCCAGTTAGGTCGCTGGCCAGCCAACCTGATTTTGAACGAGAGCTTTGACCAGCCCTGGAGTCGATATTTCTACTCCGCCAAAGTCAGCACGAGGGAACGAGAGGCTGGGATGCAGGCCGCTCCGATGCAGACGTTAGATAGCGTAAATCATGACCCAAGCGTCCCACATCAGGCACATAACAACCACCCAACTCTAAAGCCCATTAGTCTCACCACTTATCTGGCTACCCTACTCCTGCCACCCAAACGTGACACCCCTCGACGCATACTCGTGCCCTACAGTGGGGCTGGGTCGGAGATGGTTGGCGCTATCCAGGCTGGCTGGGATGAGGTGGTGGGGATCGAGTTAAGTCCAGAGTATGTAACAATTGCAGAAAGACGGATAAAATATTTTATCACCCCATAGGGAAGTCGAGTATTATAATTATAGAGCGGGAAACCCCCGCCAAACAGGAGTCAGACATGCACAACTTCAACATCGCCGCCACCCAGCACGCCGGAGAACTCGCCACCCTCCTCCAGAAGCTCGACCGCCCCCAGAACCGCGCCAAGATCCGGAAAGTCCTCAAAGAAGAGGAGTTAACTCTCATTGAGAACCTCCTCTACTGCCGGATGGACGAGTGGAAGCGGATGGACTAAACTAACCTGAGTCGAGGGCACTCAGAAATGGGTGCCCTCTTTTTTTGCCCGAAGAAAATCTTAGTGCGGAGGACTCATGCGTGAGTTGACTCAACCGATATGCGTCCTAACTTCGTAAGGCAAGTTTTGCCTAGCAAAATAATTATTTAAAACATTTCAACTACAGAGTATTATATATAGGAGCACGAAATGTCCGACCAACCCCTCAGAATCACTCAAACAGAAGATACGCTATGTGTTGAAACCGAACATACGATAGCCTGCTGGCAGCTTACCAGTGAGCATACGTATCAGCAAATCCCTGGAACGCAGAAGGAAAAAGCAGACCCAGTAGATATCCTGGGACTAGCCAAACAGAAAGAGCAAGCTTACGAGCACTGTATGGCTCTGGCGCTTCATAATATCAGTTCAACTATCGAAGGTAGAGTCAGCCAAGACCTGGAATACCGAAGAGCTAAGGCCAAGTGGCAGAAACTCGAAGACCAGTATCACCGAGCCCTGGATGAGGAAACAGAATGAAACAGTGTAATCGGTGCCACAGAGCCCTACCCAATACTGCTTTTTGCAAGTGTAAGAGCTACACTGATAGCTTGAATCATACATGTAGAGAGTGTGTGAAAGAATACACTGACGCCCATAAGTCCGAAGCGGCAGCACGTACGCGAAAATGGCAGAAAGATAATCCTGAGCGATATGCTGAACTTCAGCGTAGAGCGAGGGCGAAACGTAAGAGTCAAACCGGTGGTGACTCCGCCGTTCTGAAGGATTGCTCTTAATTCTGAACGGAAGCATGGTCTGGTTTGGATATGCGGGAGGTCGTCTCCCGCATATTTTTATGTGCAGTAAAATCTGAAATATCCACTATAATAGTGTGAAAGGGCTGCGGCCCGATCCGTGCGATCTTTCTACGGAATGCAATCTGCTTCAAACTCATTCGAGCCTAACTGAAAATGTTAGGCTCGTCTTATTTTCGGAAATATCGAGTATTATATAGTAGCACCAACTCTCCCTGAGTAAATGCGAAAGAGGCCGGTTCGTCGTGGTTCCGGCCTCACCTATGTACGCTGAGAAATAATAATAATAGATTCATTTTCCGCTACCCAATCCATTAGTAGTGAGGTAATATGCGAACTAAACTCGAAACTTTTTTCTGGGAAGAGCTTCATCGTCTGTTGAAAATGGCAATGGACGAACGTGATGGATGGTGCCAGGACAAGGTGTATGAAATCCTATGCCGAGCACACCAACTACCGGCTGATCAGAAGTCCCCTATGACCGAGGCTCAGAAGCAGGCCGCTGCTCAAAGCATGTCAGCCGCTCTGGGAGCCACAACTTGGGGACAGCAAAATGGCTGGCCCTCCCCCCAGCTACGAGAAGCTATGAGCGGCACCGATATCATGAAGCTCCAGGCTGAACCTATCCGATTTCCTGGGAGAGAAGAAACGAGCCACAGATTGGCTGAGCAGATTCTACTCAGCTTCATTACTCCGAAAGAGTTGGAGTCATATCAGAAAGCTGCTCAGAGTCGCTCTAATTTCAAGGAATATGTTCTTAATGATCCTACACTGGGTATCAGTGTTCGTATCACTTTTTCTGAGGGGAAGAAATGAAGCGTTTCGAAGAAGTAAATGATACATTAGATCGTATTCTTCGGCACGAATCAGATCGTCGTCCTCGTCTGACCAAGGCTCAGTATGCGACTATTTTGGATGCACTCTGTTGCCTCGGAGATATCTACGAAACCGCATCGGAAATGAAGCATTCAGAAGCTGTCTCCTATCTGATGGCTGCGATTCCAAATCTGACCAAGGCTGAAGCAAAGGAGAGAATGCGGTGACGGATTGGTCTAATCCAGAGGAAGTCCGCGCCTACCACCGAGCCTGGGATAGAGCGCATAAAGGGATCAAACAGTCAAAGACCCCTCCGAAGCCTCGCAGTAATGGCCGTCCGATGGTTTGGGACTCCTACTGGGATCTTGACCCAGATCGCCCCCTAGACCCCGTTCCGGATGCTCTGATGGACGCTGAAACGTGGCATTCACTCACCGTGTATGAAGAACTGAGTCGTCCTGGAGATATCTGCTGGACGAAGACTAAGGCTGAGCAAACGTATCGTCTGGTTCGCTTACGTGAACTCATTACTCCTCAGATGACTGAGATTGATTACGATCAGATGACCGAGTGGATTCGCAATATGGCTCCAGCCTCGTTTCATCGGCTTCATCAAAAACCAAGCGTCTCGAATTGGTACATCTGCGCTGAAACGGTAATCAAAGAAATGCATCGACTTGGGTTTTGCCTCAGCCAAGGAAGAGTTCGGTTTTATCGTCCTGAAGAAGGATTACGGGAGTTTTGCTCATCCTCTGCCGCAGTGGATCGGAAGATTCGCAATATTTACGGATACTACCCAGCAGATATGGCTCAGCAGATTAGGGAAATATCTGCTGCTTATCTGAGTCTTCCCGAAAAACGGAGAGGTATATGATGGATGCGTATAAAGAACTGATCGAAACGTCAGAGCGGGTCACACCGGTCAGGCAATGGATCAGCGAACACTTGGAAGAATTACAACTGCTGGGAATGAGTTTTCCTGGTGGGATGACCCAATTACAGGTGGATACTCGCTTCAATCGGAACACGGGAGAAGTCGTAGGAGTCGGTATTAAAATATGTCTCGGACAATTTCCGAAGGAGAAAGCATGATAAGGCACGAAGTAGCGGGCACAACTTACGTTGAGATTGAAACCAGAGGTCGGAAGCACCATCCCTGGTATAGGGTGAGCCTGAAACCAGCCGAAGAGAAGCTGATGAACGCAAATACCGAGCAGGAACTCCATCAGATGGAATTGTTCAGCACAGATCGGAACCTTATGCGTAAGCTGAAACGAATCAAGAATAACGTCAGGGTGGGGGCCGTCTAATGCAAAACAATGACTCAAAAGTGAATCAAGACAAGAGTTCGTACGGAATTGAACTAATACTCGATTTCGAGGATGTTCCGGATGCCAAGTTCGATCCAAAGTTCATCGAACAGTTCAGCAGAGAGGTTGTGGCCTCAATCCATATGGCGGCGGGTCCGTTCCATCTGTGGGGAAGCCCTTCTGACGAAAATGCCGAACCTGATCCTAAGTGCGACGGACTTTCGGCGGTGCTGTTCTTGGAGCACTCTAGCATGACCACGCATTGGCTGGATAGGCTTAATAAGGTATTCGTAAACATCTTTTCATGCGATGATTTTGATACCTTCGCAGCTATCCAGTTGTGCCAAAAGCGAATCGGTGGTAAGCTAATTTCACATCGGGTTGTGACTCGTCTATGAACCGTCAGGAAGCAGAAACTTTACTCCAGCAGATAGAGCAGTTGAGGCAACTTCTTGTTGTATTAGCTTCCTCTCCGGAGGGCTCAGAACTGTTCCTCCGGAAGTTTGGCCTATCCGTCCATTCGGCACTTTTCTTAACTTCTGAGGCGCTTGCTGAAATCAAACCCGTGGCGACTCAACATGGTAATTTTATTTATACGGGGCCTCACCAACCTGGGGATTCAGGGTATTAATACAGTGTCAAGCCTCTCCAGCGGATGACGACTAAATGCGATTTCGATTCAGTCTCGAAATCGCATTTTTATGTAAATCTGAAGATAGCTTATTTCTCCCTTTTTTCGCCAGCCAGCGTTAAGAGAATTTGATCCAATTTTGATTCGATTCGGGTCGAACGGGCCGCCTCATCCTCTTCAGTTTTCTGTAAGGATTGAATCTGGTTGGAATGAACCGCGATAACTGACTGGAGATTAGAATACCAGACGAGCGCCCCTCCGGCGATAACCATCGCGTACAGCAGATGCGATAGGTTAACGCTCTTATCCCAAATGATTCCTTGCTTTTCAGTCATGATCCAGTTCCTTATTAATACCCAAACGTTGGATTTGTTTTCTTCTCTTTCGACCCATTTTAACATCTCACGCCGCTTATAAACTACTGAGAGCAGATTGCCCTCCTCCTACGATATCTGAGGAGGGGGCTTGATTTGGATTCTGAAACCCCATTCCCATTCCCAGTTGCATTCCAGGGCTACTGATCCCTGTATGGATCTTGGTTTTAATCAGATGGGGTGTGACTCGCTCATGGATTGGGCTCGTCAGATTGGATTCCGGACTACTGAAGTCTGATTTAGCCAGCGCCACCTGATGCGTAAGGTTGGCCATGCTAATCAAGCCCAGATGGGGCTGCCCAGTCAAGCGAGCTTGGTTGGCCATAGTCATCATGTTGTCCGCATGAGCATGAAGTTGTGGTGTGTTCATGCTGGTCTGTTCGGAAAGTTGATTGGCTAAAAATCCCATTATGGTCTACTCCCCCACAGTTCATCAAAATCTTCCCATCTTTGTTTACGAAGCAGTGGCATAGCTTCAGTTGCCACATTTACACGCTTCTGGATGTGATCATCAAACTCAATCTTCATCTTTCGTAACTGCTCCGATGTAGCGTTGAGTTTCTGAGCATTAGCAATCTGGTTGTTGTAGTCGAGCCTCTTCGCTGCTGTTTCCTTCATGTAATCCTGAAGGGCGGAGTTACGTAAACTTGCCTCGGTGATCGGGGCATTCGTGGCTGGCTTCGGAGCAGTGGTAGGAGTCTTCTCTTGGGACTGGCCAAAGTCGAATGTACCGTCCCAGACCGTTTGGGCTAAACCTGGACGCTTGATCTCTTCCGCCCTGGCCGCTTCGTCAATCTCTGCTTGGGTTAGAGGTGGACGACCTCCCTTAACGATCTGTTTGCCTGTCAGAGGGTTGATTTCATTCTGGCTCAAAGTAACGGGGACGCTGGGATCAAGTCCTGAGAGTCCATAATAGCGATTCTGGTTAGGTCCTTCCAGCACCCCACCCGGAGCTTTCGCCCTTGCGGCGGCTTCGGCTGCGGCACTGTTTCGCTGAAGATTCATCATCTGCTCCTCTAGACTTCCGGCTGCGGTTCCGAGAGTATGAGACTGTGGGTTACCTTCTGGCTCGGGAGGGATGATACCCATCTGCTGCCCCAACTGCTTGATTTGACTAGAGGTAGAGTCTGGAGTCGTCGGAATGGCCTGATGCGGTTGGGTAAATTGACTGTTTGGAGGAGTTGGTGCGACCAGCCCCCTATTCAGTTCTCTGACTGCCTGCTCCCTAGCCGCATCTGCTGCCTGGATTCCAGTAGTCCGCATGATTTCCTGTGCTTCAGCCAGTTGCCTCGCGGCCTTCTGGAGTGGATTTTCCATATCGGCGTTAACCGTATTGAACGTTCGCATCGCTTCTTCATCGGATGCGGGTGGTTGACCCTGAATCGTACCAGCCTGTTTGGCTCGTAACTGAGCCATCAACCGATCCAACTCCGAAGCCGCCCCAGGCATCTGATTATGTTTTGGTCTTTCCGCCGCGCCGACAGACTTATTGCCCTCCTGATCGAAGCTGCTGAGGCCGGTGCCGCTCTGGGGGATCTGATAGGGCTCCGCCATGCTGCTGAGGCTCTGCTGCGGAACGATGCCTCTCGTAGCGGTCTGGATACCACGGGGATTATTAATGCTACTGCCTTCGCCGGTGAATGGAGCGGTTAGGGATTGGGTAGGAATTACCTTACTCGGATTATTTGCCGGAACGGGTTGGCGCTGATTTGGCCCTGCTTGAACCAAATCGGAGAAAGCTTTCGCCTGTGCGGCCTTCGCATCCGCTACTTCATTTGCCAAAGACTCGGTATTGATTGGACTATTCGCCGTATCTGCGGCGAGTTGGGTCAAATCCTTCAATCTACCAGATGCATCTGCTAATCTATTTATCAAATCCATCTGCACCGGAACCGGGGGATTTTGCCCCTTTTCCACTTTAGTCGCATAATCGAATATCTGATCTCTGAGAGAGGATAATGTAGATATTTCTGACGGTAATTCGGCTTCGGTTAGGGGCCGATAGAGTAGTGGATGGGTTGGGTCCACAATGGTGGGCATTTCATTACGATTCGGATTTTTCAACCATCCGATATAATTTTCCATACGAGTCGCTACTTCACGCATTTCGTCTGGAGTGGGGTTACGGACCTCTTGCTGTTGCTCCCATGGTGCGGCATTTAGTTGCTTGATCCACGCTCTATCCTGAGTAGTCGTCCCAGCGAAAGGAGGAGCCCCGAGCCGAGTACGTGGGCTCACGTAAGCTCCGGTCTGAGGATTGGTTGCCCCAAACTGATCACCTTTTTCAATATCTTCCCATCCGTAAGGATTAGTGCCACCTGACTTATCAAACGCTGTCTGGACAGCCGTTTGAGCCTGCTTGACTTGGTTTGCGAGTTGGCGATCCGCTAAGACGGAATTGATATAATTATCCTGAGCGGTGCGGACATCCCCTGAAGTAGCCACAGCATTAGCTTGAAGCTGTTTCAACCGAGCGTATGGGTCAGCATAACCCTCTCCAGCCCGTCCCTGCATGGTGAACTGAGGATTCGGAGTGGGGGGTTCAAACGCTTCGGTCAGGCTGGCTGAGGGTTGACCTCCGGCTCCGAGACTACGGGGCTGAGGGGCCAGACTGGGAGCACCAAGCTCTCCCTTCGGTGCCGTATAGGGCATCGGACGAGGGTTAGGACTATCGGGACCGTAGTTGACCGGCTGACCCTCAAGGCTTCGACCGAGAGGACCGACCAAACCATTCTGACCACCAGGACCGGCTGGACTCTCATATGCGGCTGGATTACCAATCTTTGCATAATGCGCTTCACGAGCAGCGCGATTTGCATTGATATCCTGAAGCCCAGAGACAGGTGGCTGTTCAATCGGAGTGGGTTGAAGCTCCAGACCATATTGATCCAATCGGATAGAAGGATCAATATACTTGCTCAGGGTCGGATTAATCAGTTCAGAACCGATGAACCGGTTGATTCCGGCCTCCATGGCTGGCTCCGCCCCATAACCTAACATCGCTCCACCTAGGCTGCCTCCAGGGCCTGCTACTGAACCACCCAATGCTCCGAGACCACCCATGGCCATCTTCGCAACCCCACCACCTACATTGTTCATGCCAAACAAGCTCTCCAATTTGGACTGATATCCGGCTCGTGGAGTGTTACGGATCAGATGAGCCAATCCTGGAAGACTCGTATCATCTCCGTACGCAGTATTAATCTGATCTGAGCGATTTTCCAGATAACGAGCGAAGCTGGGTAGATTGATGTCTTGGAAGTTCTTCATACGGCTAGCCGCATCTTCAGTCCTACCAACCATTTCTGCCCGAACCGCTGCCTTGCCTCGTTCATCCAGTAGATTGAACATCCGATTGAACTGATCAGGACTCTGTTCAGTGAAGAAGGGCCTGACAGCCTTGTCGGCGTCTATTCCACGAGCGATATCTCCGATACCCGTATCCGGATCGGAATAAGGAACTACATTCTTCTTATAAAACTGATCTGCATCTCCGATGAGTTGTAAATCTTCTGGACGACCAGCCAGAACCTGCTTTGCATAGTTCTCCGCCTGAAGGTCGAGATGACCCTTCACTCCCCTGAGTTGACGAGCCAAATTGGTATTTCCGCTGGCTTCCAGGTCTGCAATCTTGCTTTCCATCTGACTGATGGACTGCTTGATTGATGGATAGGAAAGGTCTACACCTTCTCGGCTAAGATTTGATTGCCAAGTAGTTAGATTCGTAGCCAAATCTTTATCATAAGCGGGGCTGGTCTCATTCTGATCGATCAGATTCTGGATTGAGCGTTGAACCGGAGTCACATCCACAATTTTAGGAAGAGTGGGGTCAGCCTTAAGGGCCGAGCCAATCGCATCACCAATCTCTCCATATTTTTGGTTGGCGATCTGCCTATTCTGCCACTCCTGTCCCTGGAGACTGAGTTGAATGGCCTTTGGATTCGTGTTATCGCCAGCCTGAAGAGAGCGCCTCATATCAGTAATATTGCCAACCAAACGCTCAGCCTGGGTTGGATTAGCACCGATATCTCCAGCGGTTCTGCTGGCCGCATCCTTCTGAACCTGATCCATAAGGCTAGGAGCTACGGTCGGGTCTGGATTTTCAAAGTCGAATTGACGATGTGAACCATCTGGATTGAATGCTGCTTCCGCATCCTTCTGTCGGCCCAGATCAATGACTGCTCGTCTGACTTCCTGTCCCTGTCGCTCCCTGAACTCATTCATTCCCGATCCAGGCTTGGATTCAAGGGCCTGTTCCTTGGCTCGAAGATTAGGGTCTCCACTGAGATCACCAAGGGAAAGTTCTACATTGTGGTCTGAAGCGGTAGCTGCGGTAAGCCGCTGCATGACCGTTCTGGCTTTCGCACCTTCTATCCCATCCATCTGGGAAGTCTGCTGGATATCATTCATTGTCTGATTGCCAACCAGATCGGAATCCATCCGTGCCGCATTCATCACATCCGGAACTGATTCACCATGAAGGACTTCTGGAGCAAGTTTGATATTTTTCGTCCCTCTGAATAGCCGAGCCGTAGCTTCGGCACCGGCCTTGGCCGCGCCCCCCGCTTCTCCCAACAGACTCAACCCACCAGTAATGGCCGCACCCATCTCCATGGCTCCTTGGACGTTCTGAGCCATATGCTGACCATACGTCTCACCGTTCTGCAACGGAGTTGTCAATCCAGCCTGAGTGCCATATGGAATTGCCGCCGCCGAACTCCTCAACGTAGAGCTTCCGACTCGTCCGATACTCCGAACCGCTGCATTCTGAGACTGTGCGAACATCGTCGGAGCTTCTTCTATCGGAGTGACGATTTGACTCGTAGGTAATAGTTTACCCAGAAGGATCTGACTAGTCATCTCACCACCCATATTGCCAGCTTCAGCAAATCCATGCGCTCCCTTGCCCAGTTCAGCCCTATACTGATTCTGCCATTCGTTGAACTCTTGAGCGTCCTGCCAACCAGGGATATCCAGGGGAGTATGGGCTTCCAATGCTTCACCAAGGTTGCCATACGCTCCAATCACAGCCTGAAGAGGGCTACCAAATCCAGCCATCGCTGACATAGACATATGGCCAGCCGTAGCCGCCACACCCAAGCCATTCGGCTGTGGAGCAGCGGCCTGGGGCTGTCTGGAGGTGCCGCTTAGAGTTCCGAGTCGAGCCATACCCACATCATTGGACTGGACGTTCTGAGCCCTCTGAGGCCCAACCGGGACAGCCTGATCGAATGGATTCGAAGAAGAAGAAGCTGGAGCCTGATCGGTCAGAGGAACTGCTGTATCAAAAGGATTTGTCATTTATCGCCCCAATCCGTTAACTACACCATTCTGAACTGTAAACCCATTATATTTGCCATCTTGTAGAACAGAACCATCAGATTTCAACGCCTTCATTCCAATGCTAACTCCGGCTGGAGTGGCTGAACCAGGAGTGACTCCACCAAACCGGCTAGCCAGATTCTTGGCCGCTGGAGTAAGGAGGTTCGTATCAGCCAAATGCTTACCAGATGCATTGTAATATGCCTGATCGATAGGCTGGAGTTTACCCGTGACGGCTGTATCCAACACATCGAACGCACCCTTGGCCTGCTTCGGACTCATACTGTAGTTGAGGTTATGTGACCACGTACGGGCTCCTCCTTCGGTCGGATTGTTTCCGCTGAAGGTCTTATCAATTTCACCCGCGTAAACAGAGGCCATATTGTTGAAAGTAGTCTTAGGACTATCTCCGACACCCGCTCCAATCGTTCCAGCCATTGCATTGAGAGCCGGAATCGAGCCGTTATTCATCGCATCGTAAGCCTGACGCAGAATCTGAGTATGTTCAGCGATGGCTCCGAAGCTCGTAACCTGCTTACCGGACTGACCATTGGGGCTGAAGTCCATGATCGTTTTCTTCGACTGGGCTGATAGACGGGGATCCCAACCTGGGTAGACTTGAGAAGTCCAACTAAGGAACTGATTTCGGCTAATCTGTCCCGCACCCGTTCGGGCCGGAAGGTCACTAATCTGTAGCTTACCTGAAGCCAAGTCTTGAACCATAGGCTGGTATTGAGCCGGAACGTCTTCCAATTTGGAGACAATCCCATTCGTACCACCAATTCCAAGATTTGCCGCTTCGGTCTTGGCCTTCAATCCTTCCTGATAGAGTTTGAATGCATCAGCGTTGTTCTTGTTTCTAATACTCGGTTCCGTGCCAGCCTTCGCCTGAGCTTCGAGACCCTGAGCCGTATCCTTGCCAGCTTCAGCCTGTGCCTTCTGTTCGTTGAACGCATCCTCAGCCCTCTTGGAGGCTTCCTTGGCCGTATTCGCGTTCATCCGAGCCTCTTCACCCTGCTGCTGAACCCAAGGCTGGAAATTAGGGTCGGAAGGGCCGGAGGGCCATGTGGTTGTGTCCGCACCCATCTGGGTGGCTCTGTCCTTGAGGTTTCCAAACACTGCTGCCTGATCCGCTGGGGACATATACTCCAAGCCAGCACTAAGTTGCAGGGCCTTCCCGTTCGCCACCATGATCCCATCTTGTTTGATCTTCTCATCTGCCGCATCCGATGCGGTAAACTGAGCCATCAGTTTGTTTGCATCCGCTGCCATGCTGTGATTGCCATTCTTATCCGTATAGTTCATCATCTGGTCAATCAAGCCCTGTCGGTTGAAGGTATTTTTCGTAACCTGTCCGGTCTGAGGATCGGTAGAGACGAAGGTATGCTGAGAGGAGAAAGTTGGGTTATCCGGATCCGTAGCCAACACAGTATTAGGGTGAGTATTAGGAGTGGTAGCAAGGGAAGCCTGTATGGCCGGATGGTCGGCCAGAGAGGTAAGCGTGGGGGTCTTTCCCTGAGCCTGCTGATATGCCTGAATCATCTGCTGGCGCTCATCCGATTGACCCATAGGCGCTTGCTGCTGAGGAGCCGCAGGGGTTTGAGGCTGAGGAGCCGCAGGGGTTTGAGGCTGAGGCTGAGCCATCTGTTGCTGACGCTGAAGCATTGCCTGCCGATCCAAAGCTGCCGTTGGAGCCGTGGTGGCCATCGGATAGGGCTGTCCCATCTGACTCAAACCGGCCTGAGTGGTCTGAGGGGCCGCAGGGGTTTGAGGCTGAGGCTGAGTAGTCTGCTGCTGAGGCTGCTCGGCTGGGATGCTCCGCATATTATTCGATAGCAAATTACCGAAATCCCTATTTTTCTGAGCCTCTAATTGCTGCTCTTGAAGATTATATTGGTTATTGGAGGCTAAGGAATTATAGAATCGGGCACGACCATATGCATCCTGCTGCTGAGCAAGACCGTTATACATCCCCTGTAGGGTTCCACTGATACTGACATCATCCATCTTCTTCCCCTTACGCATCCATTACGACATTAGCCATCGCACTCAACCCTGAGTCTGACTCATTGGCGACTTGTGCCTGTTCGTTCTGAGCCGCTCCCGCATCATATCCCTCATAGCTGTTAGGGTTATTCGTACCTTGCGAACTGAACATATTTCCCAGGCTGCTCAAACCATTCGCTAATCCACTCAGCGGTGCGGTCTGGTTCTGACCCTGATTTATCTGCGCCTGCTGACCATAAGGCCCCCACATACTGGCGAAACTTCCAGCCTTACCGAGAGTCTCAGAAGCCTGACTGTTACCCATACCGGTCTGAAGGTTACCCATCTGAGCCGCATAATTGGCTCCGAGAGAGGCGAGTCCGCTGGTTGCCTGGAGTCCCTGATTGCCAATCTGGTTCAACTGATTGATATTGTTCGCATATCTACCATAGGCATTTTGGAACTCATTTGATGCCTGCTGTTGACCATAATTATTCATAGCCTTCATAGCCCCACCGGATAAAGCTCCGCCACGTACGGATTGAGCATTGCTGATAGCCTGCAATCCCTGTTGCATATTAAACGCATATGCTGGGCTTTGCTGGAACTGGGTTTGAGTGAAACCATTCTGTGCCATCTGTGTGGCCTGATTCGCGGCAGCGGTTCCGTTCTGAATGAAAGGTTGATAATTGGGGGCATTCTGCTGGTAAACACCCTGAACCGTATTCATGGCATTCTGAATGCCAGCTTGCTGTTCGTTACCAGCCGTTACGGCAGCTTTTCCACCAATGATCGCATTGGGCAGAGCACCACCCGCTTCACCAATTCCTTGAATTATATCACCCATTTTTCACCTCGTACACATATTCATGCTTGCCGTGTTCCGTTCCGTCCTTGAGCCAACCATCTGGATGCAGGGCACGGAGTCGGAATCCAGCTTCTCTGACATATCGTTGAGCCCGTTTATTATTCCCCGCTACCATAGCCACGTAAGTCTTGAATTGAGGGTAATTCCTACGGAGCCAATCGAGCACCTGTCTGCCAATCCAAAGAGTCCGACCATATGCCACGGGGAGGAAGGCAATATGCAAGAATAACTCGTCATTTTTCTTAATTCCCAACACACAACCCAAGAAGACCTCTCCCTCATAGCAACCGATATATAGTATTTTATGCGGCAGATAAGGGATTTGGATGGGAGTCCCATCTTCACTCCGATCCGAACAGGCCCATGGTCTATTGTTGGGGCTGTTGAACGCCTCATCCACAAGAGTCATATCCATAAGTTCACGAATCTGGAGCATTACCCAACCTTCCATGAAGTGCCATCATAGTAGACCGGAATCGTAACCGTACCACCCGCCACAACCGTAGCCCCGAACGTAGGTGCGAGTGCGTTATTGACCATCGCCATCATTCCTAAGACTCCAGCCGGTAGGGAGGCAACAGCGTATACTGTAGTTGTTATTTTACTTAAAGTTCCAAGTGATGTAATATTTGGTTGTGCTGCGGTTGCTAATGTTCCTGTTATATTACCAGTTATAGTTACACCAGAAGAATTAGCAGTTAATACAGCAATTCCAGAAGGTTCTAAGGCAATAGTAGAACCAGCTATAGTTAATGGAGTATAAGCAGATGTTGATCTATTGTAGCTTTGGATTACACTGGACGTTCCATATTGAGCAAGTTCAATTCCCTGGCCAGTCGCACCAGAAGGAACAGAACCAGTTCCTTCAACTCTAATCATTTCAGTGCCATATTGCCGGATTCCACCATTAACCTCAACATCTCCAGTTAATGTAGAAATCCCAGTAATTGATAGAGAAGTTAATCCTGCTAGAGTTGTTACGATATTTCCAAGAGTTAAAATAGTTGAACCAAGGGTTAGCGTAGCATTAGAAGCTGCTCTGGTAGTATCAGTTGGATGAACATGATTGCCCAGAGATACAACAGTTCCACTTCCATAAGAAGCTGTTCCATCTACTAAGGGATTTGAAGAAGAAATACCGGTAATGGAGTTAAAAGAAATACCGGTAAGAATACCAGTAAATGCAGCAGATTGATCCGATCCAAGAGTCAGAGCAGTCTTCAGAGTGGAGGTTCCACTCGGAACGGTCTGAAATACTAAATTACCACCTAATGTGGTTGAGGTAAAATTATCCTGCGAGTATGAACGAATAGCAGCACAAGAACCCACATTATCTGAAGTATTATAACTCCCAGCAAACTCAAGAGAGCCCACTCTGTTTCCTGTCTGAACAGCCGCACCGGCAGGAGAATAACACAACTCAACCGTCACCCCACCTGTAAAACTTTGTGTGGTATTTACATTATGGAAATGTGCGGTCATTCCAGAGGAAACATAAAACTCAAATCCCGCATCTATTGGATTTGCTCCTCTGGGACCGAATTGAACTGTTGGCATTGAGGCATAACCAGTGGGATTATAAAAAAGATTAGCATTATCTTGAGCAAAAGTCCCTGTTGCTCCTGCATAAAGAACACTTCCTTGAGTAAAGCTGATAGGCTGTAAGTAGTCTGTTCCAGCAACCGCAGCAACGAGTGCCCCACTAGAGCCCTTCAGAATCCCGCTAATTGTTGTAGAAAGGGTAAGAACTGGTGTGGTAGTTGGGGTAGCGACGGTTCCACCAAACCCATTCGCTGTCGCTATACTGATGGAGGTTATGGTTCCTTGTGGGATCGGAGTATACGTATAAGAACCGCTTCCGTTATTGACCAGCGCACCTGAACTATTAGGGGTGGTGGAGATGGATTCAAGATTTTGAGCCAAGCCGATGCTGACCTGATAGGCATTCGTACCTGATTGCTGAGCCACGGTGATACCCTGAGTCGAGGGACTCGTAGTGATCTGACCGATGAAGTTAGCTCCAATATAGTTTATTTTGGGACTGGCCTGTTGATGGAAGAAGTTCATCCACTCGGGTGTGAATACCCCATTCTGGTCAACCGCAGGCATTCCACTCCGTGGCGGAAGGACAACCAAAGTAGATGTGGTAGGAGTAGCCATCACTGAGCACTTTCTCCAGTCTTGGCCATTATTTCAGCACCAAGAATGGCTACGTTGACCGGATCAGAGCAGGTAATACGCCACACACGATCACGATCTTCACCAAGTTTACGCCAAATTAATCGCTGGAATCGATTCCCATCCTGACCTAATGGGACGAGACGTTCATCCGTGTAGGTATAGCCCCCATCTTTTGAATAGGATAGGCCAACCTGGGGATCCGTGCCGATCTGGGTATATGTAGGCATTCCTTCCATATAGGAGAAGCTAGCCATATATTCGGTAGGCTGTAGCTGTGGAACCGTAGCACTAATCTGAGCCGTAATGACGGCAGCGGCCTGAACGACCGTATTCGTCGTATTCGTCACTTCAGCAAGTGGAGGAAGCTCGAACACCAATAACCCCTCTGAAGCCGTATAGGTCACTTGATCTGATAGGATGATGCCGGAGGTTTGTACGAGAGGTAGGAGCCCTACTTGAGGCCCAATCTGAGCACCCCAGATACCCACATAGCTGGTTCCATCTCCCACATAATTTTGGAAATATGGGGTAAGCGCAGGGAATGTAGAGACTGGGTTAATAATAGAAATATAAGCTGAAGGAGTCAGAGCCAAAGTTGCCGAACCAAATTGAACCACACTAGCCGCACTGAAGGGAGCCGGAGCGGAGAGATTATAAACCGATCCAGGTTGATTCAGAGCTCCAGAGGCCACAGAACTGATAGTAATTCCGGTTGACGTTCCCGAAACGTACATCATAGCCCCAATCGTAACCGATCCACTCTGTGGGGGTGTGGTTAGGGTTAGTTCAGATCCAGATGCAGAACAAGATGCGTAACCAGTCAGTATCTCTTGAGTCACACCAGTTTCTGCATACGTAGCTGCGATACTGCATCGATAGACTCCACTAAAGTTAGTAATGGGAGTTATCGTAGCGGTACAATTTCCAGAGGATACGACCGTACCGGTCTGTAAGTCAAACTGAGCACTCGCGGGATTGGGAGATCCAGCCTGTACGGCAAGTTGTACGTATCGTTGATTTGTTCTAGAAGCTGTAATGGTTTGTGAGGATTGGTCTGTTGTCCATCCTGGAGAAAGCTGATAGATAGATCCTGCGGCTCCCAACGTGCCACTTATCAAAGCGATCACTTCCTGATTAGGGGTAGAGAGAGCGGGACAATTTACCACATCGCCTAGAGCTAGAGTATTATTTGTGAAGACCGTATTCAGAGTCATCTGATAAAAATGATCTAAAAAGACACCTTCCGTACTGAAGGTTCCGACTCCTCCGGTTAGTGTGGTAGTGGTAGGAGCTGCCGCACCCTGAGTCGCATAGACCGAGAAATTGGTGTAATGTCCAGCCACTACCGTATATGGAACGCTGATCTGATGAGGATTCAACGTATTATCTTCAGTCAGATACGTACCCGCAGCGGACTGAGTATAGTCTGGAGTGAGCCATTTTCCACCAACTGGGAAACAATTCATAGCTGTCCAACCGAGTCCAAAATTGGTGCTGGATAGGCATAGATTCTGATTTGTCTGCGGAGCTTGCTGCTGGAGATTATTCCCACGCCAATCTGCAACGTAAATGCTAGCCGTGGCAGTGGCCGGATAGATATTTTGAATCTGATAATCAGTCTCAACTCCATTACCGTTGCCGATAGTCAGCAGAGGACTAACCAGCGGGGCCGAATTGATCGTAACCGTACCGTTCCCATTAGATGTATAGCTCTGTGACCAGTTAGATGTGGGGCCAGTCGAATTAACCGTTACGGAGCCGGTTGGAACCTGTGGAGTCCCATCTGTACCCAGTAGCGTATAAGTAGGGCCATTCCCACCCATCAGCACGTTCGTAGCTGTTTGGCTGACGGGGCTTCCGACTCCAGTCTGAACGGAGTATCCGGTTCCATCCAACCCCTGACCGGCCTGAACGTCAAGTTGGAATTGGCTGTAGAAGACACGCTTGAACCCACCACTCTGGTGAGGAGTTCGGCGCTCTCTACGGATTGGTACACCGTTGAAAGTAAAATTATTCTCATCCAATAGGTAAATATTGCCATTCTGGAAATCTCCACACAGGTGAGCAGAGCCATAACCACTAATCTGACAGTTAATGTGGAATTGAACGAGATCACGAGAATACACCCCATTGGAGAAGTAAGCCCTCTCATGCCACATCTTGTGAGCCAAATCATAGCACCATGTGGTGGTTGAGTTGGGGTTATTTAAACAATAAAAGCTGTGCCCACCCATCTGGTAGGTCCAAGCTATGGTCTGACTCAAGTCACCCAGACTCTCCATCCATGTTTCTACCGCATGGTTCGAGACGCGCATGGCTCTGTATCCGAAGGCCATGGCGACCTCAGCGGTGCCCCTGTCGTCATTGCTGAGCCATAGAAGCTGTCCAGCGATCTGAGCGACCGTCCAGGGTGCCGCACAGCCATGAGGGGCCGTAGCTCCAGGAATCTGCTGATATTGGTTGGTCGTGGTTCCTCCGCCTGTATTCTGGTAGACGGCTAGGCTGCGGGTTCCGAGCACCCAGATCAGGTCATGGTCTGAAATGATACGACTTACGTTGTCACTACCGAGGTTTACCTCGATAGTATTGGAATCATTTATGTTAAGTGGATCTGAGGCGTAATAGCCGGTGATGGTGTTGGGTTGGGAGAAGATGAATGCCCCGTCCTGGAAGTTGATGAAGTTGGAACCCACATAGCCGGTTCCGCTGTTCATCTGATAGACTGAGGTAGTTCCCTCCTGGAATACGTAACCGGTAGGACTCCCATCCACTACGACAACCTGATTGATCAGACCGCTATTCAGCACACCCTGATAGTAATTGGGCACACCATCGCAGATGGAACAGAAGCCCGTCTGGGTAGTGAGGGTTTGCAACAGAGTGTGGGTAAATGTCAGATTTGAACCAGTTACGACTGGAGTCAACAGGTATAAACCATTACCAGCAATGCAATAGATGTAGTTATTGGCTGTGCGCCATAGAGCCCTGATGGGACTCCTGGGCAACATATGAGTTAGGGTAAGACCCGGCACGGTGGTGAGCATCTCCGGTTCACCTTCTTTGCCCATGCCCATCTCGTCCGCATCCGGATACATGTTTATGCAACGCTGGGAATCATAAGCTAGCGATTTCAGGGCGTAAGTGGGGCCGAGTAAACCTTTTAATTTCATTACTTATCCTCATGTATGCTGGGTCGGGGTGGGGGTTCCTTGGGCATAGGGGTTTCGCGCTTGGGCATAAGTTATCGGGTGAATCCGGTCATTGTAGGCAGGGCAGAGTAAGTGACTTTCAATGCATCCTGGCTGGTGAGCCGGAAAAGGCCCGCCGTGGTTCCCATCGTGATTATTTGCCCATTGCGAACAATCTGGATCAGGCTCACTGTTCCTCCTGAAACGGATGCATCCATTTCGTTAGTGCCAAGATTGGTATAGGTGAATGGTGAAGCGGTGACGCTGATGGAGAATGGATTTGACGGGGGGCTGTTCTCTATTCGGCCCAATCCTTGATTGTAGTTATCCCGCAGACGTAACAAACCACCGGAAGAATCCGTGATGGCCGAACCGTCGTTATTCTGGTTGTAAGTGGCTCCGCTTATCAAGTTATAGGCAGTGTTGGTGGTAGCCAAGAACTTACTATGACTACCGCCGATTACCTTGTTGATTACTGCCGTTCCATCAAAAGTAATCTGTGTATTGGTGTTAAGACCGATGAATTCGTTACCCCGCCCAAGGCAATAGACGTCATGGTTGATATTGGATTCAAAGTCGGTTCCGATGATCTTATTTTTGATTGCATTGGCCGTCAGGCTCACCCCTACGCTGCCAATGCCCTCGATCGTTCCCCCAAGAAACACATTTCCTTGCGCCCAGTCAAGCAATACCCCAACCGATGATGTCCCCTCAATGATGGGATCTGGGAAATAGACGTAGCTGCACAACTCGCCAGCACCACGCTCAGTCAATTTCAACCCGTTGGCTGGCTGTGAGTACCATGTATAGCCCTGCACGTTGTTTGAGCAGACAAAGCTAATTTCGGCGCAAACCCCAAAATCTACCTCCATCCCGGAGTAAGTTGTGCCTGCGCCGTTGACCTGGAAGCCGAGCTTGCAACCCTGGAGGATGGCGCGGCAGTAGACACCGTTCTGTGAACCAGATCCGCCCTCGACGATGAACTTGTTCTTCCATCCGAACCGAAGACCGTAGACACCGCCGCTGACCGAGCCACCGTCGATGATCACACTGTTCCCCAACCCCGTGTTGCGCAGATAGACCACGCCATCAGCCACAATTTCAGCATGGCTGAGCGCCCAGTTTGGGGAGACCGAGTATGCGTAACGCCCAGAGGGGAAGACCAGCCGTGGTTTGAAGGTTGTAAAGGTGGACAGGTATGTGCAAGCGGCCTGCAAAGGCGTGGCTAGATCGAAGGTTGCTGTCCCTGCCTGGACATCCGCAATCTGTGCGGCAGTCAGGAAGCGGAACACGGAAATATTCTCTGAGTTTATCTCATGCTGGGTGGTGGATACCTCTCCCGTTATCCCGAGGTTTTCCCCCACCAGCGCAGCCCCCTGCCCTGAGGCGGTGGAGGCGAGTTGAGCCAGAACAGCAGCAGCTGCAGCAGCAGCTGTGTTACTGACAGTGGTTTGGATGGATTGTAAGTTATCCACCGGATAATCAGGATGCTGAACATTATTCACATCCGTCACATTCAGCTTATACGTATAAGGCCCGAGCCATATCTGAGCCTTCCCATACTCATCCAGGATGACCGGATTGGTGTTGGGTACAGTGAGGGTCGCATCCGTATAGGTTGTGAGCGGGGTCAGGGTTCCGGCCTGATACGAATATACCTTACCTCCAGCGAGAGGGTTGTTATTCTGATCCGTCTCATAGAAGAGCGGGGAGGTGATGAGAGAGGCTGAGGAGTTTGTCATTTAGTTACCATTAGTAGGAGGGATACCATTTGGTGCCGTCATAAGTCATTATCATTGCTTTGCCAACTACAGCAGTTGAAGCAAGAGCAATATTACCAGCGGTTGTGGTGGTAAACGCAACATCAGGAATAATAGTGATTTGGCCGATAAATCCGGTATAGGGCACATTGATTGTTGCTACCGCACCAGCGGTGGTAGTCAGATGGAATATTGATCCGGTGGGAGTGATGGTAGAAGCGTAGGCAACGGAAATCCCTACGACGATACTATTTGGACTGATGTTATCCACCGGATAGTGAGCCTGCTGGACACCCGCAGCATTGAGCAGGTTGAATCGATAAGCTGTCACATTGTTCAGCCAGAGCTTAGCCTGTCCATAGTTGTCCAATACAATCGGGTTGGGCATCTGCGTGGTCAGTGTATTATCTGTGAAGGTAGCCTGCGGAGTGGTCGTCCCGGACGCATACGTATAGAGCAGGCCACCCGCTAGGGGTAGGCCAGTCAGATTGTCTACAGCACTGAAGAGTGGGCTGGTTGCCTGTACGGCGTTCGGATTGTAACTCATTAGTATTCCTTCATTCCATGCATGGGCTTCTTCGGAGTCTTCTTAGCCCTATCCTGAACAGATAGAGCGATGGCTACCGCTTGCTTCTGAGGTTTACCAGCGGCCATCTCGGTCTTGATGTTCTCAGAGACTGACTGTTTTGAACCTGATTTGTTAAGAGGCATATCTGAACCTTAGCTGTTGATCCATGCGCTGATGCTACCACCAGAAAGTCCGCTGACCTGACACTTGTAGTAGTTGTACTTGACCGCAGAGCTAGCGTAGAACTGAGCCACGTTACCCGTTCCAGCCGTAAAGGTGAGGGTAGTGACGTTGTTCCAGTTCACACCAGAGATTGATCCAAGGAAGGCTACGGTGGCGGCAACGCCAGCGACTGAGCCGATGGCTTCGAAGTGAACCGTATCGGAGGCTGGGTGACCAAACACTCCAGGAAGGATTGAGTTGGTGGAAGCGATTCCGAATAGATTGGGGGCGGTAGGTAGGGCCATTTCTTACTCCTAGGGATGAGGGCTTAGTAGCCCCACTTTTTTGCATTCTGAGCAAATACGATGCGCTTCTTCTCAGCAGGCGAAGCGTTCTTTTTAGCCTGTTCCAGCTTCTTTGCTGGGATTTTCTCACCTTCAGGAACCCCTAGGTCTTTATGGAGCAATCCTTTATGTGATGGTTTGATGTGAATACCAGATTTCTTAGCAGCCATATAGTCCTCCGTATAAGAAAGGAAAAGTTTATTTTATTACGTACGAACCCGACCGCGTGACGCCCATGTCATATCTGAACCGGCTGCGGCCCCACCCCAAATCCCATCATATCGGGTCTTCGGGATTTGCTGATTGATGTTGTTGATGGCTGAACGGGCTTGAGAAGCCTTCGCCTTGAAATCTGGGGTTAGGACACGCTCGAAGTGCAACGCGAGGATCTCAGCGAGGCTGAGCTTGATGGCCATGCTGTATCCAGGAGGAGCGTAGAGCGTATTCGTCAGAGCCGTGACCTTATTCAACTGCTCCCACACATACAGGATGCAGTTGGCATTGACCTGTGGCACCGGCCAGAAGCGCAGATTACGAACCGGATCGGCGCAATCATCATAGACGAACAGGGGCCATAGGCTACTCGTATTCTTCTGCGGGACTCCGATCCATTCCTCCAAGGGAATCTGAGGAATCTCCAACTCGACCGGCTGACTATTACCAGCAGGGAATTGGATTGATACTTTCTCGATCTTGACCGGACGAGGAATATTCCAACTGTAATCAGTCGGATAGGCGGAAATGAACGTATTCGTCTGAGGAGTTACGAAACCGCAAAGACTACCGTTCACACCCGTGATGGGTAGCGGAGCCGTCCAACTTAGTGTATATTGGTTTCCGGTCAGAATACCAGTGATGGTCGTATTGGCTGGCACACCGTTCGCAATCAGCACATTGCCTATCTGAACCGTTCCTGGAGTGCCTGACACTACAGTCATCACATCACCCAGGATATTACATACGAATGGGTTGACACTCCCAACCTGATAGGTCTGAATGTTGTTCTGGAACGGGAAGGTGAATGGGGTGGTGCTGAATACAAGCAGATTCTCATTGTCCCACTGATCCATAAGATCATTGAGAGTAGTCAGGCCCAATTGGGTCTCATAAGGAGTTAGAGGGCTGGTCGTATCCCATATGCCAATTAGACTGTAGGCAGCCTCAATCAAGTCTAATGCGGTAGGGTTGCCCATATTACTTCACCTTCTTCACTCTCAATTGCTCGATGCTCTGGTTCAGCAGAACGATCATCTGATCCTTCTCCCGTAACTCTTCTTCCAACGTCTCAACCAATTGCTTCAGTTTGGCAATCTCGGCCTTCGGGTCAGATACGTGAAGTTCTTTATACCATGGCTTCGTCGTCCATAGCTTGCGTTCTTTCTCCGGTAGGGAGTCAAGAAAGTCCTGAGAGGGAACGAGACATGACTGTCCGGTTTCCATACGATACATCCATTGCGGAAATTCCATGCACACCTCTAAAAAGCCCCCTACGAGAGGGGGCTATAGTTCATTTCTCAGCAAATATTAGGGCTGGGTGAGGCTGACGGTATTGAGTGCCGCCAACAGAGCCGCAACGGCTGCGAGAATGGGATTGAAGGATGCGGCAGTCCAACCAGCAGTGTAACCAGTCTGTCCAGCGGTGAGGCCGGTCAGATTGACGTTGGTGAGATTAGCATTTCCGCCAGTGATACCAGTGCCGCCGAAGAAGGCGATGGTATCAGTCTGGGACTGCCCAACAACTGCGCCAGGAGCGACGACAGTGCTGAGGGGTGAGGTGGTCTGATAAGGGGTAGAAGCCATTTTGTATTTTCCTTTTTATGAGAGAGGGGAGGCGAAGAAGAGGGTCGTAATCTGATTACGACCCTCCAAGTCGTATCTTATTCGACCACGACAGTTGCGAAACCCTGACGCAGAGGAGCAGCATTATACAATGCGTCCAGCCGGAAGAGCAATTTGTGGTTATAGCCATCCAACCAGAAGAGAGTTGAGCAGCGGAGGCCAGTTTCCGGATCCTTCATGCGGGAAGCAAACTTGTTCCCACCAGCGACACCACCAAGGTTAGAGGTATCGATCAGGTCACCAAGGCAATATGCGATGGCTTCGGGGTGGAACACAAGGCTCTGACGAGCAATCTGACCGGTTCCGGCAGTCAGTGCGGTAGCGGTGGTGTAACCCCATGGATTGATGCTAGCGGAGCCGGTGGGCAGGGCGTTGATGTTCTGCAAGGGGCCGGTGAGGTGGAACGGGGGGCTGAAAGTGATGGTGTTGGTGACCTGAGAGATGACGGTGAAGTGCTTCAACTCAGCCTGGACGCCATTTCCCTGGGGATTGACGGCCTGGACGCCACTGATGGTGTATTTCTCACCTGGGTTGAACGTTCCGCTCATGCCGCTGACGACGATAGTGTTCCCACCATCAGTTGCACCAGAACTATAAACGATGGTTCCGCTCCAGGTTCCGAGGGTGAGGGAAGCGGCATTTGCGGTGGATTCGAAATCGATCCCAGCAGCAGAGCCAAGCTGTCCGGTGTCCCAACGATTGCTCACATCCTTCGCGGGGTGGAACAGAGTGGTCACACCCTGCCAGATATCAGTCACGGTGTGGGGATTTAGGGCTGCGAAGATGCGTCCGTCATCCCACACGGCAGACTGGGTCTGCATGGTGGAGTAAGCGTCAACCGGAACCTGCATGTTGGTCAGAGGAGTTCCAGGCTTGCCAGCAAACTGGTTGAAAGCGTTGGAGTTGGTTGCGCTGGGCAGGAGGGTATTCCATGCCTTGATGTCCATATCTTGGTAAAGGCGCTTTGCCATCGGGTCTGCGATGTTGGTGTAAAACTCATCAATGTTCAAGGTCTGATCCTTGATGGTGATTTCATAGTCAACGCCAAACTGGAGCAACTGCACGGGGGTGTAGTAGTCAGCGTAGGCTGAGGGAGATGCGGTGGCTCCGGTGCGGAGGCTGGGGAACCATGGGGTGCGGATGTTGATCGTGTCACCGATCTTTCCGGAATCTGGACCTCCGTTAGTAGCTCTGAAGCTACCCGCAAAGTCTCCGTCCCAGCGACGAGCGCAATGAGGTACCATAACTAGGTGGTTCTTAACCTGCTTCAGTGCTTTGGCGGTGATGAATGCCTGATTGTTATATACATTGCTGATTGCCATTATATTTTTCCCTTTCGTTTAGCCGGTCAGGCTAGGAAATTAGTAGCCGACGAAACCAAAGTTCTTGGTGGCGGCTGATTTGTTCTGAGTGGTGGTCTTGACCGGTTTGATTGGGGCTGGGAGACGTTTCGTGCTCTTAGGTTCTACTACAGGAGCGGCATCAGATTCTTCAGCGGCTAATTTGGTTTCAATCCTGCCAATTGCTTTGGCGGTTCGGATTGGGTCCATCTTGGCGATGCTAATGGCCTGATCGGAGTTGGCCAGCAGATAATGCCAGAGTTCTCCGGGTTGATCAGATTCAAGGATGAGTTTGAATACCGTAGGATTGGAGGTCTTCATGCCAGAGGCAATTCGTTCCTGATCCATCTCAATGAGTTCCGGTAGTTCCTCATACTTCTTCAACATCTGCTGTTTCTGTTCCTGGAACGTCTGAACCTTGCTCTGAACATCCCTCTGATAGAACTTCATGTCGATTCGGAAATCGTCATCCTGTTCACCACGGGGATATGCGGCTGGGTTTGGCGCATCAGGATCATAAACGGCTTGCGGTTGAGCTTGCTGTTGCTGACCTGTCTGTTGATATCTAAGAGCTTCTAGCTGACCCTTGAGACGTTCTTTCTCTCGAACCAACTTAGCGATACGAGATTCTGCTTTCGTATCACGATGTTTCGGACCCTTAGCCTCGACCTTGGGCTCCGCGTCTTCAGCCTCAGAGAGGGCAGAGTCGTCTGCTTCCTCTTCGGTCTCTTCCCGCTCGGTCTCCTCGTGAGATTCGGGCTGCTCCGCATCCTGGGTTTCGGGCTCTAGTTCGGGGGAGGGATGATCATCATCCTTAACTCCTTGTTCCAGCACCTTGTTAAAATCCTTGATATCGAAGACTTCGTCAAAACTTTCGGGCATCATGGCTCCTGCGTGAGATATCGCGGTCTCAAGTCCGCTACAGGATTTTGTGCGAGATTCCAGAACTCGTCATTTATAGGATATGAAAGTTAAAAACTTTGTGTGGGGTTTTGCGTTGGTGTAGGAGTACCCACTCCGGCACCGGCCTGGACTGGCTGCGGAGCCGTAAGTTGCCCTAACAGAGCTTCATGTTCAGCCGCATTCTTGTCCAGCACATGCTGATGGACTTGAGCGATCAGACTCTTGGAGTGGTCAGAAGTGGCTCTGATTTCCTCCAACTCGGCTTTCATGGTCGTTAGAGCGGCATCATGATCCAGACCCTTCTGCTGCTTGATCAGTTCGGTCTGGTTCTCCAACGTAGCAATCTTCAGCTTCGTCGCCTCTTTATCTGCTAGCTGGGTCTCGGTCTGGAGGGTCTGAGTCAATTGCTGGATCATCTGGTGAGCCTGATCAAGCTGCTGCTGAAGCTGAGTCGGTGAGGGCTGACCATTCTTATCGGTCTGCAACTGTGGGGGCTTCATTTTGTCCAACATGTCCGCAATTGTCGCGGACTCGGGGAAATCCATCAGACGGATGATATCGGCTGTGCAGAACTGCATGACCATCTGATTCTTCATAGCCAATTCAGTCAGGACGTTGAGATTTTCCTGCCTACGGGTAGTGTAGGAGGGGCCGGTATCGACGGTGACATCATACTCACCGGTCGTAACGTCATAGACTTTAGCCACACCATTCTCATCCATCTCGTGATTCTGCTCAGTTCCAGGCTGAGGCTGTCCGTTAATTGTGATCAGCTTATGCTTGTCATCGATTCCAATGATGCGGATGACTCGCTCCTCAGAGTAAATCTTCGGAATGAGATCGAGCAGTTGATGTCCAATGACTCGGATGGCTCTGGATAGGTTGTCCGAATAATTGTAATGAGCTACTGAACCAGCCTGTTGCAATGCCTTAATAGCGACACCGCTCTGGTCGTTAGCCATCTTCTCACCCATGGTGGGATCGTACATGGCGTTCGCAGACTTGATGTCATTCTCCAGGGTGGACATCACCTGGAGCATTCCTTGGATTGGAGGCTCAGCGGTCTGACGGATTGGAGGAGGCAATGGGGTCTGATGGTCGTCAGCGACGATAGCGTAAGTCAGATACGGAAGGTCAAGAATATTGACGCTAGCCCACTCGTCACGATGATTATCAACTGAGCCTTCGGCCACAAGCCATGGATTCTTAGGAGCCCTGGCGATCATTTCTAACGTGACTGTTTTCACAGTGTTAAGCATGATTTGGGTCTCTTTATTGTTCCTGATTAGACCACTGAATACGCGCGTACCATTATCCAATAAGCAATCACCGAAGACTGGGATGACTGGAATATCTTTGCCGATCCACTCAGACTCTTCCAACACTTCCATACAACAGAGCTTATACCATTTGACGCTAGCTCTGGTGTCTTCACGTGATTGGGTGACTTGACGTAGCTGACGCTTCGTGCAATCATCTCGATCCATGATCGTCCCATCCTTCAACTTAACGAGGGTGTAGGTTTCATACTCCTTGACGAAATATTCGCATACCATCGCAGCAGTGCGGTCTTGGTCGAACCATTCTGGATAGCGACTAGCGATGTTCATCCATGCTTGTCTGGATTGCCCAGAAAGTTCCGCATCGGGGTAGAGACGCTTGAATTCATCATCAGGGATCAGATCAAGGATAAACGCATAGTTGATGTCTGAACCGTCAACCTTTCGGAATGCGGGATCCACGTAGACCATAAACGGATTGGGGACTTCTTCGATAAGGATGCGCTGGTTGAAACTCTTATCTTCGTAATCGGTGAGGAGGCGGATGAAACCGATCCCACCCTGCACCGCGTGCTCGAAAGCGGTATCATATGCCAAATCAGCCTTCGATTGGTACTCAATATGTCGGGCGATACCCTGGAGCACATTAGCTGTGTCTTCGTCGGCGGTATTGTTGACTGCGTTGAATCTGATGGCTGGGCGATTGGATTTCTGTTCATTAACAATTTGTTTTACTTGAGCGTTCAGCCGGTCTGAGGCGATCGTGGGTTTCCCCTCACGTGCAGCCCGAGTGTCACTCGGCCACTGATTAGCTACGTTCAAGAAGTTGGTCTCATCGATTGACAGTTTATATTGTGAGTCCCAACTTTCGACAGTCTTGCGGAAACGTTCACGCACCTCATCCATGAAGTTAGTGGGCTCTGAAACAATGTCTTCTTTCATCGGAGTGTCCTTTATAAGTTTTGCATCCAGTTGGTGCCGAGAGCGGCAAATTGCTGTCTAGCGTAGGCTTCTGACTGTGGTCTGCGAACTAACTGACCAAGCTCGTTTAGCTGGGGTTCTGGTTCACGATCAGGCATGGGTTTGAGCTTATGACCCTTGATAAGTGGTGTTATCGCATAACGCATCGCATCGATACAATGATCGTCTTTTTCCACAATCTGCGGGAGCACCAGATTGGTATTCCGATCCACCTTATACGAATAGGAAGCAAGTTCTAGGAGCGTATGAGTGCAACGAGGATGGACGATAATCCGGTTGAAAGCTCGGAGTCGTTCCACTCCATCCAGGATTGAACCAGACCATTTTGGGACCGCAACGCATCGTGGGAAACCGTGTCTGCGAAGATGAGATATCGTCTCAGGCCGTGCCGAGTCTGCGTAGATGATGTGGGTCTGACTACCAGGAATCTCTTTCATCGCATCTGGCATATGCTCCGTCTCAAGGCCGACCTCGTAGAGTTCATGTTCAACATAGAGTCGATCATCACAGACCCAGCATTTCATCAGAACGGTTGGATCGATAGCGAACCCGAAGTCCATGCCGAATAGAGGGCTCCATAGGTCTTCATCAGGCGTAAATGCTTTGCTGACGAACTTGCCCTTGAATACAGAAGCTTGCGAATGACTGATAGGCTGGCCTTCCCAGATATGGAGATAAGTTTCATAATCTGTAGCCTTGCATTGCAACATCTGGTTCTTAAGCACTTGAGGGAAATATGGGTTATCCCAATATTCCATTTCAATAACGATGCTATCTGGAGGGGGCTCACCAACAATGAAGAGGCGGCTGATGGGGTCCCGATCCATCTCTCGGTTTAGCGTACACCATATCTCTGAACCCTCCGCTCGGATCGTAGGATCGAGTTTAGTCCATGTGTTTGCTGTGATTGAGGATGCTTCCTCTATCCATACGAAGTCAGGGGAGTTCATCGATTTCAATCCGCTGATTGTCTCTTCGTTCAGACCAGCGAACAAGAACTCACTACCGAAGATATTCCTAATGCTACGTTCCTGGATGGTAAAATAGGGATCGAGGTCATATTCCTTGATGATCTTCACCAGCATGGAGTGAACGGATTCGGTAATGTTGGATTGAAATTGACGAGCGCATAGGATGCGGTAGGGGCCTTCCATGCTCTTCAGGATAAGCATCCTCGCTACCGATTCAGATTTAGCACTACCTCTTCCACCCCACAGAATCTTGTATCTGGCAGGGCGGAATAATGGTTTTACCTTCTCAGGTAATCGGATACTAATCTTTGGGGCTGTCATCGGGCTTTTCGAAGCTGATACGGATGGCTGGGAGGCTGGGGTCTCCGCTGATCTGGGTAATCTGAGGAATAATACGAGCTAACAGGCCGCAATAGGATTTCGGATAAGAGTCTCGTAATTGTTCCAGATAAGCAATGACACCACGTTTACCAGTCTCAGGATCCTCATAACTATCAGCAGATGCAAGAATTGCGGCTCTCAAATCACCTGTGAACTTGTTAGGAACTCCCTTGGGTCTGCCAGGACCACGCTTCGGAAGTTTGCCTTCAGTTTCTGGATTGAGGTTTGACATAGGATTGGGTTTCTTTTACTTATTGGTTATAACTTCGTCTTCATGCAAACCCCACTTGTCATAGCTAGCTTTTATCGTGGTGGTTCCATGGCCTTGCGATGCTTTCTCACGCCGTCTTTCGACTTCGTTGTACACATCGGTAGCACCTTCATTCGCCATGCGCACAAAAGAGGGTGCGGTAATCCGTTTTTTGAACGAGATTTTATGACATTGGGGACATTCTGTCACCTCTTCGGCGGAAATTGACTCGATCTGCTCCGTCTCGTACCCGCATTCGCAACGTCTAGGATAGAGTGGCATTTTACTCACCCTCAAGCAAATTGAACATCTGATAGACGAGGGCAGGCACGAATACCTTGGCGAGACGATCCTTGATCTGGCCAATCTGGTTGGTGGTGACTGAACCATCATTCTGGGCTATTTGACCTATCTGGCCGAGGTCGTACATCTGAGTAGGGGTCAACGCACGGTCTGACTCCAGAGAGGTAATCAGGGCTGTCTGGATGGCCTTGCAGAGGGTGAGAGGCTCTCCGTTCATCAAGTAAGGCTCGCCATCATACTGTTTCAAGGGCAGATTGAAATTAATTTTCATCGGGAATCTCCTTTTATGGGTCAGATATTTCAAAAATATTGGCAGAACTTCTGTTTTGATTTCAGAGTGACGTAATGCGTCACATTGGAGAAGTTTTTAAAAAGTGACGTAATGCGTCACATGGGGTGGGAAAAATTCCCTGTCCTCTATTCCTCTAATAAATAATTCAATGCAAAAATCACGACGATGGGGGGTACACTGGGAGTATATTGCCCATTTTGGACATAACTGCTATAAATACATTATCGAAAATATTGTTAACCATTTTTGCGGATTTTGTGGTATGATAAGTCATGGAGGATGAGATGATTCAGAAATCAAAGCAGACCTGGGAAGTCGGACAGACCGTTCAGGTGGGGTTTCTCAGGCTGACGGTTCATAGCTTCATCCCGAAGACGGATAAGACCCTCAACGATACGTTCCCCTACGGCAGTCAGGATGGCTGCCTGCTGATGGGTCTGAACGGGAAATCCTATCTGTTCCGTCCTCATTGCGGGATTGCGAGAATCTGATGCGCCGATCCTACGGTTCCCATAACCTTCCTTCCCCTCCGACTTCCACTGGTCGGCTCCTTCGAATTGAAATCCCCGCTCCCAAGACTGATCTGGAAATGGTTCAGATGGCGGAGACCTATGGGATGTTCGCAAATGATTTGATCTGGTCCAGTAGTGTGAAAGATTTCATGCGCCGATTGAACAGATGCGTCAGAAATCATCTGGCTGAACGCTGCGGTCGAAAGGTGGAAGAGGTTCCGGACCAAGAAGTGGATATCAGAGAGGGGATATTCCTCGATATCCAGCGGATGAAGCGGAAAACAGCTAAGGAGAAGCGTGAGTTTGCCATCGCGGATAGGGTCGAAGCTGACCGCTTGGCCAAAGTTTTTATAGCTTTAGTGATGAAGAGATCGTCCCCAAGAAGGCGGTCGAAGAAATAGTTGTTGCGGACGAATGTGTTAAATGATAAACCATTTAACACAAATACCATGATGATGGGGGGTACACCCTGGAAAAAAAGCGAAAATCTCCATTATTGAATCATGGGAAAAAATATAAGTTGCGAAATATCATGAATCGAGTATCATATATGTAGGGCAAGAGGAGAAGCCGACCAACCCCTCAAACGGAGAGCAAAATGAAGGTTAAAATTCAAGTGTCATTTATCAACGAACTTAAATGGATGGAAGATATTGATTTCAAATCGGCTGAGTCGATGGCTGCGTGGATAGACTACCGCGAGACAGGAGACGGTTGGGGATACTTCCCAATCTTCCATTCGGAGGCGGATGCGAAGCAGTTTGGCTTCGAGCAAATGACGGGGGGTGAGTGGGCACTGTTTATGCCCATGTATACGGATTGCGGACGGGTTTGCGGTGAGTATATAGCCACGATGGCAGATGTCGAAGAATAATCTACTCATCAGATAGGCTCGCCCAAAAGCCTCTCAAATATGGGCATTTCATCATCAGGGAGTCCAAAATGGACATGCAAAAAGACCAATACGATTATTATGTTTTCGACCTCGAAGGCAGCAACCTTTACGAAATGAGTTTCGAAGAGCGAGAGGAATGGCTCGCCAAGGCTCCCAGGAGGGTCCAGGACGAGTCAAAGCTCTCGGAGGGTGTGATGATGCTCCTAGCGGAGCGAAGGCGTCTCCTGGAACGTAGGGAAGGGGGCCGATGATGGCCAGCGCAACAGTCTATATTTGGTGGAAGACACGTGAAGCCTTTCTCGCAGGAGATGTGGAAGGTGCAGAGTTGGAAGTGCGGATTGGAAATATAATGGGCTACGCGGGCTCTAGGGGGCTCACTCTGGAAGAGCTTTTGTTCCTTGGACAATTCGAGGAAGCCGGTTCGGACAGTAATGTCGATTGCGGAAAGTTTTATGATGATGATGATGCTGACGATGAAATAAAAGAGTATGCGAAAAAATCAGAAGAGTATGCGTGCTTCTCCACTTCCCGTTTGGATGAGGAAAAATTAATCGAGGCACCTACTTGCCCTCTCATCGAAGGTATCCTGAAATTAATGGATGAAGCCGATTTTAGGGAGGGGCTGGTGCCCGTCGGATACCAGTAAAAGCATCTCCCTTTCCGACCTATTTTGAGAAACCCTTGAAACATATAGAAATACAGATACACGGATACAGAATTGAATCATGGGAAAAAATATAAGTTGCGAAATATCATGAATCGTGGCATTATTAGTTATGGAGGCAACACCATGAACAACCACGAAACTGAAATCTACCTCATCACCAAGCTGACGGCTCTGTGCCGCTGCCAGAAGTGGCTGAATCTGAGATTCAAGACCAATCGATTCACCACCCCGAAATGGTTCCCCATCTGGGCGAAGCAACTGATCGGAGTCGATTCCTTCTGGGCTGAGGTCTCAGATGGGAACCGGATCTTCCAGAAGCAACTGGACCGGAAAGTGTTTAACACCCTGCTGCTCTGGGTGGATATGGCCACAGTCCCACAGGACGAGGAAGACGGGAAGCCTGTCCTGCGGATGCGGCTCAACTTCAGACCCACTGAGGATGCGGAACTGGATCGCAAGCGGTTCCAGTTCGCCAAGGAACGGCTGAGCGTTCGGCAGCGGGAGCAAATCCGAGGCATCATGGAAATGCGCGAAGCCTGTCAGGACTTCAGACTCAGCTTCCAGCGGTAAGGGCACCGGCCCCCAGCCATTGATGGGGGCCTTCTTTATAGAAAGATTCAACATGATTGACCCCAAGTATGATTATTACGATTTCGATGCGGATCTGGCGGAGGGTGGGATCCAGAAATACAGTTCAGAAGAGCTGGCGGAATGGGTCGCCAAGGCCCCCCGGAGGGTCCAGGAGGCTCCGGAGGAGTCGGAGGGTGTGATGATCCTCTTGAGGCAGAGAGAACGTCTCCTGGAGGCCAGGAAATGAATCTAGCTTATATCACGGCATTCGATTGGAACTCTGCGACTCCTGCCACTTGGGTCGATTACGTTTTGATAATCGGCGTGGCCTTGGTATGTTGCGTGGTCTTGATCGTCTTCGACCACCTCTAGTCAGACCAGTCCAGAGTAGACCAGAAGGGCACCGCAGGGTGCCCTAGCTTTGTACAGGAGACTCGGAACCGGCACCGGCCTCTCCTAGGATATCCCAGAGGTCAACTCTGATCCTGGGGCATCTTATCGTGAAAAAAATATCGATTGGGGGCTGGGGGGCTATGTTGAATCGGTCGATAGGACAGGATGGACTACAATTTATTGTATTCTATTATGATTAGTTGCCACACGCTGCCAACGGCAGCACACGACAACGATGGCAACACTCGTTGCCACTCGGTAACGAACGACAACGAAGGAAACAAGTGGCAACTAAACGTAATAGAATATCTACTTACCTTCTTCATTTAGTTGCCGAGTGCTGCCAGTGGAACCGAGTGGCAACGAGTGTTGCCATTTTACATACTAACCAAATGGACATACGAGAAAAAATGTAACTAGCGAACATTTCTGAATATCTTTTCCTAAGATATCGAGTAACATTTCTATAGGAGACAAACAGATGAACCCGATTGAAAAAAATATCCCCCTTCCCACCTTCGATGACGAAGTTCCACTTGAGCAGATGGAGATTGGAGACTCCTACCTGCTTGATTTTGACTTGCTGACCCCTCGAAAGCTACAGGCTGCTAGACTTGCGACTCATTTGGCAAAATATGGGAGGAAGAACGACCAGCATTTTCTCTATCGGACTCAGATTTCCGGCTTTCGGATTTGGAGAGATAAGTAATTATGGCCGCCGCTGTCTTGCAATTTCGACATCAGGAGCCAAATATGGTTAAAGATTTTAATCCAAAACGTAATCGAAGAGAACCAATCGTGAGGGTTCCAATTAGTATAAAAGCTGTTCTCGATACTGATGCCTCTGATGAAACAGTTGGTCGGATGGTTCGGGCCGCAACTTATTTATTTCGTTCAGAAATGAGGACTCTTGATGGGGTGGAGTATCGCTGCCCTGATGCTCCGGAATGGCCAAGTGATTTAGTCTTCCAAGCCCAACGAGTCGGCTTCACTCCAGAGGAGTGGATTGGGCTTCGCTTCTACTGGCATAGTTTTAGAGATGAGGTTTTAGAGCAGGTTGAACGAATGAAGGCACTGGCTAGAAAGAACGGTCATAGCGGAGCCAAGCATGGAAAAGGTGATTCGGTCGAAGAAGAAGAAGAAAACCTAGAAGGGGGAAACTGATGTATCTGATTGACCTAAACTTAATGGAAATGCCTAAACCTTTTACCGTCTGCCCAGAATGCACCCAAGGGAATGGCCTAATTCATCTCCCTAATGGCACGGCACGTCAATGTGATTGCACTTTGCGAAGAAACTTCAAACATTTGGTTAATCTTCCGCTCTTGAAATCACCGAGTAAACTCAATAAATCTCTGGATATGGGTGGGGGATGGTTAATTAAGGCTCAGCAATTACCGGTGGGTAGGCTCTGTGTCTATGATATTCATCTGCGACGATTTCTCTTAGACCGAATGAGACAAAATCGCAACTTCAAATGGTCTGAAGTTAGTCCCCAGGAAGCTATCAACATCGCATGGTACGAAGGATTTCCTAAATTGTTGACTCCAGACCTATTGAGCATCAAGATGATCAGTTGGAACTTTTTCGCTAAAGGATTTGACACCCTCGTCAGTATCATCGAGCAACGAAGTTTGCTTAATCGACTCACCTTTTTGGTCTGCCCTCAAATCAAACGGGAATTGTTGTTTGAATCCAATGCGATGACTGACTGGTACAAGGCTGCGATGGCCGCAGCCCAAGTAATAGAGCTTAAATGGGAGAAAGAAGGAGTTACTCGATATGATGACACGGATATTCTCCTTCCCACACAGCTTGCTGAATCTAGCTCACTCAGTCCAATTCAAGTTGCCGCTCTTTCAGAAAAAATGACGGCGGAAAACTTGGCCGATCTTCATAATCCCTTGAAAACTCCGCCTTGGTTGCTGAATGTTCCAAAAGATGATGAGGACTAAAAAAGGTCTCGCTGAACCTATCAGCCCTAACGCTCAAGGAGCATATATGTTTTCAAGTATCACACATGAGTGTCGTTCCCTCGACCCAGGAGAGTCTGACATGGGCATCATGGAGAGGGATAAGTTAATTACTGTCGTTGGTCAAAATCCCCAATCTCAAATGGCATGGATTCAATTCCCCGATAGTCAGCTTGATTGGGTGCTAAACTCTTTGCTGAGGGTCTATGCGGCCCGAGAAGGGTTTGACCCAGATAACTACATTACAGCAATTATAAAGTTTAACCAATCTTACAAGGAATAGGCATCATGAACCTAGATAAAATCCGTCTCAAAATTAAGTATTTGCTCAAACACAAACCTCTTGATGCGGCTGGTCTGAATCGATGGAGTAACGAGATGGGCTTATTAGTGGATATGGAGCAAAGTCTTCTTGAATCTGGTCTGACTGAGTTCACTTCTCATACGATTGTCTGCACTATTTGTAATGAATGTAAGCATGAGACTGAGTTTAGTCTAAGTAGTAATCTTAATCATGGAAGAAAGCATCAATGTAAAAAATGTGTGAATATTAGGAATATGAATAGAATTAAGGAAAGGAAAGAGCAAGACCCTATCCTCTTTAAGGCTAATTCCCACGCCCAATATGAGCGATATAAAGAAAGAATACTATCATATCAGAGAAAATATAAAGAATCCCATCCTTATATTTCAAAGAGAAAAAAGCCAATT
>Ga0181534_10000273_pt1 | contig 37274 bp, 28 predicted proteins | sample PEATcosm2014_Bin_37_FD_119758 | JGI IMG/M metagenome (GOLD analysis project Ga0181534, IMG submission 119758) | Peatland microbial communities from MTU Mesocosm Facility, Houghton, MI, USA - PEATcosm2014_Bin17_10_metaG | ecosystem: Environmental > Terrestrial > Soil > Wetlands > Peat | place... | reverse complement strand
GTCTATGCGCAGATGATCGCCGGCAAGGACGCGCCCACGCATGGCGAGGCGAAGAACTCCTGGCTTACCGGCACCGCGGCGTGGAATTACTACGCCATCGTGCAATGGATTCTTGGCATTCGCACCGCGCTCGAAGGCCTGGAGATTGCGCCGGTAATTCCGAAGAGCTGGCCGGGATTCACCGCTACGCGTGCTTATCGCGGCGTGGTTTACAAGATCTCTATCGAGCGCAAAGGGGAGGGCAACAAGATTGCTCTTACCGTAGACGGCAAGCCGATAGAAGGAAACACTGTGCCTCGTCCGGCAGACGGTAGGAAAGAAGTTACCGTCACCGGAATACTCAGCTAGCAGAGGGCGCGTTCAGGCGCGCCCTGCTTTATTCGGGTCACTGACCTCAGGTAGGAGAAGAAACTTGTATCAAGCGAACGCACAGCGCTACGACGCCATGCTGTACAACCGGTGCGGTAAAAGCGGTCTGCGCCTGCCTGCGATTTCACTCGGGCTGTGGCATAACTTCGGCGGCGTGGATGTTTTTGAGAACAGCCGCGCAATGGTTCTGCGCGCCTTTGATCTGGGCATCACCCACTTTGATCTCGCCAATAATTACGGCCCACCAGCAGGCAGCGCCGAGAGCACCTTCGGCGAAATTCTCCGCCTTGATCTTCGCCCCCATCGCGATGAATTGATCGTGAGCACTAAAGCCGGCTGGGATATGTGGCCCGGACCATACGGGAACTGGGGCTCGCGCAAATATCTGCTGGCCAGCCTCGACCAGAGTCTCAAGCGTATGGGCCTGGAATACGTCGATATCTTCTACTCACACCGCTACGATCCTGAAACTCCGATGGAAGAAACCCTCGGCGCGCTCGATCAGGCAGTGCGTTCCGGCAAGGCGATTTACGCTGGAATTTCCAGCTACGATGCGGCTCAAGCCTCCGCTGCGGTAAAGATTCTACGTGACCTTGGTACCCCTTGCCTTATTCACCAACCCAAATACTCGATGCTAGACCGTACAATTGAAAGCGGCCTTCTGGATGTACTTGGCAAAGAGGGTGTAGGTGGTATTGCTTTTTGCCCTCTCGCGCAGGGGCTTTTAACTGATCGATATTTGCAGGGCATTCCCATCGGTTCGCGGGCGGCCAAGCCCCATGGGTTCTTAAAAAAGAACGATATTGATGAGCGCCGTTTGGCGCAGATTCGTGCATTGAATGAAGTGGCCGCCGAGCGCGGCCAATCGCTGGCGCAGATGGCTTTGGCCTGGGTGCTGCGCGACAGCCGCATGAGCTCCGCGTTAATCGGAGCCAGCCGCGTTGAACAGATTGAGCAAAATGTTGCCGCACTTGCACATCTTGGTTTCGCAACACACGAAATCTCTCGCATCGACGCAATTCTAAATCCAGCTGGCTGATTCGGAAGCGAGTGCATCGGCGCATAACCCGCTGGCAGGTTCGTCAAGGAGGTACTCTCGTGCAACTGATGCGACAGAAGGTGGAAAAGGAACTGCTCTCCGATATCCTGCCCTTCTGGCTCAACCACACTATCGACAGCGAATACGGAGGATTCCGCGGCCAGATCGCCAATGATCTGTCTTTCGATCCCCACGCACCCAAGGGACTCATTCTTAACGCGCGCATCCTCTGGACCTTCTCGAAGGCATATAGTTTCTATCGCGATCCGCAGTACCTGGCTGCCGCGCGCCGTGCTTATGATTATCTGACCCGCTACTTCTGGGATCACGAGTTCGGCGGCCTTTATTGGATGCTCGATTATCTCGGCAATCCACTCGACACCAAGAAGCGCATCTACGGGCAGGCATTTACCATCTACGCTCTTGCCGAGTACTACCAGGCCAGCGATGAGGCCGAGGCCTTGGACAAGGCACTGCGGCTGGTGATGTGCATTGAAGGCACAGGCCACGATGACCAGCACCGCGGCTACTTTGAGACGTATGAGCGCGACTGGACTCCTGCCGAAGACCAGCGATTGAGCGATGTGGATCTGGACGAAAAGAAGTCCATGAACACGCACCTGCACATGGTGGAGGCTTATACGGCATTGCTGCGGCGCAACCCAGATCCAATCGTCCGGCTGCGTTTGCGCGAATTGATCGAAATCTTTCTTGACCACATCATTCATCCGGTGACGCACCACTTCATCCTCTTCTTTGATGAGAACTGGACCCCGCGCTCTAACAAGATATCTTTCGGCCATGATATCGAGGGCAGTTGGCTGCTCTCTGATGCGGCGGAGATTTTGGGCGATGAAGACCTGATTGACCGGATACGCATTGCCGCAGTGAAAATGGCGCAGGCCGTTTACGAGCAGGGACTCGACAGCGACGGAGGCCTCTTTTACGAGGCCGAACCAACGGGCATCAGGGACACTGACAAGCACTGGTGGCCGCAAGCCGAAGCGGTTGTCGGCTTCCTCAACGCCAACGCCCTTACTGGCCAGGCTCATTTCGCACTGGCCGCTGAAAGAAGCTGGTCCTTCATCGAGAAGTACATCGTCGATCACCAGCACGGCGAATGGTTCTGGCGAGTCTCCAAGGACGGCCTTCCGGACCAGAGCGAAGACAAAACCGGTCCCTGGAAATGCCCTTACCACAACAGCCGCACCTGCTTTGAGGTAATGGAGCGGCTGGACGCGGCAATGATTCACGAAGAAAAGCAGGACTGCGAATCGGTTATCAAGTAAGCGCAAGTTGAACGGAGAGATCAGATGAACCCGGCAGAGTTCAAAAAAAATGCGCAGAGCCTCTACAAACAACAGGAGAAGTTGCTCGCGCAGCGTAACCGCAAGTCAGTCGGAGGCAATGGCGTCTTTGACCGGTATGATTTCCCGGTTTTGACCGCGGCTCATGCGCCCATTCACTGGCGCTACGATCTCGATCAAAAGGCCAATCCTTTTCTGATGGAGCGCATCGCGGTTAACGCTACTTTCAATGCCGGCGCAATTTTGCACGAAGGAAAATATCTGGTCGTGGCCCGCGTCGAGGGCGCGGACCGCAAATCGTTCTTTGCTGTCGCCGAGAGCAAAAACGGGATAGACAACTTTCGCTTTTGGGATTACCCGATTCAGATGCCGGAAACTGCTGACCCGGATACCAATGTCTACGATATGCGTCTGGTCAAGCATCAGGACGGATGGATCTACGGCCTGTTCTGCACCGAACGCAAAGATGCAAAGATGCCTTCGTGGGATACATCCTCGGCAGTTGCGCAATGCGGCATTGCACGCACCAAAGATCTCAAGACCTGGGAGCGCCTTGCCGATCTCAAGTCAAAATCTCCGCAGCAACGCAACGTTGTCCTGCACCCCGAATTTGTCGATGGAAAATACGCTTTCTACACTCGCCCGCAGGATGATTTTATCCAGGCAGGCAAGGGCGGCGGCATCGGCTGGGGGCTTTCCGAGAGCATTGAAGACGCTGTCATCGACGACGAGATCATTCTCGACAACCGCGAGTACCACACCATTCAAGAGGTCAAGAACGGACTTGGCCCCGCGCCTATCAGGACGGCAAAAGGTTGGCTCCATCTTGCTCACGGCGTACGCAACACCGCTGCCGGACTGCGTTATGTTCTGTACCTGTTGCTTACGGAGCTGGACCGTCCCTGGATTGTCACTCACAAGCCCGGCGGGTACTTTATTGCTCCTGAAGGATCGGAGCGTGTCGGCGATGTTTCGAACGTTGTCTTCAGCAATGGCTGGATCGAACGCAAAAATGGCGACGTTTTCATTTATTACGCCTCTTCTGACACGCGCCTGCACGTTGCCACCACGAGCGTTGCGCGATTGCTGGACTATGTTCTGAACACGCCTGCCGATCCACTGCGCAGCCATGCTTGTGTTGAGCAGCGCTCTACGCTCATTGAGAAGAATCTGGCGGTACTAGCGGCGATGAAATCCGCTGGGAAACGCCGCTTGGCAAAAAGTGCGTTGAAAAAGGGAAAGAAGAAATAAGCGCGGGGTTCATGAAAGCGCTTACATTGTGTTTGAGGTGCAGAGCTAGATGGCAAGGCGCGCAAAAATCGACGGGGAAATCGATACCGGACAGCCCATGAGCCTTCGCACTTTGGGCCGGTATCTGAACCTGTCTACTACAACGGTCTCGCTGGTGCTCAATAATGCGCCCGGCGTTGTTTCGATCCCGCAGGAGACGCGCGACCGTGTCATTGAAGCCGCCGCTAAATTCGACTACCGCCCCAGTTTTTATGCCCGCTCCCTGCGCAAGCGCCAGTCCTCTTTCACCGTTGGCGTCCTGGTGCCCGATCTGAACGATCATTACGTCGCGCAGGTTCTCTCCGGCGCGGAGGAGCACCTCATCGACGAGGGCTACTTCTACCTCACCGCCAGCCATCTGCGCAACGCCCAGCTTACAGAGGAGTATCCACGGCTGCTGATGGATCGCTGCGTGGAAGGCTTCATCCTCATCGACACCGCGATCGAACATAGCTGGAACCTGCCCGTCGTCGCCGTCGCCGGCCACCGCACTATTTGCGGCGTCACCAATGTTGTGCTCGACCAGCGCCAGGCGGCGGTGCTTGCGCTTCAACATCTCTACGACCTTGGCCATCGCAAGATCGCCTTCATGCGCGGCGGCAGCCACAGCTCCGACGCCGACAGCCGGTGGGAGTTTCTCATGGAGATCGCCGCGGAACTGGCGCTCGAAGTTCGCCCGGAGCTGACCGTCGTCATTCAGATGCGCGATTCTACTCCGGAGATGGGCTTTGATCCAGTCAATCAATTGCTGCACAGCGGAGCGGAGTTTACAGCGATCCTCTGCTATAACGATGTCTCCGCGTTCGGCGCGATCCGCGCCTTGAGCGATCATGGGCTGCGCGTCCCGCACGACATTTCCGTCATTGGCTTTGACGATATCCAGAGCGCATCCTTCTATAATCCGAGCCTCACCACAATTCGCCAGCCGCTGCAACAGATGGGCATTGAGGCTGCGCGCATCCTCCTTCGACGGATTCGCGGCCATGCTGACTCCACCGATGCCGTTCTCATCAAACCGGAACTGGTGATGCGCGAATCCAGTGCCGCGCCTTCCCAGGGCCGTGTCCGCCGCACCCGTTCCGAGCTGTGCTCCATTTGCGGTGGCCACGCTCTCAACTCGCGAAATTAATCCAGCCCATCCAGACGACGATTTTCCCGATCCTGCTCCGTGTCAGCGCACACACAGCGTGTCTGCGCAGACACGTTCCGGCCTCTCTTTTCTATAGATAACTCCTTTATTTTCAAGCATCAATAATTGGCTCCCCGCTTGCACTTTCATCGGGCACAAGCGATTTTTCGAAGGGGAGACGATGAAGATTCAAAAGCTCAACTGGATAGCGGCAGCGGTACTGGCAACTGGAATTTTTTCAGCACAGATGATGGCGCAGGATGCAGCAAAGGCCGCTCCGCTGCAACCGGACGCAGCCGCGACCGCAGCAATAAATCAGGCTCAGTTGCAGCCCGCCGTCCCGACGGCAAAGCAGCGCCTCATCGTCGTCAGCCTCGAAGACCGCAAGCTCGCGCTGGTTGAAGGCGGCCAGGTGAAGAAGGTCTACACCGTTGCCGTAGGCAAGCCATCCACGCCCAGCCCAGTCGGAACCTTCACCATAGAGCGCCGCGCGGCCAACCCCACCTATCACCACAACGGCAAAACTGTTCTGCCGGGGCCGAATAACCCGGTGGGCACGCGCTGGATGGGCCTCAGCATCCAGGGCTACGGCATCCACGGCACCAACGAACCCAGCTCAATTGGCAAGGCCGCTTCGCATGGATGCATCCGCATGGCGCGGACCGATCTTGAGGAGTTTTATGACATGGTCTCGGTCGGCGATACGGTTGAACTCATCGGCCAGCGCAATGAGCAGACGGCGCAGCTCTTCGGCAACACTGAAAGCCCGGCGCCAGTCGTGCAGCCCACCATCACGGCAGCGGCTCCCGCGTCCGCCCAGCACACAACTGCGGCAGTGCTTGTTGCCTCACGCTAAGGAGGTCCGCGATGAATCTGCTGATGGAAGCGATGAACGGCCTCGGAGCAGTGTTGTTGCCGGCGGTGATGACGCTGCTTTTTGAAGAGTTGACCTTTGGAGGACTGGCCCGGCTGCTGATGGCTCAAGTGCCGGGTCCAGAAAGACACCTAGAGCCCACCCAACCCAACACAAACCAAAAAGGAGCAGGGAAATGATCGCATTGAAGCTGCTGTTAACGGTCGCGGGAGCGCTTTTGCTGGCTGTCGCGTTGGCAATTCCACTCTACTCACTCATAGCTCGCATTCGCATCGCGCTTCGCAAAACTACAGGCGAAGGTGTGCAGCCAGCACCTGAAATCACCGCGTCTGAGATTCCCTGGCGCACTCCGGTGGCACTGGTTCTCGTGGCCTGTCTGCCGCTGCTCATCTCCGCAAGCATCGTAGTCGTGCCCAGCGGCATGGGGGGAGTGCGCGTGAGCCAAGTTGGCGGCACGCAACCCGGTACGCTCTATCCAGGTGTGCACTTCGTCAAGCCGCTGGTTGAAAGCGTCGAACTCTTTGACCTGCGCGACCATCTCTTTACGGCAGGTATCGCCGAAGAGGGTGCAAAGCCTGCCGAGGCAAAGAATGGTCTCAGCGTGCAATCGCGCGAGGGACTCAACATCGGTCTGGCGGTGACAGTGCGCTATCGCCTCGATCCCAACAAGCTCGACAGCGTACAGGCGCACATGCCTCAGCCAGTCGATAAGGAGCTGGTGCCGCCGGTGGTCTCCAGCGCTTGGCGCGAGCTCGCTCCCGAATACACCGTCACCGAGATATTCAGCACCAAACGCGAAGAGGTTCGCGGTAAAGCCGCCGCCACCATCACCCGCAAACTCGGCGCGGACGGCATCATCGTCGAAGAAGTCATGCTCTCTGACATTCAACTCCCCGCCGAATACGCCAAAGGCCTCGAAGGCCTTTTGCTCAAGGAGCAGGAAGACGATCAGCTCGGCGTCGTGACCGACATTCAACAGAAGCAGGTCCGCATCTCGGAGTTGCAAGCCGAGGCCGAGGCCGCCGGCAAGGTCAAGGAGGCCGAAGGTGAAGCGCAATCCAAAGTTGTCGAAGCTAAAGGCGAGGCCGATGCCATGCAATATACTCTGCCTCTTAAAGAGAAGCAGATTGAGCAAAGCAAGCTCGAGGCGCAGGCGCGCAAGGAGGCAACCATCCAGAACGCCGAGGCCGAGGCCCAGGCCAAAGTGATTGACAGCAAGGCCGAGTTGGAGAGGCGAAACCTGTTGGCGGATGCCGAAGCCAGCCGCGTGCGCTTGATGGCCAAGGCCAACGCCGAGCGCATGACCAGCGAAGCCGACCTGCTCAACCGCTCGCCGCTCTTGATCAACAAGATCATCGCCGAGCGCCTCTCCGACAAGATCCAGGTGCTCATGGTCCCGTCCGACGGAAAGTTCTTCTTCGCCAACGACGTCTTCAAAGGCGCATCCAACAACCCAATCGTAAAGCAAGAGATGGATAGCGAGCAGGAACCCGCGCCCCAACCCGGCCATTGAAATCTCTCGTTCTTGCAAGTTGAGCACGGCCACAAAAACCGGGTGCCCCTGGTCCCTCGCCTTTGGGGACCAGGGATCGCCCCCGGCAACGGATCAAACGCTTTGTAACCACATTGGGAGAAACCGAAATGAGAAATGAAATGAAAGCAGTTTTCTGTTTCGTACTGATGTTGAGTATGGTGAATCTCTCCGTAGCCCAAACCGCCCTTGGGGCTGGTACTCCTCATCAGGCGGCTGGACATGCAATGGTCCGCAAGGCTCCAGCCAAGTCAAGCGTCGTTCACCATGTAATCTATACCAACAACCGCTACGGCTTCAGGTTCTACTTACCATCCAGTTGGAAGGGTTATTCCATTATCGAGAGTGAGTGGGATGGCTCTGCTCAATCAGAGGGAATCCATGATGAGGGTGGTCCGCACATCGTGATCCGGCATCCGCTCTGGACTGAAGACAATCCTCGCGAAGACATTCCGATCATGGTCTTTACGCACAAACAATGGCGCGAGGTAGACAGCGGTGACATCATTGTGAGCCCCGCGCCGATTGGACCCTGCCCAATCGGAGCAAACAAGAGATATGTCTTTGCTCTTCCTCCGCGATACAACTATGACCTTGCGGATGGATGGGAGGAGGTGGTCAAGATATTGCAACGCCGCCCACTCCGCGCGTACGACTCGGCGAAATCGAGTCGTACGCATCCACTGTGTGCGGGTTTGAAGTGATTCTTCAAACAGAACGAGATGCCACCGGCAGATCAAGCGCACTCGGGTGGCATAGGTCCCTCGCATTTGAGAACTTGCGAACGCACAGATCAAAAGCGCGGGAGCGCCCCTCAAAACGATATAATTCGCGCAAGCAACAATGCGCAGAAAGATCAAATCAATGAAGCTGGCCGCAGCGGTTCTTCTATTCATAACTGGCTTGATGAGCCTCATCGCCAGCGCCACGCCCAGCCAATGGGAGCAGCCCGCCGCGAGCCTCGCCAGTCAAATCGCGGAAATCCTCGGACCCGGCCAGGCGCGCTTGACCATTCGCAATAACTCATCGCTCTCCACCGACGAAATCCCCTTAATCCGTCGCCTGCTTGAAGCCGATCTCAAAACCCGCGGCGTCCTCGCCTCAGGAGCCGAAGCCGCTAACACCATCCGTGTCACACTCAGTGAAAATCAGCGCGAACGCCTCTGGGTTGCCGAAATCATCGAGGGCAACGAGACGCATGTCGCGATGGTTCACGTTGATTCAGGTGCAGTGCAGCCGTTGCAAGCAAGCAGTGGGATCACGCTGCGCAAACAGATTTTTCTCACCGTCCCCGATCAAGTGCTCTCTGCATTCGAGACCGGGAACACGCTGATCCTCGTCGAGCCGGAAGAGATCGTAATCGATGCCGGCAATGCGCAGGGGTGGCAACCGCAGCAGCGATTCTCCATCAGCCACAAAGCTGCTCAAACGCGTGATCCGCGCGCAGTCATTCTCTCTTCATCGAGTATCAATGGCTTTGAAGCATCGCTGCCCGGCACCGCGTGTTCCGGCTCGACTCAGTCAACCAACGATTGGTCCATCCGCTGCCACGAAAGCGACGATCCCTGGCCCATCGTTGCAGAGCCTGCTCAAGACTCTTCATCAAACAACGCAGCTCCCATCAAAGCCTTCTACAACGCGGCCCGCAATTACTTCACCGGCGTGGTAACTCCCAGCATCGCTGTTGATCTGCCGCCATTCTACTCCGCGGCGTTGCTACCGCGGCCTGATGGCGCGGGCCTTGTCATCAGTGGAATTGACGGTAAAGTGCAACTCGCCGAGAGCAACGCGCTCAAGCCCATCACCGGCACGCGCGACTGGGGCAGCGATTTCGCCGCTCTTCACTCCGGTTGCGGCGCCGGCACGCAGATCATCGCATCCGGATCCGGCGAAGCCATCACAGACAGCTTGCGCGCCTATGAGTTGCCGGCGCTTGAAGCAGTCCCCGCCAGCGCCCCGCTCGCAATGGACGGAACCGTCACCGCGCTCTGGACCGCCCCCGATGGCAAGAGCATCTATGCAGTTGTGCGCAGCGCAACAGACCAGTACGAGGTGGACCGTGTTACGGCAACTTGCAATTAGCGCTCTCCTCATAGCGTGTGCACTACCCGCCGTAGCACGCACCCGCCCGCATTACGGCGGCACATTGCGTGTCGAGACGGAAGGCGACCCGCTGCAACGCCCCGACGGCACGGCGCGCAAACTCCTCCTCGACGGACTCACTCAACTCGATGAACACGGAACAGTCCAACCCGCACTCGCCATCCGTTGGACCTCTGAAAACAACGATCATCGTTGGCAATTCTGGCTGCGCCCCGGCGTGCATTTTCACAATGGCGCAACGTTGAACTCAACCAATGTCATTGCGGCATTGACTGCAATCTGCGGTTCCGGCTGCCCCTGGACTACCGTGCAACCCGCCGGCGCATCGATTGTCTTTATCAGCGACTCGCCCATGCCCAATCTCGACGCGCTGATTGCCGAAGACGCCTATCGGATCTATCTGACCGACGCGGGCGATGGCAGAACTCCCGCCTGCTGCATTGGCACCGGTCCGTTTGAATTGCCGCCAACACCTTCGACTGCCTTCTCGTTGATCGCCAATGACAATTACTGGCAAGGCCGTCCCTTCATCGACAAGATCGAAATCAATGGACATAAATCCATTCACGACCAATGGCTCGATCTCACTCTTGGTCGCGCCGATTTCGTCGAAGTCCCTGCCGAGCAAATTCGACAGGCCCGCGAACAACGCCTAACTGTCATAACATCGCCGCCCATTGAGTTACTCGCCCTTGCCGTTACTGACTCCGGCGTTCTCGGCAATCCAACCCTGCGCGCATCCATAGCACTGGCCGTTGATCGCGCCGCGCTCTCCAATGTCATCTTTCAAAAGCAGGGCGAGATCACCGCCAGCCTTTTGCCCGCCTCGCTCACCGGCTACTCGTTTCTCTTCTCAACGGAGCGTGATGTCAACAAAGCACATGAACTGCGCGGAGGCATCACGCCGCCACAACTTCTATTGTCAACCGAAGCCAATCCGACCATGCAGTTGGCCGCGCAACGCATCGCCCTCAACCTGCATGAAGCGGGATTCAATGTGCAACTTGCCGCGCCCTCGCAACACTCGGACATGATGCTGGTGCGCCGCAGACTTGCGCCCCGCCAGCCGCAGGCCGCGCTCACGTCGATGCTGCGCGGAGTAGGCGTTCAATCGCCAGTTCTCGCAGACCAGCCTGCCGGTCTCTATCGTGAGGAACGCGAATTTCTCGATACCCACACGCTCATTCCGTTGCTCTATCTTCCTCGCGCCTACGCCGTCAGCGGACGTGTGCGCGATCTGCGCCTTGCCTCCGATGGCACTCCATTGCTCGCCAATGTCGCCTTGCAAGACGCGCCCGACGCAATCGGAGCCACGCAATGAGTCTTCGTCAAAAGCTCCTGCTCCTTTTCTCGCTCACTGTAGCGGCCTCTGTTGCGGCAGTGGCGTGGACGGTTCTCGTTCGTATCCGCGTGGTCTTTGAGCAGCGCGACCGCGAAGAGACCGCGCTCTTCGTCAGCCAGTTTCAACGTGAGTTCCAGCATCGCTCCGCAGAGGTGGCGGCTGCTGTCGAGCGCATTGCCGCGCGTGAGCGTGTGCGTACGATGGCGTATGAGATTGCCCAGTCCAATGACGCTTCGCCGTATCTCAATGAGGCAGCGACGCTGGCCCAGGACGCACAACTGGATTTCCTTGAGATTGTCGGAGCCGATGGCAACATCATCAGCTCCGCGCAGTGGCCGGCGCGCTTCGGCTACCCTGAGCCTTCCGCGCAGCCATCGCCGTCTGCCTTCCTCAAGCGCGAAGACCTGCCCGACGGGAGCTCCGCTCTCGGTCTCTTCGCGGTGATTCCAGTGCATGGGGCAGATGCGCCGCTGAAATTGATTGGCGGCAAGCGCCTCGATCAGAGCTTTCTTGCGGATCTGCCGGTCGCTCCAGGGATGCAGGTCTCTCTGTACAGCGATGCGGGAGCCAATCAAAACACTGACACAGCCCAAACCACGCAGGCACCTGCGAACGCTCTTGTAGCCTTCGACCCCAAACGCCTCGTGGGTATCAATGGAGATGTTCCAGGCGCGGTCAGGTATCAACCTCTCGTTGATGCAGCCCGTGCCAGCGGCCAGCAGACCAGCGCGATTCTTTACCTCACCGACAGGCGCGAAGAGAGCGTCAGTGCAACCGCAATTCCCCTCAAGAACGCAACAGGCAACGTGATGGCTGTGCTCAACGTCTCCATCTCTCGATCAGGAATGGTCGAGGCCCAGCAACATATTCGCAACATTGCCTACGGTGTCGCTGCTGCCGGAATTCTCTTCGCCATCCTATGCAGCTTGTGGATTGCCGCGCGGGTCTCTCGGCCCATTGAGCAGCTTGCACGGGCTGCCGAAGAGGTAGCCGGTGGCAACTGGGAGGCACGTGTGCCGGTGCGCGGTCGCGATGAGGTCGGAGTCCTTGGCCGTAGCTTCAATCACATGACTGCCGAACTCGTCAGCCAGCGCGAGCGACTTGTCCAGACCGAGCGCGTCGCCGCCTGGCGTGAGCTGGCGCGGCGCCTGGCGCACGAGTTGAAGAACCCGCTCTTCCCCTTGCAACTCACTGTTGAAAACCTCACCCGCGCCCGCGCATTGCCTGCCGATGAGTTCGATGAAATCTTCCAGGAAAGCACCGCAACGCTCAGCATGGAGATCGCCAACCTGAAGACGATCATTGGCCGCTTCAGCGACTTCAGCAAGATGCCCAGGCCGGAACTGGAGCGCGTTGATGCCAGAGATGCAATCGAACGAGTCCGCGCCCTGTATGAGCCAACAGCAATCCATGATGGAAAGATTCAATTCGAGATCGCACTCGCATCAAGACCAGCGTCTGTCAACGCCGATCCCGAACTCCTTCATCGTGCATTGAGCAACCTCGTCCTTAATGCAATGGATGCCATGCCCGATGGCGGCAGATTGACGCTCTCGGCAAAATCCATTGGAGACAAAGTTGAGATCCGCGTCTCCGATACCGGCCAGGGAATGACCCCTGAAGAGTGCGAGCGGCTGTTCACGCCGTACTATACAACCAAGGAGCATGGCACCGGCCTGGGCCTGGCGATCGTGCAATCGGTCATCGCCGATCACGGCGGGACCATTACAGTAGAGAGCAAGCCCGGCGCAGGCGCAACCTTCGTCATCACCTTGCCCAGAGCGGAAGAGAACCCATCATGAGCGCCAAAGCAAAAATTCTCATTGTCGATGACGAGGCCAACACGCTGGCCTCGCTTTCACGCGCCTTTCGCCTGGCGGGGCATGAGGCCGTTGTCTGCGACAACGCCGCGCGCGCATTGGAACTTGCCCGCACACAGCCATTTGACCTTATATTGAGCGATGTTGTCATGCCGCGCCGCGACGGACTCCTGCTGCTCGAAGACCTGAAGACAGCCGGCATCGCCGCTCCAGTTGTGATGATGAGTGGGCAGGCGCACATTGAGATGGCAGTCAAGGCCACGCGCCTCGGCGCGCTCGATTTTCTGGAGAAGCCGCTTTCTACAGAAAAATTATTAGTCACGGTTGAAAACGCCCTCAAGCTCACTCGCCTTGAAACAGAGAATCAGGACCTGCGCACCCGCGTCGGCAAGCATACGCTGGTATTTACCGGGGAAACCATGCGCCGTGTCCTTGCGCAAATCGAGCGTGTCGCCGCCAGCGAAGCCCGCGTCTGCATCTATGGCGAGACCGGCACCGGCAAAGAGCTTGTCGCGCGTACATTGCACGAGAAAAGCAATCGGGCGGCAGGCCCATTTGTGACGCTCAACTGCGCCGCTGTCCCCGCTGAGCTGATCGAGAGCGAACTCTTCGGCCATGAGAAAGGTTCCTTCACCGGAGCAGCCCAGCGCCACACCGGAAAATTCGAGCAGGCCCACCGCGGGACACTTTTTCTCGATGAGATCGGCGACATGCCGCAGGCTATGCAGGCCAAGCTCCTGCGCGTCCTCGAGGAGGGCGTCGTCGAACGCATCGGCGCTGAGAAATCAACAACTGTCGATGTGCGCGTCGTGGTCGCCACGCACCGCAATCTCGAACAGCTTGTCGAATCCGGTGGCTTCCGCCGCGACCTCTATCATCGCGTCGTTGTCTTTCCCGTCGAATTGCCGCCTCTGCGCAAACGCACCGAAGACCTGCCCGCGCTCGTCGATCACTTTGCCCGCCAGGTGAGCGCGCAGAACGGCTGGAAGCCAGTCCCCTTCGCCGAATCCGCTATCGATGCGCTCAAGCAATATGCTTGGCCCGGCAACATTCGCGAGCTGCGCAATGTCGTCGAGCGCCTGCTGCTGCTTGCGGACGGCACCGTAGACGCCGCTGCCGTCGAACTCGCTCTGCCAGCCGCGCAGCCATCCCGCAGGCCCGGCGAAGCCACTAGCACCAACCCACACCACGCCGGCGGACCGCTCGCCGAGCGCGTAGCGTCCTTCGAGCGAGCGGAGCTCCTGCGAGAGCTGGACCGCAACAGCCGGCACATCACCAACACCGCCAAAGCTCTCGGGCTCGAACGCAGCCATCTCTACAAAAAATGCCAGCAGTTGGGCATCGACCTCAAAACCGTCGAGACAAATCCGCCCGCAATCGGTTAAAGAAAGATCGTTCTCACACTTCCTCTCGTCCGTTACACTGTTGCCATGGCAAAACGCATCGGAGTGCATCTGGGAACCACGGGCGGCGCATCCAACGCCGTCCTGCGCGCGCAGGAGATTGGCGCCAACACCTTTCAGATTTTTTCGTCGAGTCCGCGCATGTGGCGCGCCCCCAAGGTCAACCCCGAGCAGGCCGCGCGCATGAAGGATCTGCGCGCCCAATACGACGTCGGTCCGCTGGTCATCCACACCAGCTATCTGGTCAATGTTTGCAGCCAGAACGACGAGGTTCGCCAGAAGAGCATCGCCGCATTTCGCGGAGAAATTGAGCGGGCGCTGGCGCTTGGCTCGGAGTATCTGGTTCTCCATCCCGGCTCCTGGAAAGGCCTCACCCGCGACGAAGGCCTCACTCTTGCCGCCGACTCCATCACTCGCGCCATCGACGGCCTCGCATGGCAGGGAACCGGCTTCCACATCCTGATTGAAAACACCGCGGGTGCGGAGTTCTCATTGGGCGGCAGCTTTGAGCAGGTCGCCGAGCTGGTTGCGCGGCTCAAGCCCACGGCCCCGGTCGGCGTCTGCCTCGACACGTGCCATACCCACGTCGCCGGGTACGACCTTGTCACTCCCGAAGGCTACGAGGAGACAATGTCTCAGGTCGCATCTACGGTTACGTTTGATGCCGTTCGTGTCTGGCACTGCAACGACGCCAAGGCCGCTCGCGGATCGAAGCTAGATCGCCATGAGCACATCGGCGAGGGAACCATGGGTGTCGAGCCTTTCCGCCGCCTGCTGAATGACCCGCGTTTCGCACATGCCGCTTTTATTGCCGAAACCCCGGTCGAAGAGCCAGCGGACGAAGAGAAGACCGTTCGCGCGCTCAGGAGCCTGATTACCGCCTCGTAGCTCTTACCCCATTCGCTTGCTATAACAGCCCCTAATACACCTCGGCCCTTCCCGAAGGAAGGGCCGAGGTGCATTGCAGTTGGAATGGACTTAGTTGGTGATATTCGCCGTCACCGTTGTAGTCTGCGTGATGCTGCCGGATGTCGCAGTCACCGTGAAGACATAAGCGCCGGTCGAGGTACCGCCACTGGTGGTGGTGCAGTTCGAGGTGCAACCGCTGCCGCCGCCGCCGCCGCAGCCAACCACCGCCCCAGTAGCAAGCATAACCAGCAGGCCAAAGAGAGCCAGCCATTTACGCCGCTTGGCAGGAATACCAAAGAGGAAGACCAGCGCCAGCGCCGTTCCACCTGCCGTTGGCCAGAAGAACTTCTTCTCCTGGTTCATTGTTGTGGTTGTGGTTGGGGCAGTTGAGTTGATGGTCAGCGTGGCCGTTTGCGCGGCCGTTCCGCTGATGGTCACAGACGACGGAATCGAGCAGGTTGCCGGGTCAGTTGCGCCGCTTGGGCTGCTCACCGCGCAACTCAGAGTGACTGTGCCGGTGAACCCGTTGGTGGGCGTCACCGTAATAGCTGCCGTATTGCCGGTGGTTGCGCCGGCCGTGAAGCTGAGGCTGCTGGCGGCTGGCAGGGTGAACGAAGGCACGCCGATCGCGACCGTCACGTTGGTTGTCTGTGTGATGGTGCCGGAGACGCCGGTAACCGCAAAGGTGTATGTTCCGGCTGTAGTCGAGGAGGATGTGGCGATAGTGAGCGTCGCAGTCGCTGCCACGGTTCCCTCAATACTGACTGACGGAGTAACTGTGCAGGTCGGCAGGGTAGCTCCGCTGGGAGGATTGTTCGGAGCGCAGGTCAAAGCAACCGAGCCGGTAAACCCTCCCGACGAGAGGACGGAGATAGCGGAGGTGTTGCCGGTGGCTGCCCCCGCCACTATGTTGATGCTGCCGCTGTTGCTGAGGGTAAAGCTGCCCTCGCTGGCAGTTGCCCCACTTACTACTGCGGTAACAGTTAGAGTGTGAACATATTCTCCTGTGGAGTCAGTGCCTGTGATCAGCACATTGTAGTTTCCGTTCAGAGTGCTGGCTCCTGCATTGATAGTCAGCGTTGCGGTACTGCTGCTGCCGCTGGTTAGGGTCTCCGAGGTGGGGAGAATCGTGCAGGTGATGCCCGTCGCTGCCGTGCAGGTGAGGTTGACCGCGCCGCTGAAACCATTCACCGACGAGACGTTGACAGTGTTCGTTGCGCTACCGCTCACGCTGATCGGCACAATCGTCTTCGCTGGAGTCAGCGTGAAGTCCGAAAGCGGGTTAGAGATGCTGATATAAGCGGAGGACGACAAATCCGAACTGCTGCCGCCATAAAGAACAGTGAACTGGTTCGCGCCCTGCAGGAAGCCCCCGCTGTTGAAGACGAAGGAATAGGTGGACGATTTTCCACTGCCCGCTGTCAGTGTAGTGCTCGGGCCGAAATAGGTCGGGCTGTTCCCACCCGTGCTCGGATCAAGCGCGCCTACCAAAAGGTAGACTGTCCCGGTCGGAGCCGCGCCGCTGGCTGCCGTAACCGTGCCGCTGATGGTAACCGCTGAATTGGGCGAGGGGGCCGACGGAGAAGCTGTCGCGGTGGTGGTGGTGGTAATTCCGCTCGTGCCGGTGATAGATAGCCCAATGGATGCGGCTGAGGCAGATGTGTAGTTTGTGGCGGAGGCGCTGTCCGGCGCATAGCTGGCGCCGATGGTGTAATTTCCAACGCCCGCGGTTGCCGGAATCACAATCGTAGCAGCGCCCACTGTAACCCCAAAATTGGGATCAACACCGGCGCTCAGGGTTGCCGTGGCAGGGGTTCCCGAGGGAGCGCCTGTGATGGTTATTGTGCCTGTTGGCGCTGCTCCATTACCGAAGCCTTCCACGAGAATCGTCAACGGGGTGGCCACACCTTGCGGAACGCTATATCCGGAGTTGCTGTCGGAGATGGTCGTAAGGAAGACCGTGGGCGTGGTCTGCACGATGGTGAAGGTGCTTGCGGCGGCCGAGCTGGCGCCGTAACTCGCATCGCCGCTGTAGCTCGCGGTGATGGAGTGTGAGCCAACGTTATAGGTTGTTGGGTTGTAATATTCAGCGTCGCCTTCAGCGTTGATAATGGCCGTGTTCAGCGTCGTGCTGCCGTCTTTGAAGGTCACGGTTCCAGTTGGTATGCCAAAGTTGGGGCAACCGCTGCTTGCGCCGGTAAAGCAGCTCTCAAAGTTGGTGTCCGTCTGAGGGGAAGGTTGCGCGCTCAGCGTGATCTGCGTCCCATACGGGATACCAGTCGTTCCGGACGGAACGATGGTCGGCGAACCACCGCTGACCGGGTTCAGAACATTGAGCCACAAGCTGCTCGCTTCCGGGATGACGGTGATCGCCACCGGCGTGGAGTTGCTCAGGCCATTCTTCGAGTCGCCCCCGTACTGCGCCCAAACGTTGTAGCTGCCACCTGGTAGCCAAGTGATGGTGTCGGAATATGCGCCGCTGGCCAGCGTGAAGAAGGCCTGCCCGCCGTTGACCGGGTCGGTACTGCTGGTCAGAATGCCAACATCCCCCGTCGGCGTTCCAGTGCCGGTAACGGTGCCGCTGAATGTGACACTGCTTCCGTGAGGAATGGCGCTGAGCGCGACGTTGTTCGCAGGCGTCACGGTAACAGTGGTTGCTGAAGCGGCGAAAGCGATCTTATTCCAGTCCGTTACCAATACATTGGCGTCGATGGTCCCCAGGCCTGTGGCCAGGTTATAGCCCGCAGCCGCGTTGTATTCCGGCGTGGTGCCTGTGCCAATCATGCCTTCTGTCGCCGTGCCAAATGTGGGATCGTCGATAACGTAGCCAAGTGAGCTGGGAATCGCGGTGATGCAGTTGGGTGACGTTATAGCACAAGGTACCGAATTGGTTCCGTTCGTGACGTCATGGAAGGCCGCCGGGTACTGCGTCTTGAGCGGATACAGCACAAAGTCCGCCTGGCCCTGTGCTCCGTACTTCTGATTGACCAGCGCCATGATGCCGGCAAAAGCGGGCGTAGAGGCCGAGGTGCCGCCCACGCCGAAGATCTGGACTGTGTCTCCGCTCGCGACAGGCTGGCAATCGCCGTCGGTAGCGCAAATCGGGTAGTAGCTGTCATTGATGCCGCTGGAGGCAAAGAGCGAAACGTCCGGCAGATCGCGAACACCGTCTGAGGGCACGCCCGATCCGGTTTGCCAGACCGGCTTGGGATATCCCGTCGGCGTTGTATTCGTGTTGAGAGCCGCGTTGCTGGCGCCGCCGCTGCCGCCGGAGATAGATGTTGCGAGATTACTCGGCGAATAGACACTGAAAATATTCAATCCGAACTGGCTATTATTCCACGGCTGCTCGGGGATTACACCCAGAATGGAAACCTCTGGCGTGCTGTTGCTCAGCGTTGTATTCCAGTAGCTGGCAAGTTGAGTGTCCAGCGTGGAGGCCGAGGTGGCGTTGTAATCGCTGTAATAGAAATCTGTTCCGCCTACAGCCACGTTAAAAGGCGTGGAGGCAAAGCCGCTGACTGCCTGACCGAGGACAGCGTAGTACTGGGTATTGTCGTCGTCGCAACCGGCTGAGCCGGAGTCTCCGGTGGAGACCATCACCGTAATGCCCTGCGCGGCAGCCTGCTCCCAAAGATTGCTCAGGAAGGCGTTGCTGGTGCCGAGGTTCGCTTCGCAGTTGCCGAAGCTCAAGCTCATCACCGGCGCAATGTTGCCGTAGACTGCATGTTCCGCCGCCAGGATCAGGCCATTTTCCAGAGCCGTATCCGCAGCCACAACCAGATCGATGGTTGCGTTCTGGGCAACCGCTCCAGACCACTCGACATCCAGATACGCCTCGACTGAGTCGAAGTTCGGGCCATCGGGGTTGTTGATGCCGTCTACGCCAGGATCGTTGCCGTCAACGATCACTTGCGGAGGATTCGCCGGCAATCCGAAGAGGGTGCGGAACGCATTCACGCGGGCTATGTTGATATTGGAGTCGTTGACGATGGCGATAGTCTGGCCGGCGCCGGTGATGCCCGCGGTATACAGTGGCTTGATGTCGTATTGAATCGCATAGTCTCCCGGCGAAAGGATAAAGTTGTCCTGGTAGGTCAGATTGCCGGAGGTGCCGGTTGTCCACAGCGGCTTGGCCTTGTCGGTTTTGGGGCTGTAGTTGGCTTCGCCCAGGGACTTCACATAGCTCTTGGCACGGAAGTTGTTGAGCGAAACAAATCCGCCCACCACCGGCGCAAGGGCCTCGGGGATTTGCGGGTCGCTCGAGTTGGAATAATGCGTCTCGTCATCCACCTGGTATTTATGAATCTGCGCATGGAAGGCCGAGCGGAACTGCCCCGCGTTGCCCGTGAACTCCAGCGTCTGCTTGCCGGGGTTCACCTTGGTCACGCTGAAGCCATGGCTGCTGAGCCAGGTGCTTACCGTCGCAATATCCTCGTCCGAGGGGCCGAACTGCTTGCCGAACTGCTCCGGCGTCAGCCATTTGTGGTAGCTGGCCGTGCCGGGCTGGTGCATCTCGCTGATCAACTGGCGTAGCGCGACGTCCTGGCTGGCGCTGCGTTTCAGCGTCAGGTGGATCCGTTCCAGCGGCATGTCGTCCGGGGCCGCTCCGCGATCATTTTTGGCGTTGGCCAGCGGATGGGTAAACCCCTTGAGCGTTACCAGATGCTTTTCGTCAATTGGATTGACAATACGCACCGCGGAAGCCTGGGTCTGGGCCAGCAGAGCCGGGACGGAAAACAATGCACAGGCTAGTACGAGGAGAGTGAGAACACGCAACTGACGCATAGAGGTATCCTTGGATCCTTTCTTTGCAGGCAACCCCTCCGTGGCGGAAAAGTTGCTGTTGAAAGCGATTTTTTTAGAAATGTTTCTGTGAACTGCCCGTTTAGCTGCCGCTCACACTCGGTTTGGATTCACAAAGCTGCGGCTCCCGCCGCCCGTTCCCGGCAGAAACCGATTTTCTCGGTCTGTCTCCACACAATACAGCAGAACCCCAAGCCGGGAAAATCTTCTTCCCGTAAATCAAGTTAGCTGTTGAAAACTCAAGTCAATAAACTTTGGCAGAACTGCAATGGGGAGGCCTGTTGCATCAATCTGTGCGGGTTAGACGAGTTATTTTGCTGAATGGTTACCGCAGGGAAGGGAATTTAACCTGGCGGGTCGGCTTTTTCGCCGCTCCGCCAGGGCTGTTGGCTGAATTACTTGACCGGCTGCACAATCTTATTTGCCAGCGTGATCTTGCCTTCCAGTTGCGGATCAGCCGATGAACGGCTCACGTGAATTGTGAATGTACCTGCGTCTGCGCGCCAGGCGGCGGCCTTTTCGTCGTACCAGCTAAAGCTGCGCGGGCTGAGTGGCACGGTTACACGACGAGTTTCGCCGGGGTTAATAGCTACGCGGGCAAAACCTTTCAGCTCCTGTGGTGGACGCGCTGCCTGCGGCTTGTCTTCGCTGACATAAACCTGCGCTACGTCGGCCCCCGGCTTGCTGCCCGTGTTGGTGACATCAAAACTAACTTCGAAGGTTCCTGCAGCTGATCCCGGTAAGATGGCTAGTCCCGCATACTTGAAGCTGGTGTACGACAAGCCGTACCCGAACGGGAAAAGCGGCTTGACTCCGTTGTGCTCATATCCCCGGTAGCCGACAAAAACATCATCCTTGTAGGGAATCTTCAGCGTTCCCGGTGTTGGATAGTAGTACGCAAACGAGGGATTGTCCTCGAGCTTACGCTCCCAACTGATTGGCAGCCGCCCCGATGGGTTCACATCGCCAAACAATACCTCGGCCAGCGCGGTTCCACCCTCCTGTCCCGGATACCAGTTTTGGATGAGTCCGGCCACCTGATCCACCCAGCGCGATGCGTCCACGCTGCCTCCGGCGGTAACGGTCACAATCACATTGGGATTCACCGCCGCGATCTTCTCGATCAGTTCTTCCTGTCCCGGCGGCAGGTGAAACTCGCGATCCGCGCCCTCGGTCTCGATATCCGGGTTGTAGCCCACGGCCACAACCACCGCATCCGCCGTCTTCGCCAAATCAATCGCTGACTGGTTCACAAGAGCGTCCTTCTGCGCTACCCCAATCCGGGTCGTCCCCTCGCCGAATTGCGGGGTTCCGAGTACTTCCAGAACCACCTTGTGCGGCCCCGGAGCGAGTTCGATCTCCCGCTGCGCCAAGGCAAACTTCGGAATCTCGCTGTGGTCGATCAGAGTTTTGTCATCAACCAGAAGCCGGTACCTGCCCTGGTTCTCAACAAAGACCACAAACTTGCCCGGCGCGCGGGCGAAATAGTATCCGGTCCAACGCGGAAAGCGTGGTGCCCCGTTCATGTTCATAAAGGCTGCCATCTGGTCGGCAGTGATGGTGTCCAGCATCTCCAGCATGTCTGGATTGTCCAACATATTCTGGCCGGAGTTGGCCGTTGTCTCCGTACGCGTTGCAACCGGCGTTCCCGTGAACTTGTCGTTGTCAAAGGTCTCAACCGTGAGTCCGGGAACAAACTTGTCCCCGAACAGGCTGAAGCCCGAGCGCATGGCCAGCACCGAGAGCTTCGGCACGCCGCGGTCATAGACTACGTTGGCTTTCAACCCCAGCCGGTCGCTGATCCCCTTCAGCGCGCTCACATCGCTGAATGCCGGAACCTGTCCGCTGCCTCCGGCCGTCGGGATCGCCGGAAATGCGTCTGGACCGATCACCGCAATCGTCTTCACCTTCGCCGGATCGAGCGGCAGCAGATTGCCCTTGTTCTTGAGCAGGACAATTCCCTCTTCCGCTCCATGCAGAGCCGCCACGCGCCCCTGCTGGTTATAGCGGGGAATCGACGCATCTAGCTGAGCGTGCCCGGTCCCGTCCTGATTGATCCAGCCGAAACGGTAGCCAGCGCGCAACAGCCGGCGAATCTTGTCGTCAATCACCGACTCTTTTACCGTCCCCGCCTTCACCGCCGGCAGCAACGCCTGCGCATTCATATACACGCCAAACGGCATCTCCAGGTCCAGCCCGCCGTTGGCCGCGGCCACGCCATCGTGGGTTGCCGTCCAGTCCGACATCATAACTCCGTCAAAGCCCCACTGCTGCTTGGCAATCTCCACATTGAGGTGGAAATTCTGCGTCGCGTGCTCGCCGTTCAGAAAGTTATACGAGTCCATGATTGAACCCACATGGGCCTTGCGCACCGCCGCCTCAAAGGCAGGCAGATAAATCTCCCGCAATGCCCGCTCGCTCACTACCGAATCCGATGTAAACCGGAAATATTCGCTGTTGTTCGCCGCGTAGTGCTTGATCGTCGCGCTCACCCCTTGCGACTGCACGCCGTTGATATATCCGACGGCTGTTTCGCCGGCTAGAAACGGGTCCTCGCCAAAATACTCAAAGTTGCGCCCGTTCAGTGGCGCGCGGTAAATATTCACTCCCGGTCCGAGTAGAAAATTTGCCCCGCGCGAGCGCGCGTCGCGGCCAATCTGGGTTCCAATCTCGACTGCCAGGTCGCGGTCCCAGCTTGCCGCCAGGCCAATCCCCGCAGCGTAGGCCGTCGAAGGCGGAGGCACGTGCGCGCCGACCGGCCCGTCGCTCATCCGGAAGGCCGGAATGCCCAGCCGCTGCAAGCCGGTTGATGCCATCATGCTCGAGCCGGAGAGCATCTGGATCTTTTCCTCCAGCGTCATCTTGGCAATTGTGTCGTTGATTTTCTTTTCGTCCGCGGCGTCCTGCGCGCGGGCAACCGCAGTGGAAAAAACAATGGCTGAAAACAGAAACAGACAGGCGCTCAATCGCGCCGCCGCACGCTGGCGATTTGCAGACTTCATACATCCTCCGCTTTGCAACCGCACCATTCTAGTCCCGCGCTATCAAGTTCGGCCAGCCGGAGGCAAAACTATAGAAATACTCAACTTTGCCGATATATTCGATGACCGGAGCAATTTCTGGATCGATTCCGCAGATGAAGGAAACATGGCCAAGGCGCATCACGTCATCCCGCTGGCGCTTTCAGGGAATGTCACCCCCGAACAAACCGAACGGCTACGCGACTCCCTGAACGATTCGCTGCAGCGTGGCTTGCGGCTTGCTCTCGAAAAGCTCGATGAACATAGCGCCCGCATGGTCCTCGACCTTCAGGAGAAGTTGCAAACGGAGATCACCTCTTCAGTCGAAAAGATCATCCAGCGCTTCACTATCAGCGAAAAATACAAGGAAGAAGAGGCTCTCTCCCGCCGCGAATATCCGGCTACCTACCGGGTGCGCCCCATCGAGGCCCAGAGCACCGCGTTGCGTAATCTTTTTCCCGGTCTGCATAACCCGATGGAGAAGTTGGCCCGCCGCACCCTCCCCGACGGCGCAGAGGACTGGTTCGCCATTCCGCGTTGGCAGAGCGTGGCCCACACCTACGGCGAGGCCGTGCAGAAAGTCATCGATCTCCTTGCCGAAACCCGTCGCTTCTCCAACCGCATCACCGACCGCCTGGGCGCCAAGTTTCTCAGGCAATCCGAGCGCTCCGCGCTGGCCGAACGCATCATTGCCGGGCAGCAGCACAACCACGACGTTCTGGTTATCGCTGCTCAACTCGGCCTGCTTTATCGCGGCTGTTCTGCTCGCCGCGCCCGCGTGCTGATGGCCACCAATGAGTTCGCGCTCGGCGCATTCGCCGTAGGCTGCCTGCTGCTCACGCACCCCGAGCGGCTCTCGCATCTGGACACGCTGATGCTCGACTGCGGTGGCGACGAATACTCGCTACGCGGCGACGGCAGCTTCGACCGCGTTCCGCTCTTCGACTTCGACCTTGGCGGCATCGAGTTCAGTGTCTTTTACGAAGACCGCGCCCGCAACCTCTGGGGCACACCCACCGGCTTCGTCTTCGAGATGTAAGTGACAAAAAGATTGGGCCTCACCCCTCCCTTATCGTGAAGTTACGGCAAAATGATCTTCGGAATTAGCGTTGCCGGTAGCGGATCTAAGGAAGCTCTGCACAAGTCAGCAACCCGCGTCATATTTGAATAAACTATAAGCATGAAGCGAATGGCGCGGATTCAACAGGCACTGGCATCGCAGGCGAGTTTTGAGAAGCATGGCCGCAAGAGCAAGCGGGAGCTGCTTCTTGACCAGATGAGCCAGGTGGTTCCGTGGTCTGAGCTGCTGGCTTTGGCTGAGCCTCATTACCCCAGGGTGGGCAATGGCCGTCAGTCTGTGGGCCTGGAGATTATGCTGCGGACCTACTTTTTGCACCAGTGATTCAGCTTGTCAGACCCTGGGATGGAAGAAGCCTTCTATGAATCGCCTGTGCTATGACGCTTTGCCGGAGTAGATCTTGGCGTAGCCGCTGCGCCGGATGAGACAACCATCCTTCGCTTCCGTCACTTGCTCGAAGAGCATGATCTATGCGGCCAGATGCTGGACACGGTGAATCGCTATCCGGAGACGAAGGGCATCCGCATCTCGACCGGCGCCATCGTCGACGCGACGATTATTCATGCGCCCTCATCGACCAAGAACTCCAGCGGCAAGCGCGACCCTGAGTGGATGAAGAAGCCAAACACAAGAACACCACCAAGGCCCACATGAGAGCGAAGGCGGAGTGGCCTTTCCGCATTCTCAAACGTGTCTTCGGATTTACAAAGGTGCGCTATCGCTCCATCTGGAAAAATCACCAGTGGCTGTGCGCGGCCTTCGCGCTGGCGAACCTGTACCAACACTGCAACCGGCTGGCTCCGCAAGGGACTTAGGGCCTCTGCGGGCTGATAACGGCCTCCAGAAACCAAAAAAATACCAGATGAGTCCCGCCGTTTGCCGCTGCAAACTGCACCAAACGAGGAAATGATCGCAAGCCGCTTCCTCGCTACGAAATCATGCATATGTGCAGAGGTTCCCTAGCAAATGATCCGAAGGTCATAGAATCAGAATTAGTGGCCAAGTTAGCGCAAGCATTTGCTGTCGCAGAACATCCACTCGATAGGAGGCATTCCCCATCATGATGAACCGCAGAACCGCAATCAAGCATCTGGGCTGCGCGGCAAGTGCGCTGCTATTGGCCGAAACATTGCACCCTCAAGCATCGTCTGCCAGCCAAGCCGCTGCTCCAGCAACCCCACATCCAGCGCCAACCGGGCCATTTATTTTGCCTCCGCTGCCCTACGCTTACGATACCCTGGAGCCATACTTTGACGCGGCAACCATGCACCTGCATCACGACAAACACCATCAAGCGCATGTGAACAATTTGAACATCGCCGTTGCCGCCCACCCAGAGCTTGCGGGCAAGTCGGTAGACGAATTGGTGGCAAACCTGAACTTACTGCCTGAGGCCGCGAGAACTGCTGTCCGCAATCAGGGCGGAGGCCACGCCAACCACTCATTCTGGTGGCCGACGCTGGGCAAGCCTGCCAGTGGATCGGCAACCGCGCCCATTGGCGAACTGGCCAAGGCAATTGACTTGAAGTTCGGTTCGTTCTCCGCGTTTGAAGACAAGCTGGCTGCCGCGGCACTGAGCGTTTTTGGCAGCGGCTGGGCATGGCTGGTCAAACTGCCGGATGGGACTCTGGCGATCGAGACCACACCCAACCAGGACAGCCCACCTACCGTTGGACACAAGCCGGTTCTCGGAGTAGATGTGTGGGAACACGCCTACTACCTCAAGTACCAGAACAAGCGTGTTGACTATGTGAAGGCTTTCTATCAGGTTCTTAACTGGGATTATGTGAGCGGGCAATTTGCGAAGAGGACATAGGGCCAGCAGGAGAAATGCAGTTTATAGTTGTCCTCGGGGGTGCATGTGGGCGTTTTAAGGAGGATCGGCGTCGCGCTGGATTCAGATCTTCTGAAGCAATTCGACCAATGGATGGGCAAGAGTGGATATACCAACAGGTCGGAAGCTTTTCGCGATCTGATTCGCGACCGGCTCGTGGGAAAGCGAACCTCAGATCCCAGTGCCATCGTTGTCGGAACTGTCACACTCATCTACGACCATCATGCGCACGGAGTAGGAGAAAAGCTCACCCAATTGCAGCACCAGCATCATGCACTGGTTGTTTCAACAAGTCATGCTCACCTGGACCACGATTCCTGCCTGGAGGTACTGATCGTGCACGGCAAGGCCGCCGAGGTCGATCAATTTGCCGACCGGTTGATTGGACTCAAGGGCGTCCAACATGGCCGGCTTGTGAAGACGGTACCTCAGCATGCGCTGGATGCAGTCAAAAAACGGTACACCGGCGTAGGCACTAAAAAACATTCGCGTGCCCTCGCCCCCGAGAAGCTGCCAGGAACAAGGGTTCGCTGACATCGGACGGATGATGCTGCCACTCACTTGCCGGACCACATTCACCGCGGGATATCTTAGAAGGATTTTTCCAGCCAGAATCGCACCTGAAACGGTTCGGCCGGATGGTAAACGTTTGTGAATGTCGCCGTGCCTGAAGGCGTTATTCGCGAGATATAGGAGTAGGTAATGTCGTCATTGCGGCGGTTGAGCAGATTCAAAAGATCAGCCGTGATACGCCATCTCTTGTTGAATCGATAGCTGCCGCCCGCATTGATCAATAATGTCGCGTTTGAGCGATTGATTCCATCTGACGTCAGATCGCGCGGGCCAAAGTAGCGCAGGCGAATAGTTGATGTAAAGCCTCTGTAATCGTGCAGTGTAATGCCCGATGAAATCACCGTTCCAACAGCTTCCGGCACATGCTTTCCGCCCGGGAGTTGTTCAGGATACGACAGGCCATTCGCCGCGTTGGGGTTAATGAAGGCTGCGTCATCCGGGTCGATCTGAGTAAATTGGGCGCGAGAATCCGCCATATCCAGGTCAAAGATCAGATGCTCCGTCGGAGTGTAGTAGTTGGCCCACTCAACTCCATAGCGGTTGCTCGACTGTTCCGAAGCAACCGTCCCTCCGGTGTCGCCATCCTGCTGTAGTTCGGAGTTGCTGCGCAGATACCAGAGAGAAAGTGTGCTTTGGAGATGCGCGGCGGCCGAATTGCGCACACCGAACTCGCCGCCTTTGAGTTGCACCAAGGGAGGAATGGGCCTGCTCGAAGTGGGGAAAGGATAGTCCGGCGAAATCGGCTCCACACCCCCGACGGCTACGGCGGCGGGCAGATATCTACCTCTCCCGCTGCGCTACACTAACAATCTCGCTGGTATAAAAGATCGGGCAGGCCGCGAGAGCACAAACAAATCTTCGATGCCTCTCCAGAACAGTTCGCCGCCAAGTAACGGTTTCCCGTGGGCCATCCAGCTCTCATACCAGTTCTGAGCTTCAGCTAATTCGGCAACCGGTTGGATGGAATGTCGCGTAATTGATGCTCCCAAATCTTCATTGCTGCAGCGACCCGTCATAGCGCTCAGCAACAACATGCGCTTCGGGTGCATTGGCGCCAATACTGTTCGTCTCAAGGAGCAACTCAAACGGCTCAAGAGTCCCGTCCGCTCGTGTCGCTTTCTTGAGAATCGGGGAAATGGTCCGATCATTCAGCAGGAAGTCGGCGGCGGCCTGTGTTCCCGCCATGTTGAGCCCCTCTACAAGAATTACGTGGCCCATTCCATCCAGGCTTGGGAGATAAGCGAGTACGGCGTAGGTCCGGTGCGAGTCATCAGCCCATGCGTTTTTATACACGGCGTTCTCGCCGGGAAGGGGGTGCCTGTTCAATACGGTGGAGTCGTCGACTTCCGGCTCATACTCCAGCGCAAAATTCATATCCTTCTCGAAGAGCTCAACCCATGGGTTGGTGTGCTGGGAACCTAGCAAAATAGCGTTGGAGTGTTTGAGATCTTCCATGCGCAGATCGCGCGCATAGCGGATCGCGAAGCGGTCGGAAACCAGCTCGGGCAAACGCGAGAGGCTTGACACAATGTTGAGATCGACGACGCTGGTGTAGCGCTGTGTGCTCAGGTCGTTCAGGTTGCGGGAGTCAACGCCGGGAATGGGAGTTATCCGGGAAAGATACACGCCATTCACATAATCGCCCAAGTGAACAGGACGCTGGGTAAGATTTTGAAGTATTCCAAAGCCGCTGTCCGCAGGCACGATCAGGGTATCGCGCTCCGAATTGAAGACCCCAGCCCATAGCTGATGAGAGAGAGTGCCGGACCTGTGGTAGAAGTGCCGCATACCAAACCATGCAGCCGCAAGCGCCACAGCCAGCGTCAGAAAAACGAAAAGCAGGGTGATCGTACGGTGGCCCAGCTTTGAGAAAGGCGCCCATATTGGCTGGGAAAAGCTGATCGCCTCCTCGATCTCTGTTTCGCTGGATATCCCGGAGGCTATCAAGGATGGTTCGGGGAGCTCTTGACCTTTTTCGCCTTCGTAGAAAACCGGGACATACTTGCCACGCGGAATGCTTATTCGCAATATCTCCTGCTTGCCCTCGGTTCTGAAATACTCGTCCAGGCGTTTGCGCAGGAGGCGCGCATAATTACGGACAATATTATCCTCGCCTGGATTGTAGGTCACGGGGCGTCTGAGAGCGTGAATGCCAATCTGATGCTCAGTGATCTCGAAGGCCCTTCCGCGGAGTTCCCGATCGCAGACATACAGCAGGAAGCTGGTCAGAAATGAAGACTTGGCGAAGCTCTTGCTCGCCACAATCCTCTGCGCAAGTTGCCAGCGCGGATCATGGGAGATCAATGGCGCAGTGAGTTCTTGAGTATCTTCAATGTGGGCCGGTGCGACGATGGGAGCCGACATAGACACTCTTCTCCGTCCTGGAGTCTTGCCTGAGACAAGTTCCTCAGCCCACTCCCGGCCTACTTGCCAGGTGGAAGAATCGCGGGGATAAATTCACCATAAGCAGGCGCGATGAATGCCATGTAAACAAAAGGCCTGCAAGAGGATGCAGGATATCCATCCATTGCGGGAGGAGCGACCTTACCCCGTGTAAAGTACAGGGGTAGAGCCGGTTGCGGTTAGATGAAAGTTTAATGAATGCTGGCGCCCGCAACCGGAAAATAGGTCAACAAGCATAAGATCCTGCAATGGCAGGCTGTCAGGCGGTCCGGGATGGAGACGTCCTCCACCGGGGAAACACCTAGTTTTGAACCGATGCTGCTTGTACCGTGTTCTCCAGATAGGTTCCACGCCTGTCCTTAGGAGAACTAATCGTGTTCATGCATCGTTGTGAAACTTTCCGCCAGTTGCGCAGGTTCGTGCCAAGCTTGTCCAAACCGCTCATCAGGCATGTTCCCCTCATCCTCGGCCTGTTTCTCGCCGTCTTGTTGCAAGCTGCCGCCCAGTACGACTCCGCCAGCGTATTGGGCACACTGCGCGATCACAGCGGAGCCGCGCTCGCCAAGGGCACAATTGTGCTGACCAGCCGGGCAACTGGCACTCAGCAATCTCTCTTGTCCAACGACCAGGGGAACTTTGAGTTTGGATCGGTCAAGCCGGGAGACTACACACTGAGCGCCGAAGCCGCCGGATTCAAGACCGCTCACACCGACAACTTCACGGTAACCGTCGGCGCCCGCCAGCGTGTGGACCTGGTACTCGAGGTCGGTGGCGCAACGGATACCATCACGGTGTCGGGCGCGGCTGCCGTGCTTGAGACGGACTCCAGCGACCGCGGCGAGGTTGTCGGGCAGCAGGAGATGGTCGGTCTTCCGTTGAATGGCCGCTCCTATGCCGATCTGGCGCTGCTGGTTCCCGGCGTCCGCAAGTCATACCTTGAGAACCAGACGCTCTCCAATCGCGACTCGTCCTTCAACGCCAACGGACAGCGCAGCGAAATGAACAACTTTATCCTCGACGGTCTGGACAACAATCTGTATGGGACCGACAACCAGGGCTTTTCAAACCAGACTGTTCAGCCATCGCCGGATGCGCTGAGCGAGTTCAAGGTGGTCACCGACAACTACAGCGCCGAGTACGGCCGTGTCATCGGAGCCGTGGTCAACGCAACAACGCGCAGCGGCACGAGCCAATTCCACGGCGACGCCTGGGAGTACGTCCGCAACACTTCGTTGAACGCCATTGGGCCGTTTCTGCCGCCCAAGAACACGCTGACTGGTCAATATCAGAAGCCAACCTACCAGCAGAATCAGTTCGGAGCGACGTTTGGCGGCCCGGTCAAGTTGCCGTTCCTGCATGCCAAGCAATTCTTTTTTGTCGATTATGAGGGAGAGCGGAGAGTCACGCGTGCGCTGGCGACGGCGACAATTCCAGACGCCAACCAAAGGCTGGGATACTTCCCATATCCCGTAATGAATCCCCTCACCGGCGTAGTCTACCCCGTGACTGCCACAGGCTTTACCCAAGTGCCAATTCCCGCGAATACATTGGCGCCGCTGGTACTGTCAAATCTGCCGCTGCCCAACGTGAATTCAGCTACAAACAACTATGTTTCTCTGCCCCGCGGTTCGCTGCAAGATGACAAGGGCGACGTGCGCTACGACGCCTATCTCACTCCGAAGCTCAATACATTCGCCCGCCTCAGCGTTCGCAATGTGAATATCTTCGATCCGCCGAACCTTCCCGGTATCGATGGCGGCAATTCCAATTCTGTCGTAACGATCTACGACGAGCAGGTCGCCTCAGGCGCAACCTACATGCCGACGAATAACACACTGCTCGATGCGCGCATCGCCTTCACGTGGATGAACGGCGAGAAGACTCCTCCCTTCATCGGACAGCCCAGCATGCTCGCGGCAGTCGGCATTCCCAATATCCCTACCGATCCGCGCGTGGTGGGTCCGCTCAACACGCAGGCCGTCAACAACTTCAGCAACTTCGGACGGCAGACGACGAGTCCGAACATGCAGAACCCGTATGTCATCGATCCCAAGGTAAACTACACCTGGCTGCGCGGCGCTCACAGCCTCAAGTTCGGCTATGAGTATCAGTACATCATCGTGGCAGACGACGACTTCCATCCGAAATATGGAAACGACGTGTATTCGGGCACCTTCAGCAAGCCAACGGGCGGCGTCAGCAACACTTTGGCCAACCAGGCGTACGGCCTGACCGATTTCCTCTTCGGCGCGCGCAGCCACTATGAACTCAACAACACCCACATCGCCAACATCGAACAGTGGCTGCAACAGTGGTACGCACAGGACGACTGGCGGGTGAACGGCCGGCTTACACTGAACCTTGGCCTGCGCTACGAGCTTGGATCACCGGAGTATGAGCAGAACAACGAACTGGCCAACTTCGATCCCAACACCTCTCCCGCGACAGGACAGCTGATTTCTGCCTCGTCGGGTTCCATCTCCAATCGCGCCCTCGTGAACATGCAGACAAACAACTGGGCGCCGCGCGTCGGCTTTGCCTATCAGGCGCTGCCAAATACGGTAGTCCGGGGCGGCTATGGCATCAGCTACTTCCACTTTGTACGCGAGGGTGGCGAGAATCTCCTGGTCTACAATCCTCCTTTTACCTTTGACGCGCAGGTAAATCAGGTAGCGCCAACGGCCATCGGTGGTCAGCCCCTTTGCCCCAACAACTCTGCCGGCAATGCCGTCTTTAACCCGGCGAGCTGCTTCAACCCCACCATGAATGGCTACGTAAGTGGCTTTACCACCGCTGCGGATTACAACCCTCTGATGGCGCAACCGCACTACGAGCCGAAAAACGACCCAACCGGCTATGCCGAAGCCTGGCACGTGACCGCGCAGCAGAAGCTTAACCAGAACACCGTTCTCGATGTTGCTTATGTCGGCGTAGCAACAAAGCACATCCCGGTGCTGGCGGACTACAACGAGGCGGCGCCGAATTCCACTGCCTGCACCGTAAACCCAACGCAGTGCCTGACGGTGCAGGCGCGGCGTCCGATTCAGAACTTCGCCGGTATTGAAGCCACCTTCGGCGGTGGCAGCGGGATCTATCACGCGCTGCAGACCAAACTGGAACATCGCGCCGCAAACGGACTTTACCTGTTGAACTCGTTCACCTGGTCCCATGGCATCGACAACGCTTCGGGCACGCTCGAGAACAACAACGGCGACACAAACTTCGTGAACTTCAAGAACCCCAATATGGACCGCGGCCGATCTGGTTATGACCAGCCCCTGGCCGACACCACGACCGTCTTGTACGATCTGCCTTTCGGAAAAGGGCAGCGCTTCGGAGGCTCCTCAAACAAGCTCCTGAATGGCGCGATGGGAAACTGGCAGTTCACGGCCATCCACACTGCAACCAGTGGCTTGCCGATCAACCTGACCTACTCGGCTGGAGGTTATGTGCCTTCAGGAACGAACTACCCCTCGTACGCGTTTGCCCTAACGGCCGGCGCGGCCTCATCCGGAACTCTGTTTTCGCAGCGCCCCAATATGAACGGCAATCCAGTTGCGCCGAGATCGCAGTGGGTAAAGACAGCAACTTCATTAACCGGCTATCTGAACACGACGACAGTAACCTTGCCGACAGACCCGAGTCAGCCGATCGGAAATGCCCCCCGAAATGCAGCACGTACGCCTGCGTTTTCCCAACTGGACATCGGCCTGCATAAGCAATTCGGCTTGGGCTGGGAAGCCACGAAACTCGACTTCCGCGGCGAGGCGTTCAACCTTCTCAACCAGGTAAACTACCAGGCTCCCGACTCGACCAGAACCGACGGCGGCTTCGGAACGATTTCCAGCGGCAGCAATTACCCGCCGAGACAACTTCAACTTGCCCTCAAGCTGCTGTTCTAGCGCGAAGCCAGGCTTGCTATGTCCTGTTGAGTTTTGTGGAAGGTTGTAGCTCCCTGATGGTCGCGTCAGCTCAACGGGAGTACTTTCGGGATACACCATCCCTGGCTTCGCTATAGCTTTGATACGGCGTGGACGCGCCATTGCGTTCCCGCCGTTTCAAAAACTCGTCCCGCCTGCTGAAAGCCGGGACGAATCCTTCGTACCCAATCCCCAAAACCAGTGCGCCCGCACCGCCGAGGTAGGACGATGCCGGCGAACTCCAACCGCGCAGTACGCGCAGGATGAGGAAAGTCATGCGACAGATGTTGCCAATACTAACCCGGGCTATTGTGGCCGCAGGGTGCATTACGGCCGCGCTTCATGGCCATGCTCAAGCCGTCAGCCTTTCTGTAATTCAACAATATGCGCCCACCATCTATCTGAACGCTTACGAAAAGAACATGCCGGCCTCTGTGGACAGCTTCTTCGCTCAATCCAAATTGGTGAGTTCGACCGGAACCGTGCTCGCGAATCCGGTCACATATGGCGCATTGGCCGCCAACCCTTCGGCCAGCAACTATCTCACCCCATCGAACGGAGTATTTCCCACATCCAGCAACGACTTCCAGAGCGGTGACCCGATCGTCTCTCTCGGAAACAATACCGCTCAATCCAACTCTCCCGTTTACGTCAAGACAATCGACTACGGAACCTACATCGACCTGAAGTACTACCTGTTCTACACCTGGAACGGCTTCCAGGGCTTTCAGGCTGGAATACTCGTCGGTCTGAAAACGGAACCCTATTACTTTGACTGGGGCCAGTTTGCCTTGCACTACGGCGATTGGGAGCATGTCACTGTCCGCATCAGTGAAGACACCACTCACCTGATCGGCGTCTTCTATAGCCAGCACGGAGGCGAGCAGTTTGTGACCAACCCTGCGCTGGATGGCACGCATCCTGTTGTCTATTCCGCCTGGGACAGCCATGCGAACTACCCTACCTCCGGCAACAATATCAATGACGTGATCCTCAACTCTCCCGGCATTCTTCCCTTGAGCTGGTTGAAAGTCTGCGACATTACCACCAACGGAGATGGCACAACCTTTGCACCCTATAGCAACCCCAGTCCGTTCTATTCCAACGGTGTGCAGTGGGAGCCGTGGCAGAACACAAGCCAGTTGGTTTTGCTCGATAACAACTCTTCGGCAGCCCAATGGTTAAGTTTCATGGGACCGTGGGGGCCGACGTACACCAATGCGATCGAAGAGCCGCCATCGGCGCTTCCCAGCGGCGCTCCCTCTGAACTCTACACGCTCGCACAGGCGGGTAACACGCTTGGGATCTTGAGCAGCAAGTACACGCAATCCGGTGGCCCCTACGGCCCGCTCGCGCAGAACTGGAACGTCTCCAACGAAGGCCTTGCCGGCATTTTTGAAATCACCAGCGTCCAAAGCGGACTTGCGCTGGATGGCGGCGCCAATACGAAGGGCACGCTTGTACAAATGTACCCGTCGAACGGCACCGTAGATCAGCAATGGCTTCTGCAGCCTTCGGGCAGCGGAACCAGCATCACCAGCGTCCAGAGCGGACTCGCCTTGGACGGCGGAACTAACGCGTCAGGAACACATCCACAAATGTGGACAAGCAATGGAACCGTCGATCAACAATGGACATTCAATCCCTCTGGATCTGGAGATAGCATCACCAGCGTGCAGAGCGGGCTGGTACTGGACGGCGGAACCAACGTCCAAGCGGCAAATCCACAGATGTACTCAAGCAATGGCACCGTCGATCAACAGTGGGAATTGATCTTAATCCCCTGATGCATAAATTTGTTGGTTGATGCAGTACCGGGCAAAATCAAGGCTGCCCGGTACTGCGATTCTACGACCGAAAATTAACGGGCGATTCCCTCGCTCTGTAAATGCGCCCCCGCATTCAAGAATCCACATTGAAAACGATCTTTATCGCGTGACTCCACAATACTATTCATGAGTGTCAAAATCTGTATAGTCCCGGCATTCGATAGCTGTTACACATGAACAACTAGAAGCTGTTTCATAACCCGGTTTTGAAAGGGCACGGCTTCAGCCGTGCCGCTACGAAGCCAGTAAAATCGCGGGCTTTAGCCCCTGAGGAAACAGCCGGCAATGCACCAGATTCCGTTACCAGTGCGGATGCGCATGATTTCTTCGATGCGATGAGCCAGTTGCTTTTCGCGGCCTTCTGGGATGGTGGCGCGTATGGTCGCGCAGCAAGGCGCCTGCTATCGCGATTAAAAAATGTGCTTGACAATATATAACCGTTTGGTTATTAATTCTCCATGCGATCTGCTGAATCCGAAATTTTCAAGGCTCTTGCCGACCCGACCCGCCGGGCGATCTTCGAGAGGCTCACGCGGGATGGGGAGCAGACTGTTCATGCGCTGACGGGCGGATTCGGGATGTCACAGCCGGCGATCTCCAAGCACCTCGGGGTTCTAAAACGAGCCAAATTGGTGCGCTGCCGGCGGCAGGGGCGCGAGACGCATTACGGCGCGCAACCGAAGGCCCTGAAGCCCCTGATCGACTGGATGAACCTCTATGGCGCGTTCTGGAGCGAACGCTTTGATCAACTCGAAAACCTGTTGAAAAGGATGGACAAATGAGCAACGATACCGCAGTTACACGCTCTCTGGTTATTGAGAGAGAGATGCCCCATTCGCCGGAGAAGATCTGGCGCGCACTCACCGAAGGCCCTCTGATTGCGGAGTGGTTGATGACCAATGATTTTAAGCCAGTTGTGGGCCACCGGTTCAGCTTTCGCTCTACGCCGGTGCCGGGTTGGAACGGGATTATCGATTCTGAAGTCCTGGTGGTCGAGCCGGCTTCACGGCTCTCCTACGGTTGGGCTTCGATGGGGTTGGAGAGCGTTGTTATCTGGACGCTGACGCCGACTGCGGGCGGAACGCATGTGCGCATGGAGCAATCAGGCTTCCCGTCGGAAGAAAGCGCCAGCTATAAGGGCGCGAGATACGGATGGACGAGTTTCATCGGGAAACTGGAGCTGGTGGCTGGAAGGTTGGACTAACATGAAAGCAAAATCCATTGTTTATTGGACAATGACTATCCTGGTCGCTCTGCCGATTGGAAGCGGCGGGGTTGGACAGGTGTTGCAATACCTGGCCAACCCCCACGGCGTGGTGGCCACCCTTGGCTACCCGCTCTACTTCTTCGCCATCCTCGGCATTTGGAAGACGCTGGGCGCAATCGCCATCCTTGTGCCGGGTTTCCCCCGGCTCAAGGAGTGGGCGTATGCCGGTATCTTCTTCGACCTGACAGGCGCGGTCGCATCCTGCGCCGCGGTCGGCGGCTATGGGGCGTACGGCTTTCACGTGATCGCCCCGCTGATCATCACTGGATTTTGTGTGGCATCGTGGGCGCTGCGCCCGGAAAGCCGCACCATCGGCGTGCTTATTCCGACGAAAAGCGGTATGCCGGTATAAATACCAGCGCAGAGCAAGATTGGCAGGTGGCGCAGCCTTGGCTTCCCCCAAGACCTGAGGATGCCCATCTGCCGTCGGCTTCAGTTGAGACTTTCACCGCCTCGCTCTGAATTCGTCTTGCCCACAACTTTCACAATTCATTCCAGTGCTGGATATTGCTACTCCCGACGAAATTAGGCTACTATTGTCCGGTTCGCAGCCCCTTCCCTCAGAAACCGGACTAGCTAGCCATGCAAAACCGCAACTTCGCATCCAATCTCGGTATTTACGTCTACGCAGCCGGCGCCATTTTCCTCGGCGCTCTCGGCCTGGCCACGGGTGACTTCGCCACCAGTTGGCAGCACGTCGGACCCAACGTTCCCTTCCGCGTGCCGCTCGCCTATCTCACTGCCTCTATCGAGCTCATTGCCGGAGTTGCCCTCCTTTGGCGTCGCATTGCTCTCGCCGGCGCAGTGACGCTCACCGCCGTCTACTCAATTTTCACGTTATTGTGGATGCCCAAGGCCTTTGAGAATCTCGGCAACTACGACCCCATCGGCAATGTCTTTGAGGAGCTCTCCCTGGTTGCCGCCGGTTTAATTCTCTGTGCGATTTTCTCGCCTCCCAGCTCATCTATAGCGCGTCGCCGGCCTTTCTTCGCGCTCCTCTTCGGTATCTGCCCCATCTCCTTTGGTATCGTCCACATCGTGGACATGCCAGGCCTGTTGGGCGCAATCCCGGCCTGGCTGCCGCCGAGCAGGATGTTCTGGGCTTACGTTTCCACGCTGGGCTTTTTCGGGGCCGCTGTAGCCATCCTCACCGGTATCCTGGCTCCGCTTGCGTCCCGCCTGCTCACCGCGGAGATCGTGGTTTTCGAGTTGCTGTTCTGGATTCCGAATCTCGCTGCCGGGCCGAAAAATCACTTCAACTGGGCGGGCAACGCCATCAGCATCGCCATGATCGGCGCAGCATGGGTCGTATCCGACTCTATCTAGTCGATCCTGAAAAAGTTGATTTCAGGCAGATGGCAAGGCGATCAGGAAGCCGGTGAAGAGCGATTGGTAGAGGAGCCGGTCCAGGATTGCCCTGATTTCGGC
>Ga0181534_10000272_pt1 | contig 37275 bp, 34 predicted proteins | sample PEATcosm2014_Bin_37_FD_119758 | JGI IMG/M metagenome (GOLD analysis project Ga0181534, IMG submission 119758) | Peatland microbial communities from MTU Mesocosm Facility, Houghton, MI, USA - PEATcosm2014_Bin17_10_metaG | ecosystem: Environmental > Terrestrial > Soil > Wetlands > Peat | place... | reverse complement strand
GTCACAAGAATATCCACATCAGAGAATCGCCGAAAGAAATCTGAGAAGTCGTCCCATTCGACCACTGCTTCGCAGTACGACAGGGTCTGCGATCCGACATCAAGACGAAGCACGAGCACCGGAAGGATGTACTCTTTTCGCAGTTATGGCTTAAAGAACTCGGCGTCGACATCCACGCGTGTTCGCATAGCGGAAATCCCTGTGATTGCACGTGTACCGATTTTGCCAGACGCGGGTAATGTAGTATTGCTCGTGGATATTCCACGCGCCCTCTTTTTGCTGCGCATTTTCCGTCGTTGGCTCACTGTCAATTACCCAGCCCGCTGCCCTCAGAGCCTTCAGGTCGTCCGGGGACTTATCAGTAAAGGGATTAGGGGTATGGCGGCAGACGGCCACTACCTTCACACCAAATTTCCTTTCAACAAGTTCAGCACAAAATTGCTGGTTGGCGTCAAATGCCTGCGCGGGGCTAGGAAGCCCCATCTGCCTCGCCCATCTTGCGGCAATCAGGACGTGCGGTGGGTAATTCGCGTGGAAACTTTCATTCGCATTTTTCGGCGTATGCCTCTTGACGGGCTTGCCACCGTCCTTTTTTGAGTGACGATCCTTTCTCTCAAATTCGTATGTTCTAGCAAGCTTGGTAGATACCGACTTCAAAATAGCATCTAGTTGTTTGTCGGTGCCGTAGACCCCACCATCGACTGTCGGAAGCCAGTTCGAGCGAGCTAAACCGGGCACGACTTCAGATTCGATTCCCTTAAGACCTTTCGAAATCGCGCTCTTTAAGGCCCGTTCCATAAGGTCGAGTTTGTTCAACAAACCAGCGTGTGCGCGGGCGCGCTTGTCGAACGACTTCCCGCCAGCAGCGGGCTTTACTTTGGATCTCCAGCTCATTGCGCTAAGTTGTCAGTTTGAAGCAAGCGGTCCTCCGCCCTGCTGGGACTGTGCTTTGCGGGCTCTAGTACGGATCAATACGCCCCGGTCTGTCGTCTCAACCACACCCTCGACTATTGCCGACCTCCAGTTGAACTGCTCATGGCCGATGTATCCATTGCCGCCAGCGTCGACCTCTGTCTGGATCCTCGCAGTGTCTGCCATTAGGCCGGGAACCAATGGGGTCACAGCCCAGAGTGCGTCGATCAACCTGCGATAGTTTGGCCCATCGGCCTCTAGGGAGACATCAACTTCTCCGTTCACGGCATCAACCTGAAGCTCGGTGATATGTATCAATCCCAGCCCCGCGAGCGCCATTCTTACGTGAAGTTGCCGGAGCGCTAAACGCGTTTCAGGATCGAGAGTTACGGAAACTTCCTCGGCTCCCACGGATAGGTGATGGAGACCTTTCGGCGGGTTAAACGGTTCGAGAAATAGTAATGACTCTAGGATAGACGAAATTGCTTTTGCCGCCGTTAAACCGTCACGCTGTACCGGCTCCAAAGGAGCCCCTGTCTGGGCAGACGCCGGCCGTCGCTCAATTTGAGCAAAGGCCCCTCGTGGGCTGCTTAAGTCCCAGCTCCTCTTCGCGAACGCCCCCTTCTCCTCAAATTCAGGGTGTCGATGTACCGTTGGTTCCGATACTCCCTCGGGTTCAGGCTTAAATTGAGCCAGCCACCCTAAAATCGCCGCAACGGCTAAGAGAGACGCAAGGGCACCGTATGCGACCGGCCGAGAAGAGGCCCTTGCTGGTTCTGGTAGCGACGGGGGCGGGGGTGATGATGGAAGGAAATGTGGCCGTTCCGGTGCCGATGGAGCGCTAAGGACTGTCCGCAATGCTGCCTCGACGAGTGCCCGAGGACCTATGGTTTCCCTATTTTTTGCCCCAAGGGCGATGTAATAGAAGAACCTGCCGAGATCGTCTGTTCTCCATCGGCCTGATTTCCGGAGGGTACGATCCTTAATGAGTCCATCAAGTTCGGCAAGGTATGGTCGGTCGAATTCGAGAAGACGGATAACCAACGACTCGTGTGTGTGTGTTCTTTGGTTAGCCATGGAGGTATGCTCGGCCCTTTGGTATCGTCGACCGATTGATGAGTGCATTGAAGGACGGGGCTGACGAAGGGTCGTGGCGTCGGATCCACGCCGATGCCTCGAATGCCGAGATTGCCTCCATTCCGTCGATTATACGGCGCCAACGTGAAAGCGGACCACCGCGGCCAGATAGATAAAAATGACCCGAATTGGTTACGCGAAGCGTCGTGTGCTCCATTACGGGATCGTCGTCGTCGCCGTAGCTGTAGGACGCAACGACCTTGTCGGTTTCCGAGTTGTAGTGGGTTATCATGGTATTAATGGATCAGTTGTCCGCGAAGGTGCGGGTTTGCTTCTTCATCGGAAATCAAAGCCTCGTTTGTTGCCCGGATCTTGGCCGTTTGAGCTAAAGCCTCACGCCAGCCATCACGGAGGCGGTACCTTAACCCGCGGGTATTTCCCCTCGTTTCCACCACCCCATCCGCCACTAGGCGCCGTAGCGTATGGTAAACGGGTGCGTGGCTCCGCTCTAGATGCCTACCCAGAAACCCGGGAGCCAGCGCCCCATGACTTTCTAATAGTCTAATGATCCTTGAGCGTAGGTCGTGAACCTCAGACGGGATTGAGCTGGGCACCTTCTTCTTCCCGGCCCTGCTCGTCGCCTTCGAACATTCCCTTCCGCTCGCAATCTCTGGAAGCCCCCCCTGCCGGCGAGAGCGACGCAACGCTTCCCCCAAAAGGTCCCCAAACGCACGCAACCGCTCAGCCTCGGAGAGCTGAACTGATGCGTCAGATGAATGTAAAGGGAGCGGCATTATACATTTGCTAGTAGGACAAAAAATGAACGCCTCAAAGCGACATTTTGGCGCAAGCGAACCTGCCGCAGGCAGTCTAATAGATGCGCGCACCCCACATCGTATACGTCTGGTACGCCGATGCATGGCCGCCAGTGCGGTTCCTAGACCTACCCGCGGGCGGTCAGCCGTAATGATGGTCAGAGCATGAACTCAGGTCTCAAAATCCACTGGCATTAAAACCTTACGTTTAATAAGTCATTTCACTTGTAATCTGCCTTTTTTATGTAACCTTTTAAAGTAGTGATTTAACCCTACCGACAAGGCCTTTTTTACTGTTTCGGAAGAAAATGAAGCACCTAGAGCCAGAGAAGAAATTGGCATTTGTCCTCCGAAATCTCCGAGGCGAGCCCAAAGTGGAATTGTGCAAGGAGGCGAAGATTGGCCGCCCGACTCTGGATGAATGGCTCAACATCCTAATGGAGTCAGCGGAGGTAATTTTTGCTCGAAATCGGCTCCTCAAGCGATTGAGGAAACTCGAGGCTGAAAACAAAAGGCTCAGAGAGGGCGATGTTGATCTAGATGCCCAAGTAGCCGCACTGAACCAAGGCACGTTACCCCTGCGTCAATCCGAGGACCTGCCCTTGGCGGACGAAGCAGGCAATCTCGATTGGGTGAAATTAGGCTAACAAGGCTGCCGACTGAGGCGCCTGTGGTTTCATTTCATCCGGGGTCCGTAGCGGGCAGGCCATACGACACGCCTAAGCCTGCTTATCCGCTTGGGCTAAACGAACGGTACCCCGCCATTCTCCTGCTATTGAGGCAGAAAATGCAGAATATCGTAAATCCACGCGGAAAGATGGCTCGTCCCCGTGATTTAGCATGTGTTTAGTAGGATGGCGGGCAGTTCCTACCCGCCAACCAGCTTCTTCCATGCCCCCCGTCCTTAGTCGGCGCAGCGCTCTGCCGGTCCCGCCGGTGACTCAAATTGTCGAAAGCTTATGCAGACGATAGATCTGCGGCCCCGCCCAAGCATGCTGATGGAGTCCCTGCGAAGCATGGGCTACACGGTTGAAACGGCATTGGCCGACGTAATCGACAACAGCATCTCGGCAGGAGCCCGAAACGTCTCCGTAAGATTTCTCTGGGCGAACGGCGATCCGTGGATTGCGATTCTGGACGACGGACACGGGATGACGAAGGCCGAGTTGATCGAGGCGATGAGGTTTGGCAGCACGTCGCCGCTAGCTACCAGGGGCGCCGAGGATTTGGGTCGATTCGGCCTAGGCATGAAGACGGCATCCATTTCACAATGCCGCCTATTGACCGTCGTCTCTCGTGTAGGCGGCGAAACCGCCGGATGCGCCTGGGATCTGGATCGCCTGGCAAAGTCTGACTCTCCCGATTGGGATCTTCTCCTTCATACACCGGCGACTCTTGCAGCTTCTCCGGTAGTGGCACCTCTTCTGGGTACACTAGCGACCTGGGGCGCAGGCACGATAGTATGTTGGCAGTTGATCGACGGCATTTTCCCCGACAAGTCCGCGGGGCGTCAGGAAGTCCATTTCTCGGACGCGATGGATCGCGCGCGGGCTCATTTGGAACTCGTTTTCCACCGTTTCCTCTCACCTGAACCTGGCCGTCAAGCCGTCCGAATGGATTTCAACGGCAATAGTTTGAAGGCGTTTGATCCGTTTGGTCCAAGGCATCCAGCCCGGCAGGAGCTTCCATTGGAGACGATTCGGATCAATGGGGATAATGTGCTCGTCCAACCTTTTGTTCTGCCGCATCATAGCAAGGTACCGCGTAGCGAGTACGAGGCCTTCGGAGGCGAGGAGGGTTACCTGCAAAGCCAGGGATTCTATCTTTATCGGAATCGGCGCCTCATCGTGAAAGGCACCTGGTTCAGGCTCATTCGCAAGGAAGTCCTGAATAAGCTGATTAGGGTATTTCTTGGCCCGCAGTTTCATGAGCGGCATCGAGTCCAATCGAAGTTCAATGACTGGTGATGAAATTCCGGCCATTGAGCGCGAGTATCTGCTTTCCCAAAGTGAGATTGCCCCTTTCCTACAGGGAAAGACGTACGACAAAATTAGGTCCGCGCCATTTAACTCACCTAGAAAGTCAGTTTACTGAGGTTCAACGAAGCGACGCCCTCAGCAGGTCTCCCCTTCTCAAGCGCAGGCTTGAATCTGATTGATCTAATGACGGCCAAGAGAAACGGATCTTCGATTCTCTTGGAGCAAGCTGCGTCGGCGAATACTTCGTTCGCCAACCCGTCCTTTGAAACTTTGGTATAGACTGTGGCGTTGTAATCTCCCGTTGCTAGACGGGTCGGCAATTCGGGAGGAAGCAACCCCATTGCTGCGACCGGTGGCAACGTGTCACTGCGATGTGCCGCGATATATTCCATTTTTACATATTCGAAAGCTTCATTGCGCGTCAGTTCTACCCTCCGAGGAGATACCGTAGTCCCGACCTCCACGCCCCTGTTGTACAGGTGCATCTGAAAATCTGTCAGTTCAAAATTCGGCGGAAATCCGTCGACTTCGAACTCTACATGGTTGGTATGCGAATCAATCGGATTCAGATTCTTTGCAAAGATGAGGTTTTGGACCATTCCTCTCGCAGCATCTGGCGCCCGAAACCGGAAGATGGCCACAACGTAAGGATTTCCGAGCGTCTTTTCCGACGAGACATCGAACTCCACATTGGCTGCATCAAACCCGTCGGCATTGATCTTCGCGCCACCAACCGATATGTCTGATCCTGCGCCCCCAGCCGCCTGCGAGCCTCCATTTCCCTCCGCTGCAAGACTACCTTACCTCTACCTTCAGAGAATGGAGGTCGTCCTACGTCAGCTTCAGTCGTTCGTCGGTGAAAACACCAAGGTCGGTGACATCACCACGAGGGGCCATCCTATGTTCACCCTGCCTCTCATGTAGGGGTCCACCGACATGAAGGTGTTGCGGACAAGCACCTGGTGGTTCTCGAGTGGGGGCACCTCCACCCGAACGAGCTCGAAGTTGGCCTGGGTGGGAATGCCCACCGGGCGGGAGGCGAGCCGGACCTCGCGGCTGAATGTCCGAATCATCTTGAAAGGGTGTTGGCCGGTGCCGGGATGGACCGGGGTTGTCGTCCTTACGAGTGATGATCCAGGAAGTCGGGAGGACCGTGGCCCAGGATCTCCTCGGCCTTTGCCGAATCGTCTGCGGATCCGCTGGCGATCACCACGAACTTGCCGGCATTTAGCGCCGTCTCGTAGCTCACGATGCTGTCCTTGGGGATCCCGATGCTGTAGAGGCCCGCACCTATGGCGCTTAGCCCTCCGACCACGGCCGCGCCCTCGACGCCGCCGATGATCCAGCTTACAAGGGGCCCCGCCGCCAGGAGAGGTCCGATGCCAGGGACCCAGAAGAACGCCGAGCCGAAGAGGAGTCCCCAGATGCCGCCCCAGAAAGCCCCGATCTTGCCCCAGGATTTCATCCGGTCCCCCGCGTTGTAGTAGCCGACGACGTGCTCGTCTGTGTGATAGTCGCGGCCGACGATCGACAGTTTCTTCATGTCGAAGCTCGAATGCTGGAGCTCCTTGACGGAGGCCTCGGCGGCCAGATGGGTCGGATATACCGCGACGATGGAATTGCTCATAGTGATGTCCCTTTGTTCTTCCTGTGCCGTTGAGGGATGGATCGGCGCATGACGCACCGGGTAAGGTCACTTCTGCTCGCTGTCGCCCTTCTCTGCTTCCACGGCCGCCTGGAGAATCCGGTCGTGTTCGGCCTCCTCGGAGCCCTGGTCGACAAGCTGCTCGGTCTCGCTCCGCCCCTCGTCGTCCATGCCCTCGCTCTCCGCTCCGGGCGTCCCATGGCCCTCCGAGCCCGGCACGGGGTCCCAGCGTTTCGACTCGGGAAGGGCGTTCAGAAGGTCATCCTGGCGATCGGTGTCCGATTCGCCCGCCAGCTCGTGCTTGGCCGCCGCGACGTCGCCTGGCAGCACCTCCTTGGGCGAACGACCGTCTATGAGGGCCAGCTCGGCAGCCCGGGCGCGTACCATCTTATTTGTCACGGGGCCGATGCCCTTGAAATTTTCGCTGATGGCTCCGTCATTGACCGGGTTGTATTTCATTGGGATCCCTTTTTAGGCTTCAGTCGGTGGCGATGGCGGAGATGGGCTCTGCGGCAGCGACCTCGTTTTCCAGGGTTCGCCGGATGTCGGTCTTGGTGAGCCTCACGAAGATTCGCGATTCCTCGTAGCTTATCCGCTCGATCTCCCGGGTTGATATCCGGATCTCCTTCTCGGAGTACCAATGGCCGGCGTCCACGGCGATCTCCTCGGTGGCCCAGCTCCGGTCGTCTATCAGGAGGCCGCGCATATAGCCGATCGTCCCATCGGAGGCCTCGATGCTGTAGCCGCTCACCGCGTGGGCGCTCTGGAGGTGCTTGTCATCGCGGTGATGCACGCGGAATCCCTCCTCGATCTCGGCCTTGGAGGGCGGCACGATGGCCGGACAGCTCGCCATGCCCCATATCGCCCCGCCGTTCCAGTACATGGGCCACCCGTAGTAGCGGTAATAGTCGAGCTCGTACTGGCGTGAGACAGGCATCCGAGAGTCGATGGCCGGGCTCTTTTCGATCTGTTCCCGGGTGAGGTTCACCTTCAGGACGCAAGCCAGTTCGTCGAGCCGGTCAAACGCGAAGGGGGAGAGGAGCACCAGCCTGCCGGCGAGCCACTTTCCTGTGTCCGCGACCACGTACCGTACCACCCAGTTCTTGTCGTCGAAATAGAGGTCCTTCACGTGGCCGATCTCGCCGTCTAGCGCAGCCAGCCTGTCGTCGTATAGCTTTTTGGAATGGATTAACATAAGATGGTTTGCTGCGCAGCACGGGTGCCGCCCCGGCCGATTTTCTCATCCGGCTGCGCCACAAATAAGAGTACTCAAGAAGCGGGTTGGGTCCTTTGGGGTGTAAACCCCTTCGGACGCTGCGTCGGCCCTCGGGAGCTGTGAAAACGCCGCCCCTGTTAGGCGATCCTGAGAACGATCTTGCCCCGGGTGTGGCCGCGCTTGCTCAACTCCTGGCCGCGCGTGGCATCGGAAAGGGGAAGGATCGTCTCGACGATCGCCTTGAGCTTGTCCTCGTCGGCGAGCCGGGCGATCTCGGCCAGCTGGGAGGCGTTGGGCTTTGTGAACACGAAAGCCTGGCGAACCCCGTGGGCGGCCGCTATTTCCCGGGAGGGCGGGCTCACGATCGAGACAAGGATGCCGCCGGGCTTGAGCACCTTCCAGGAGCGCTCCTGAATTTCCCCGCCCATGGTGTCGAGGACCACGTCCACGGGTGCCACGGTGTCCTCGAAGCGTTCGCGCGCGTAGTCGATCACATGGTCGATCCCGAGCTTCCGGAGAAAGTCATGGTTTTGCTCGGAGGCCGTTCCGATGACGACGGCCCCCTTCCATTTCGCGAGCTGCACGGCGACGCTCCCCACGCCGCCTGCTGCCGCATGGATCAGCACGCGCTGCCCCGTCTCGAGTCCGCCGGCATCAAAGAGGGTCTGCCAGGCTGTCAGGCCCGCCAGGGGCATGGCCGCAGCATGGATGTGGTCGATCGACCTCGGCTTGAGGGCCACCTCGGACTCCTTTATCACGATGTAATCGGCATAGGCCCCGTCCCTCGCGACGTCGGGGTGGCTGAAAACCTCGTCCCCCTCCTTGAGTCGAAGCAATTTGGTACCGAGCGCGGTGACAACGCCGGAAACGTCCCAGCCCAGGATGAGCGGCAGGGTGCTGTGGAGCATTTCCTGCAAATAGCCTTCGCGGATCTTCCAGTCGACCGGGTTGACCCCCGCCGCGTGGACCTTCACCAGCACCTCCCCTTCGCCCGGATGGGGGCAGGGCGCGTCCTCATAGACCAGGACCTCCGGTCCCCCGTACTTGTAGATGCAGACTGCCTTCATGGACTTCACGCTGGGGAAGGCTGAGCGGCGCCGTAGAATTCCCGCGCCTTCTTGAGGAGTTCCCCCTCGGTCAGGTGATGCTCGTCGATGACGACAGAGCCCACCACGCGTAGGGCCAGCTCCGGATGGTGCTCCCTGAGCCATCCGTTGAACTGCTCCATCTCGCTGCTCGTGCCTGTGCCGGTGCCGAAGACGAGGATCTGGGCCGCCCCGGCGAGCGCTTTTGCAAGCGGCCCGAAGTAGCTGTTCGGGTCCGGCTTCTCCTTGCCCTCGGTGAACTGGCGGGAATGGTGCGCATGCCGAAAGTAGTGGTCAGGCTCGTGGGGCAGGATCAGCTGGGGCAGGGATCCGCTCATCTCGGAGCGGAAGAGCCGGGTCTCGTGATGGTCGATGACCACCAGCCAGCTTGTCGGCGCATCTCCCAACTCGGGTTTTTTCTCCTCGGTCAACTCCAGAAAATGGCGCAGCGACATCACCTCCTCGTTCTCGGCCACATCCTTGGTGTGGTGCGGGCGAATCATCATGCTCTGCCCGTTGCGGGTGACTTTCATGTTCCCGTTGGGCTCCAGGTCGACCGTGCCCAGCTGGCGGAACATGCCAAGCACGTCGTGCCATCCGAGGTTGTGGGAGATGGGATGCTGGAAGATGCGCTCGTAGGTTCGAAGTTGGGAGCCGTTGAGGGGCGCGGGTGTTTTCATGGGATTTGGGTGGCTGCGGTTAGTTTTGCCAGGGAGCAATGGCCGCAGTAACACGCGCGAAACGGCGGCCATTCAGCATGCTCCCGATCGAGCCCGGGGGCTATGGGGTATAACCCTATTTTCCATGGGATGGGTCCCAGGCCGGCGATGTGCAACCGCTTGGAGTCGGCCACCCTCCGGCGAGGTGTGGACAAGTAGATCACCCCATTTTTTCCGCATCGGAAAGGGTCCATGATGGGTTCACGATGAATCAGGAAGTCATGCGCGCCATGGTCCTCGACGCTCCGGGCAGACCCCTTAGGTCGGCCGAGGTCCCGAGACCCGTTCCCGGCATCGGCCAGGTCCTTGTCCGCGTGAGCGCCTGCGCGGTTTGCCGGACGGACCTCCATGTCGTCGACGGCGAGCTCACCCATCCCAAGCTGCCGCTGATCACCGGTCACGAGGTGGTCGGCCGGGTCGCGGCGGCCGGGCCCTCGGCTGGGCGATTCAAGGTGGGCGACCGGGTCGGGGTTCCTTGGCTCGGATGGACCTGCGGCGTGTGCTCCTTCTGCATGTCAGGCAGGGAGAACCTGTGCGACCATGCCCTCTTCACGGGCTACACGCTCGATGGCGGCTTTGCCGAGTACATGGTGGCAGACGAGAGGTTCTGCTTCGTCCTCCCGGACAGCTATTCGGATCCCGCGGCGGCCCCGCTGCTGTGCGCGGGGCTTATCGGCTACCGCTGCCTGAGGATGGCCGGTTCCGCGAAGAACGTGGGGATATACGGGTTTGGCGGGGCGGCCGACATCATCGCACAGGTGGGGCTTCACCAGGGCAGGAAGATCTTCGCCTTCACCCGGGAGGGGGACATCGAGACGCAAAAGTTCGCGCGCTCCCTCGGGGCCACATGGTCTGGAGGGTCGGACGAGAGGCCCCCGGAGCCGCTTGACGCGGCAATCATCTTCGCCCCTGTCGGGGCGTTTGTTCCCAAGGCCCTCGCGGCCACGGTCAAGGGCGGATGCGTGGTGTGCGGCGGAATCCACATGAGCCCCATCCCGGAGTTCTCCTATGGCCTGCTTTGGGGGGAGCGAACGATCTGCTCGGTGGCAAACCTCACCCGGCAGGACGGCAAGCGCTTCCTCGAGCTCGCCCCGACGGTGCCTGTGCGGACCGAGATACGGACATTCCCGCTTGAGCAGGCAAACGAAGCATTGGCGCAGCTTCGCGCAGGGGCCTTCAGGGGATCCGCCGTGCTCATCACCTAGGCGGGCAGGGTGGTCGGCAGATCACTAGCCCCTAAAGATGTCAAAGGGCTCGACCTTAAGGACCTTTCGGACGGCGACGTAGCTTGAGATTCCGGCGATCACCAGGACCATGCCAAAGGCCATGCCCAGGTTCCAAAAGGTGATGATCGCGGCGTAGTTGGGCAGGCGGGACCGGGCGATCCAGATCATGAGCGAGACGAGGCCGACGCCGAGACCATAGCCGGTCAGCGCCGTGAACGTCGCCATGAACATGATCATGTAAACAAGCTCGCGGCCCTTCGCGCCGATGGCCTTGAGCGCCCCGAACTTCTCGAGGTTCTCGAGGATGAACGTATAGAAGGTCTGACCCGAGATCGACAGGCCTACGACGAACGCGATCACGGTCATCAGCAGGATGTTCGTGCCGATGCCCGTCTGGTAGGTGTAGAAGTCGGATATCTTCTTGTTGAACTCGTCCTTGGTGAAAGCCACGTAGCCGAGCTTTGCGACCTCCTTCTTGATGCCCGCGATGGCGGCTTCATTCTTGGGCTGGACCAGCAGGTAGGAGATCGTGAAACGCGTCGACGGGATGTATTGGATCGCCCTGTTGTAGGTCGTATAGAGCGTGGGCACGCCGTTGAGGCCGTTCGAGGCGACGCGCGCGATGCCGACGATCGTGCCGCGGTAGTCATTGAGCTCGAAGGACGTGCCTATCTTTGGGTTCTCAAGTTTCTTGAACTCGGCATCGTCGACCGCGATGAAGGTGTTGTCGTTGTAGATGTCGGTGATGGTGCCCTGCTCCATCTCGGGATGCCCAAACAGGCTGGCATCGTCCAGACCAACGACGTAGACGGATTGGTAGGTGCCGTCCGCGAGCTTGACGAGAGCGCCCCCCATGAAGAGCGGCACCGCGAAGCGGACGCCGTCCATGCTGCGCACTGCGTCCAGCAGGTAGTCAGGCATCGGGATCGCGCTGGTGGCCGTGTTGACGGCCGGATCCATGACCCACATCGCGGAGCCGATGTTGGTCACGGTGGAGTAGGCGCGGTTAAGGATGCCGGCGAACATCGCGGTCATCTGCATCATCAGGAACACGGCGAAGGTGATCCCGATCAGGAGCGCCGAGAACTTGCCCTTGTCGTTAACCAGGAGCTTGAACCCAATGCGTAGGATACCGCTGTACTTCACGGCGCCCCGCCTTCGTCAGCTTGGCCGTTCCCGTTCCACCATCCCCCGCCGAGGGCGGCGAAGAGGGCGACGGTGTCCTGGTGGCGCTGAGCAAGCGCCTGCAGGTAGCCTAGGGTCGCCTGGTGGACCTGCACGTCGGCCGACAGGACGTCGGAGTAGGCGACCAGACCCGCGTGGTAGTTCGCCTGGAGGAGACCCAGTGCGTCGCTCGCGGCGCGCCTGGAGTCGACCTGCGCCTGGAGGGTCTCTGCGTCATGCTCCAGGGCGTTGAGCGAGTCGGAGACCTGGGCTAGGGCGCTAAGCACCACCTGCCGGTAGTTGTCCTCCGACAGCCTGAAGGCGTCTATCGCCGCCTTCCGCCCGTACCACAGGGTTCCGCCCTGGAAAAGGGGCACCGTGGCCGAGGGGCCGATGCTCCAGAACCTGCCGCTTGCCGCCGTGAGGTTGCCGAGGCGGGCGCCTGAGCCGCCGTAGGTGGCGCTAAGGTTGAAGCTGGGAAACATGGCGGCGGTGGCGACGCCGATCTCGGCGCTGGCGACGTGGAGCTGGGACTCCGCGGAAAGGATGTCGGGGCGCTGCCGTACCAGCTCGGAAGGGAGGCTCACCGGCAGGTCCACAGGGAGCGCGAGCGCGACTAGATCTATCTCCGGAAGCGTCGACTGCGATGGCGCCTCGCCCTCAAGCGTCGCCAGCAGGTCCTCGGCTTCGCTCACCTTTTGGCGCAACGGGGCCAGGAGGGCCTGGTTGGTGGCTATCTGCCCGCGCACGGTGAGCATGGCTAAAAAAGGGGCTGTACCCGAGTGCACCTGCACCTCGGCGAGCTGAAGCTGTTGGCTTTCAAGGTCGAGCAGCTGCTCGGTCGCCCGGACCTGGGCCGCGTAGCCGGCCCTGGCGATCGCCGTGTTCACGACATTCACCGAAAGCGTGAGGATGGCCGCCCTGGCCGCATAGCGCTCCGTTTCCGCCTGGGCCCGCAGGCCCTCGACGGTCCTTCGCTCTCCTCCGAAAACATCGAGGGCATAGCTCACGGTGCCGCTCAGGGTCACGAGGTTGAAGATCGAGCTCGGCGTCTGCAGGCCCTGCTCCCTTGGGGCTGACCGCTGCCGGCTCGCGGCGAAGTCGGCATCGGCATGGGGGTAGAAAACGCCATATCCGGCGCGCAGGTTGTCCTGGCTCTGACGCAGGCTCGCCTCGGCTGCCTGGACCGTGGGATTGTTGGCGATGGCACGCTGCACGGCGGCGTCCACCTGCGCCGATCCGAAAAGCCGCCACCAGTCGGCCCGCAGCTCGATGTCGGGCGAGAACTGCTGTGCCTTTCCATCCGCGCTGGCTGTCGCCGGGGGGAGCGGTTCACGGGTATAACGGTCCGCCGCAGGCGCCGCCGGGCGAACAAAGTCGGGCCCGACCGCGCAGGCGCCAAGGAGGGCCGCCAGGAGGCCCATGCCGGCGGCAATCTTTACTGATGATCGAGATCCGTTCATCGCGCGTTTTCTGGGCGGTCGGTTCGCACCGGGGAGCTATTTCTTCGTCCCGATGTACACGTCCACGAGCTGCCCCGGATATACGGGAAGGTCCTGCTTCTGAAAACGGAAGATCACGGGCAGCACGCGCAGGTCAACCCGCTCCTGGCGCTCGTTTGAAAGCTCGATCTTGGGCGAAACGTAGGGTTGCACTCGGACAAACTCGAGCGGCACCTTCAGCTCAGTCCCGGTGGGCGACATCGTGGCCTCAATGTGCCACTTCGTCGGGAGGCGCGACACGAGGATCTCGTCGACGTAGCAGCGCACGGCGAGGTATTCCTGGGCGGGCCCCATGATGACGGGCTGGTCGAAGGCCTGCGTGTAGGGATCGAAGGCGCCCTGCGACGAGACGTAGCTTCCAAGGGCGGCATACACCGAAAGCACGACCCCATCAATGGGGGCCTTGACCGTGTATTTTGCCAGGAGGGCCTTAGCCGCCTCGTAGGCCTGAAGCAGGGCCCCGTACTGCTTCTCCTGGTTGGCGATGTCATAGCTCCACGCACCCGCCTTGGTGAGCTCGTACTGCTTGCGGGCGACATCAAGTCCGGCTTCCGTCTGCTTCATGGCGTCTTCCGCGGTGTCCAGCACATCCCGGCTTATGGACTTCGGGTCGATGTCAAACGACGCGCGGTCCTTTTCGTATTGGTCCTTGGCCGCCTTGAGGTTCGAATCGGCCTGGCCGACCTGTGCGTCCAAGACGGCGAGCGTCTCCGGCCTTGGTTCGGCCTTCAGCTCGCTGAGAACCGACAGCGATGCCTCGGCCTGCAGGCGCAGCTCCTCGGTGTTCGCCCGCTGGATGGAGTCGTCAATCGTGAACAAAGGCGCCCCCGCTGCGACCTCCTGGCCCTCGTGGACGAAGACCTTGGTCACCGGGCCGGAAACCTCGGGATAGATGTTCACGTTCGATCCGCTCGACTGGTCGCTTTCGATGATGCCGTTGGCATAGATCGCGGAGTCGTAGGGGCTGCTGACAGGGGCAAATACGGGGGGCTGGGCCTTCCTCTGGACACCAAAGAAATAGGCGGCGATCAACGCCCCGATGAGGCCGAGGATCGCGAGCCCGAAGATGATGTTGTTCCGGTACTCGGGTTTGGCCTTCGGCACTTGGGCTTCGGGTTTGGGAACGACCGTCCCGGGTGTGGCCGCTTTTGCTCCGGGCGCGGCGGCGCCTGGCTTGGTGTCGGCTTCCTTGTTTGGATCGGCCTTCGTTAGCGCAAGAGCCTTGGGATCTGGCGCAGTCTTGCTGGGCTTGGCGTCTGCCTTGGGCTCCCCTACCGGGGGGGTCGGTTTTGGCTCCGCCTTTTCCGCATTGGGTGCTGGATCGGGTTCGCTCATTCGGTGCCCTTTCCCGCGACTGAGAGGTGGCCGTCCTCCATGTGAAGAATGCGGTCCGCATACTCGTTGATGCGCGCGTCATGGGTGACGATGAGGATACAGCGCTTGTCGTTGAGGATCTTCTCCTTGACGAAGGACACGATCGTCCTGCCCGTGTCCCCGTCCAGGGAGGCCGTGGGCTCGTCCATGATGAGGATGTCGGGACGGCTGATGATGGCGCGCGCGATGGCGACGCGCTGCTGCTCGCCGCCGGAAAGCTTAACCGGAAGGATCTCGCTCCGGTTGGCCAGCCCGACGATCTCGAGGGTCTCCCGGGCCTTGGCGATCGAGGCGCCCCAGTCCTCCTGCTTCAGGATGAGCGGAATCGCGACGTTCTCGGCCGTGGTGAGCCGGGGGAAAAGGTGGTAGTCCTGGAAGACAAAGCCAACGGTGTTGAGCCGGAAATCGGCCAGCTGGTCGTTGTTAAGCGTCCAGATGTCAGCTCCCTTGACCATGACCTTTCCTGCGTTCGGGCGGAGGATCCCTGAGATCATGCTCAACATCGTGGTTTTTCCGCTGCCCGAGGGTCCGATGATGAAGAGCATTTCGCCAAAATGGGCTACGAGGTCGGCGTCATCGACCGCGGTCATCTTGTTTTCACCCTCGCCAAACGTCTTGGTGATATTCGTCGCGACAATGGCCTCCGTATCCGCCGACGTGGTGGCTCCAATACCCATATCCAAAACTCTACGCCGCGGAGGGGTTGCTGCCTATGGGGTGTTACCCGCCGAACCGAAGCTACCGGCATCACGGCTGAAAGCGTTCGCTTTTTTTTGGCTGCAGGAAGCGGAGTTCTACCCGAAGGCGCTCGCCCTCGCGCCATAGCTCCTCGACCAAGTGTAGCGCCTTCCGTTGTACCCCCAGATGCCTTCGGTAATGTTCGATCCTCTCGATCTCATTGATGGCGGCCGCGTCGAACACGGGGTTCTTGGCGACATCCGCGCGATCCGGCCCGAGCAATCCCGTCCGGCAATAATAGAGCAGCAACTCCTGGTGGACGCCCGATATACGTGCGGCGGAGCTAAGCGAAATCTTTGGAGCCGGTCCCGAGGGGATGCAGGCGAGCGTCAGTGCCGGGCTGGTGTAGAATACGAAGTTTGTTGCCCGAGAGGTGTCCCCTACTTGCGGGGAGTTCCGGGCGGTTCCGTTTGAACCGGGCTGCTTGGTCTTTCTGTGGCGCTCCGTGCCGGCGGAAGAGGTATTTCCCCGTGAGGTGGATTTGTCAGATTTCGTGTGCGTTCCGGCATGGGGCGCGTGTGAGTTCATGAAATTCGAGTGATTGTGCCCGTTGGGGCAGTCTGTGTTACCTGGCCTCTGAGTGATTCGAGAATGCTCCCCTTTCCCCCGGCTAAAAATGGGGTAATACCCGAACCAGACTTCGGCGCCGCGTGCCGGGTTGCTGGGTCGAACACCCCATTGTCGGGAGTCCGGTGGTCCTTCATGTCGCGTCATGAGGATCGTCCAAGCAGGCACCACGGCTCGAGGGTCCGCGCCGTGACCGCCCAGGTTCCCAGCGTGCTCACGCTCAATGACGGGGCCTCGAGCATCCGGTTTGCGGTATACGCGGTCGGTCGGGATCCCCGGCGCCTCTTTGGTGGATAAATCGACCGCATCGGGCTTACCGGCACGAATCTTACCGTGGACACCGCGCCGGGTCACGTGCAGGCGCCACGGCGCACCGCCGCGCGCAGCCATCGCGCCGCCGTGGAGTTTCTGCTGGACTGGCTGGGTAAGGATCAGCTTTTCGAATCGATCACCGCGGTCGGTCACCGCCCCGTGCACGGGATGAAGCACTCCCGGCCCGAATGGGTGACGCCAAGCCTTCTCGCCGAGCTCAGGCGCATCACGCCGTACGACCCCGACCATCTGCCCATCGAGATCGAGCTCATCGAGGCGGTCCGTCACTCAAGCACAACCGCCGCTTCTTCAGCTTAGCATGTTTCGTTTCGCTGGATGCGGCGCTGGAATCTGGGGTAGTCCACGCAGGTCGGCGTTACCCGCACGAAGCCCTGCTGGAGTGCATGGATCATCAATTGGCCTGAATGGTGCAGGTGGAGTTTGGGCACAATCGGCTTGCGGTGGGTCCCGACCGTCTGCGATGCCACTCCCCGCCGTGCATCCGTGCATTGAATTCGTCAAACAATCGGCGTTGAAAGGCCCAATAATCGGAGTCAAGTCATTGATAATGAGTACAGCCCCTAGGTTCGATCCCAGCCCATGCAGCCGTTTCCAAGATTTGACCTAACGCGCCAGCTTGTGCCAGAGCGTGACTTATCCCTTCTGTTCCAGTCGCTTCCAACAACTGTTTCACCTGCCCCCATGAGCCACCGGGTGCCACCGGATGCCCAGATTTCCCACCCTTCTGTGAGTCGTATTGTGAGTTGGGCTTTTCGGCCGAAATCCACGGGAGCTTCGCAATCTTATCATGCAATGCCAGCCCCGCCACGTCCGTGTAAACCTGGGCGGTCATATTTGCATCGGAGTGCCCAAGAATCTCCTGCGCGGACCGCTGGTTCACGCCGCTTCGAACCCCCAAGGTTTGCGACGTCTTGCGCAACGAATGCAAATGGACCACGTGACCGAGAGCGTCTTTGTGCTCGATACCTGCCTTCTTCAAATCACTCCGCAAGATATTAACCCGGCGAAGTTGCGCTTTACGCTCTATTCGGTGGAAGGCGCAAAAGCTGAGGACGAGCTTTTTGTCGTCGAATTTGTGGTTCCCGCTTCAGAAACACTTGGCCCATACTTCACTGCTGGTAGCGAATTATTCGTTCTTCTGGACGGGGTGAACCAAAAACTCACCGCTCCCTAGACACCTGATCCGATCGAATCGTCCGCCACGGGGACCTGAGCGAACTCTTGTGTTGTTGCTTGGCGATTTACTACACGGGCGCGTCGAGGCGGCCCCACCCTTTCCCTGAGGCGTTCCTCACTTCGCCTCTTTCAGTTTCCGGAGGCGGCGAATCAACGCATTGGTCGAGCCGTCGTGGCGCAGACGTGGCTCCACGTCGCTCTCCAATTCTGGGATGATCCGCTGGGCGAGAACCTTGCCGAGCTCTACGCCCCACTGGTCGAACGAGTCGATGTTCCAAATTGCGCCCTGCGTGAAGACGCTGTGCTCATAGAGGGCAATCAACCTCCCGAGGACCTCCGGGGTGAGCCGTTCGGCCACGATCACGTTCGAAGGGCGGTTGCCTTCGAAGACGCGGTGCGGCACAAGCGCCGGCGCAGTGCCCTCGGCCCGGACTTCCTCGGCGGTTTTTCCGAAGGCCAGCGCCTCGGCCTGGGCGAGCACGTTCGCGAGAAGGATGTCGTGGTGGCGCCCGAGTGGCGTCAGCGGTCGGCCGAACGCGATGAAGTCGCAGGGGACAAGGCGGGTTCCCTGGTGTATCAGCTGGTAGAACGAGTGCTGGCCGTTCGTGCCGGGCTCGCCCCAGTAGACCGGCCCCGTCTCGTAGTTCACCTTCCTGCCATCCAGGGTCACATGCTTGCCGTTGCTCTCCATTGTCAGCTGCTGAAGGTAGGCGGGAAAGCGCTTCAGGTACTGCTCGTAGGGCAGGACCGCCACGGTCTGCGCGCCGAGGAAGTCGTTGTTCCAGATAGACAGAAGGCCCATCAGCACCGGCAGGTTCCTATCGAATGGGGTGTACCGGAAATGCTCATCCATCTCGCGGAACCCCTTCAGCAGGGCCCGGAAGTTGGATGGTCCGATCGCAAGCATGGTCGAGAGGCCTATGGCCGAGTCCATCGAATAGCGGCCGCCGACCCAGTCCCAAAATATGAACATGTTCTCCGGATCGATGCCGAACGCGGAGACCTTCTCCGCATTCGTCGAGACCGCCACGAAATGCCTCGAAACGGCCTCGCGGCCGGCGCCGAGCCCACGGAGAAGCCACGCGCGCGCGCTGTGCGCGTTCGTCATGGTCTCAAGCGTTGTGAACGTTTTGGAGGAGATGATGAAGAGCGTCTCCGCCGGATCGAGGCCGCGGGTCGCCTCGACAAAGTCGATCCCATCGACATTCGAGACAAAGCGGAAGACGAGGCCCTGGTCGCTGTAATGCCTCAGCGCCTCGTAGGCCATGACGGGGCCCAGGTCGGAGCCCCCGATGCCAACGTTGATGACGTTCCTGATCGGCTTGCCGGTGTGACCCTTCCATTCACCGTTGCGGACGCGCTTGGAGAAGGCGGACATCTTGCTGAGCACGGCGTGGACGTCCGGCACGACATTCTTTCCATCGGCGATTATGACCGCACCCGTGGGAGCGCGCAGGGCGACGTGCAACACGGATCTGTTCTCCGTCACGTTTATCCTGTCGCCGCCGAACATCGCAGCGATCCGCCCGCCGAGGTCGGCCTGCCGGGCCAGCTGCAGCAGCAACTTGAGGGTCTGTTCGGTGACGCGGTTCTTCGAGTAGTCAAGATACAAGCCCGCCGCCTCAACGGCCATACGCGTGCCGCGTTTGGGGTCTGCGGCGAACAGTTCTCGAAGATGAAGGTTTTGGATGGACCTGTGGTGGGCGACAAGGCCCTTCCAGGCGGGCAGTTGCGTGAGCGGCTTCTTGGTGCTGGTTGCCATGTTGGTGTTTACCGTCGGTTGGGCCGGCGGCTCATGCGGATCGCCTGATCGTGTCGCTCCTTGAGGCAATCACGTCCATGAGCTCGTTCCAGGATTTTGAGAACGATTTGGCCCCCTCGTCCTGTAGCCTTGCGGCCAGTTCGTCCAGGTTCACGCCGGGCTCGTCGAAGCGAGCCAGCACCCGTTCGCAGTCGCCACCGTCCGGGGGCATTGTCGGCCCAAGCTCGCCGTGGTCGGCGAAGGCCTTCAGCGTTGCCTCGGGCATCGTGTTCACCGTGAACGGGGCGGCCAGGGCCTTGATATACAGGGTGTCGGGCGCCCGAGGATCCTTGGTGCCCGTGCTGGCCCAAAGAAGCCGCTGCGGCAGCGCCCCGGCATTGTAGGCCCGCAGCCAGCGGGGCGTGGACAAGAGGTCGACGTACGCCTTGTAGATGCGGCCTGCGACGGCGATACCGAGCAGGTTGTTGAGCGCCGGCGGGACCCTGTCTGCGAGGGAGACATCCCAGCGGCTTACGAATACCGAGGCCACGGAGCTGACCTTCGGGTTGAGGCCCGCCTCGATGCGCCTCTCGAGGCCGCGGAGGTAGGCTTCGGCCGCTGCGAGATAGTGCTCGCGCGAAAACAGGAGCGTCACATTGACCGGCACACCCGAGAAAATTGCCTCCTCAATGGCAGGCAGCCCCTCCTTGGTGCCCGGGATCTTGATGAACAGGTTGGGCCGCCCGGCCCGGCTGAAGAGATCCTTGGCGGCCGCGATGGTGCCCGCCGTGTCATGCGCCAGCAGCGGCGACACCTCCAGGGATACCCAGCCGTCCACACCGTTCGTGTGGTTGTGGATCGGCCGGAACAGGTCGGCAGCCCGGGTGAGATCGTCCAGCGCGAGGTCAAAAAAGAGGCCCTCGCCGGATTTCCCCGTCGCCAGAGCCTGGCGAATCGCGGCGTCATAGGCGGCACTGTTTTTGATAGCGTGATCAAAGATCGTCGGGTTCGAGGTCAACCCAGTCACTGATAGTTCGTCGATGTAGCGCTTGAGCGTGCCGCTGTTCAGCAGGTCCCGCGTGATGTTGTCGAGCCAGAGGCTCTGACCCTGTTTGTGAAGGAGTTGTGTCGCTTTCATGATGTTTCAGTTGATATTACCCACCCGATGCTTCCATGTCGGCGGCACGCAGGTTCCGAAGCTCTGGAAAGGTCAGAGCTGGTGGCGGATAGATTTCAGTTCTCGTTGGCGTTTTGCGGTCATTATCGGGTAGGCCATCTTGAGATCACCGAGCGTATCCAAGACAATCTGGGAAACAATCAGCCGGGCATTCTCTTTGTCGTCGGCGGGGACGACGTACCACGGCGCGTGATGGGTGCTGGTGGCGCTCAGGCAAGCCTCATAAGCCTTCGTGTACTGCTGCCAGTATTTCCTCTCGTGGATGTCCGAGATGCTGAACTTCCAGTTCTTGCTCGGCTCATCGATGCGCTCGAGGAAGCGTTTGCGCTGCTCGCTTTTCGAGAGATGGAGGAAGAACTTGATGATCCGGGTTCCATTGCGGTTGAGATGTTCCTCCAGGTTAACGATGGAACGCGGGGGCCTCCATGCCCTGCAATTTGTCGTGTAGCTCAATGTCGTCCAATCGGGCCATGGAAGCTAAGGCGTCATGCTCGCAGGCCTTAATTCTGTCATCGAAGCTTCGCCAACCGAGATGCTACGTGCGGTGCTATTGCGCGATTCTCTACCTGGCGTACTCGAGGAATTGGACGGCGTGATGCGACTGGCGTCGACGGAGGGTAACCCAATTGACCGTCCCGGGATGCGTTCTTCCAGCGGAATCGGTTCGTCCCGGGTCAATGTTTACGTGAACAACACCATCGAAACCGACTCAATCGGCGCTTCGGCGCTCAACCCGCGTTCGAGGTTTTCCGTGATCAATTCCTCCGCGAAAAATCGTGTTCACTCTAAACCAGTCTCAAGTTGATCGACTGGCTGCGTTCACCGAAGTCTGCTCAGAGTTGGCATCCGAGCCGTTCTTCCGGATGGCAGAGCCGCTGCCCAACTTCCGGGCCAGCAGCGACTGGAAACGTGTCACCTATCTCATGGGCAACCGAGTGGAGTTTCGCGCCGGGCTTATCCCGTTCTGCAGGATATGGTCGCTGTCGGAGCCGGCTCATTGGTCGGCCGTTATTGAAAGCCTGAACGCCGCCAACCTCCCGCCAAACCTCAACTGGAGCCTCGAGCGGGAGGCGAAGCTAATCCGTGGAGAAATCGAGCGTCATGAATTGAGCAATCGAATTCCCCTTCCGGCAGGTCGGGTCATCGATCTCTGGCTCAACGCGATAGTCATCCACTCATCTTGGGACAAGCGTCGCGAGTGGGAATCCGCGCTCGACCACTATGGGCACGCTCCACTGGATTACGCATTCCGCAGCGCCGTGAAGACACTTGGCTATCACTTTCAACGTCTCGCTGACTACGTCGTAGGCCCGGCGTTAGTTCTGGCAAAGACTGAGCTAAGTCTCGTCCCTTCGTTTGCGGTCGGCGCCGCGCGCGCCATCAAGAAGCGGGAGCAAACGCCTGACGGAGCCCATATCCTGAGGGAAGGGATTGCCGAATACGGGCCCGATGAGACCTTGGAGGAACGCTACCGGCGGCTCGTCGACGCCTATGACAACCAATCGCTTGGGCGAATTCTCACTCGGCTAGAGGCCAGCCAAGGCGAGATTATGCGAGCTGTGTTTCGGTGCTCAGATTTTGCCGAATGTAAGCGTCCGACGGAGTACCCCAGCCAGCGTCATTGATCGTCACGAGTAATGACGGTTTGGTCGTCACGACATGGATGACCATATCGTGACGACCTACAGGACGCTATTGCGGCTTCCAGTTGACCGGGGTCAGGGCGTCCAGGTCGTAGCGGTTTGTCAGGGCCGGCAGCCGGGTCAGGACGTCCCGCAGGTATGCGTGGGGGTCTTTTCCGTGGCGCTGGCAGGATACGACGATCGAGTAGATGATCGCCGACCGTTGGCCGGCGTCGGGGTGGCCTATAAAGAGCCAGTTCTTCTTGCCGATGGCGGACGGACGGATGGCGTTTTCGACGAGGTTGTTGTCGAGGCGGGTCTGCCCGTGCTCAAGATGAGCGGTGAGCGGATCCCAGTGGCCGAGCAGGTAGTCGCAGGCCCTGCCGAGGAGCGACTGGGGTCGGGCCTTCTTCCTAAGGTCGACGGCGACCTGCATCAGCCACTTGAGCGTCCTGGCGAAGCGCTCCTTCCTAAGTTGGGAGCGGACCGCCGGGTCCCTCTGTCCGGACTCGTCCCATTGCTTCTCCAGTCGGTACATCTTGGCGATCAGCTTCAAGACCACGCGCGTCGCCTTGGGCGCCTCGGGCTGCGCCTCGTTAAACTTGCGCCTGGCGTGGGCCCAGCAGCCGACCCAGACCACGCCCTCGTGGTTTTCCGCATAATTGGGGTAAGCCTCGTAGCCATCCGACTGAAGGACGCCTTTATAATCGGCGAGGAGGGTGTTCAGCTCCCCGTGGCGCCTCGACAGGCGCCAGTCGAAGACGACGTCGCCCCCGGGCCTGCTGATGACCCACAGCCATCCCTGTGTCGTCGTTCCCTTCCTTTCATCGGGGTCGTGGCACCGGATCGGCGTCTCGTCTGCCTGGAGGTAGCCTCCCGCCCGCAGGTTTATCAGCATCCTCCGGTAGATCGGTGCCAGCCACTCAGAGGCCACCTCGATCCAGTCGCACATCGACTGCCGGCTTATCGGTGCTCCCCACCGCGCCGACATCTGCTCCAGGCGGTAGAGCGGCAGGTGGTCGACGTACTTGGACAGGGCTACCCACGCGATGAGCCCCGCCGACGCATAGCCGCCCGGGACCGGCCTCGGTGGCGCCGGCGCCAAGAGGGGCGCCACGCTCCGGTCGGCCTTAAGCCGGTACTTCGGCCTCACGATCTCCCGTTTCACGAGCTTCGGCTGAAGGATGTCCACCTCGAAGGTGCGTTCCTCACCGATCCGCTCGTAAGCCTCAGGGTTCGCCTTCACCTCGTCCGGGATGATCTCGATCGTCTCCACGACCGGGAGGTTAGCAAAGGTCTCCGCTGGCGTAGGCCGCTCCTTGGGCGCAGCCCGCTCGTAGCTGACGACCTGCTTCTCGGGCAGCTTCTCCGCGCTCTTCTCGAGCGCCCCAAGCCTCAGGTTCAGCTGGGCGTCGTCGAGCTTCTCACTCTTTCCTCCCCCGAAGACCTGCTTCCTGAGCCAGTCGATCTGGGCGCGAAGGAGGGCCACTTCGCTTTTTAGCGACTCATTTTCCTCGAGCAGTTCCTCCGCGCTCGGCATGATAGTATCCGTAGCACGGATACGTGCTGCGTCAACACCTTTATCGCTCGTACCACGCCTTCTGGCAACCGTCCTTCAGGTCTATCCCGGCGAGCAGCATCGTGAGCGCCTCCGGCGCCAGGGACAGCTTCACCGTGTCGCTCCCGATGGGCCAGCTGAAGCGCCCCTTCTCGAGCCGCTTAGCCATCACCCACACCCCCGTCCCGTCCCAGTAGAGCATCTTTACCCGGTCCCGGTCCTTGTTGCAGAAGACGAAGACCGCGCCGGAGCGCGGATCCTCACGGAGCTTTTCACCGGCCATGGCCCAGAGCCCGTTAAACTGCTTCCTCATGTCCACCGGCTCCACCGCCAGGTAGATCTTAAACCCAACCGGGAAGGCGAACATCGGCTCAGTCTTGGAGGGCCTTGATGAGCGCCGCCAGGGCTGCCGCGTCTGTCCCGCGGATCACGATCCCGCTCGGCAGCACGATCTCGATCCCAGCACGCGGCTTCGGCATGCGCACCTCCGCGAAGCGGACGGTTTCCGGGGTCGGCACCTTGGCCACCTGCTCCCGCCTACGCCGTGTCAGCCACGTCACCAGCGTGTGGTATCGCACACCTTCCTGCTCAGCAAAAGCTCGCTGGGTAAGGCTGGTGCGATCGTACGCCGCCAAGACCGCCAATCGCCGCTCCTCTCCAGCCAGTCGACGCCCACGGCTGTCGCGCTTATCCGTTCCCGCCACCAACTCCGCCGAGATCATTCCCATCCCGCTATCCTACCCGACCTCCGCTCTCTCTACTAGGAGGTCCCCGGTCGGACGCTTACTGCCGAATTGCTTGCTTCCGTTGATGGCCGGCTGGAGATCACGAAGCTGTCATGGGAACAAGCAGGTAAGAACCGAACCGATGTCAGCCGGGGCGGCGCGGCCTCTGCCGATGGTATTTGGTTTTATCTTTTTGAAGGCAACCTAGTCGTCACCGCCGCAGAAGTTGTGCCGCTGCTTGATGCAGGCATTCTTCGCCTACGCCAACAAATGCTTGCAAGGGTCTAAGTATCGCGACCAGGAACAACATCAACTAACCTGACTCTATGGGTTCGATCGTGTTAGGGGAATATCGAGCTACAGGATTCTTAGGCTCCAAGCGGTCGGCCTTATCCTTGTCGTGCTTTAACAAGCCACAGAAAAGACACCTTGGCTGTTGAGGATAAGGATGCTCTTGCTGCTTTGGGATCTGTAATGGTCCGCACTTCACTCTTCGCGGATCGCCCGCTCAGGAAACTCGACCTTTTTTGAAATGCAGTCGAAGGCCTGCAATCCGGTCGAAACCGTTATTTGCTCGAAGACGTCCGGACGCATAAGCAATGCCCCGCCGAATAGCCGAGGATTTTCTTCGGCGAAACCATGGTCGCCGAGTGGACGGGAGCTCCACCAACGATACGAAACCGCGAGCCGGTCATCCCGATCGAATAGATCTAGCGGACCAACCTCGGGCCGGGGATTCAGCTCAATGGAAGCAAGCAGACGTGGCGAAACGGCGAGCAGCTGATAGAAGGGGAAACAGCGACCAAAGGCATCGAAGCTGGTGCACGGGCCTGCGAATTCAGCAAGCGGTAGCGTCACGTCTACGATACGCAGCCAAGCTGCCTTGTTTGGATATGTGAACGGCAATCCGGAGCCGGGAAGCGGGGCCGCGGTTTTATCTAGGATGACACCTGCGAGGACTTCCGTCTTAGTGTGGATCTCGTTGAGGCTTGTGTCGCCGTTTTCGAGGTGAGTCTCGAAAAAGCCCAACCGAATCCAACCGGTGAGTTCACCGTCAGGCACCGAGGAGACAGCGCCGACTCCTCCTGTCAGATTCTCCGGAAGAGGCCATGAAGGGCGCACGCGGCGGCAGAAGGCGTGGCGCACCGGGATCTCAAGATCTGGAAGCAGATACGATAGTAGCCGCGGCCAGACGCCGTCGTTCCATCGACCGTGGGACCAGAGATAGCGTTCGATATCGGTCGCTACTTCATGAAGAACATCTTGAAAGAGCTCATCCTCCCAGCCGTGGAAGCGGGCGCTCGGGAAGGTCTTGCGCACGCGTGAAGTGCGGGCCTCCCATCGATTCTTCATCCGCTGCATGTGGCTCTCGTCCGAATGGATGACCGTCTCGAATCGACCGACCACCCGGTCCCCGAATTCTGGCCAGAGGTCCTGAATCTTGGTAATCGCCTCCTCGCCATCGAGGGAAAGGACCGCGCGCCTTTTCTGCTCCGTGGGCGTGACTGTGATTACTGGGTTGTTCCGGACGGCTGTCGCAGTGATCGGCAACCCAGCCTGTCGGAGCAGCTGTTGAGCGAGAAGCTCCGTCCCGGCCTTGCCCGAAGCTACCAGGCCGTTAAGCTCTGGCACAAGGGCTTGACTGAGCGCAAAAGGCGCTTTCTCGAACTGCGCAAGCAATTGGAGAACCCAAAGCTGGTGTGTGAAACCCGTTGACGCATGGAGGATACCACGGAATGCCGGGGCACAGCGTTCAAGTTCCTGCTGGATGAGCCACGCCGCCTGGCTCAGCGCAGTCGTCTTGCGCCGCTTTTCCGGATGCGAGATCCGGGCGAGGATTAGGAACATAGCAGCGTCCTCTCGCGACCACGCGGGAATCTGCGCCGACTCCAAAGGTAGGAACGGTCCTTGGGCCTCTGCATTGCCAGGAAGGCGGTAAGCGATCATCGCAAATGCCTCATCCCACAACGATACCGCGAGGTTTATGTTGTCATGACGGCCTAGGAATTGAATAAAATGACGCGTCACGCCCCACGCGCCAAGCCGGTGGGAGAATTCGTGCGCAATAGTGGATAGCGCTACAGGCCGGGATGCTGCTATGGCCCTACGCAGGAGATCCTCGTGCTCATCGCCACCGAACGACAGGTAACCTCCACCCCCGCGGTGCACTGCGTACGCCAGCGCGAGACCACGGGCCGCAAGCTCCGGGTGACCGGCTGCCTCTAAATCGATACCCAGACCTGCCAGAAGGCCACCCCGTTCGCCATAGCTGCCTTGTCGGGCGATAAAGATCAGGATCTCATCGAGTTCCTCGCGATGAACACCGGCCCAAGCTGCGAAAGGCGGCCGACAATAGTCGAGCAACTGCTGGCTGCTGATCTGGTAGTCGGGTAGCGCGTCCCGCATTTGGTGGAGCATTGCTGCAGGCGTTGCGGGTGCCGGCCAGCCGAGCGGCGGACGAATTGGGTCGGGTCTCGGCTCAAAATGGTCTTCCGGGCGCTCCTTGTAGGCCGCGTCAGGTTGGCCGCTTGGGAGCGCCGAACCGTGCACGACTGCAAAGTCGCGGAGCAGGGCATAGGCTTCAGTTGGCGGCGCCACGGGATCGCCCTGAACGGCGGCTGCCAGAAGCTGCAGTTCAAGAGTAGCCGCGGCCGGGTCGACGGCTCTGAGCGTCTCGAGGCGATCAAGTCGGCGTCGGACGGTGGCCGGGGCGCCTGGGCCATCGACAACCATCTCTAGCCGCTGACGCCAACGACCAACCATGTCGCCAGCGGATTCGACCCAATGGTTGAGGCCCTCTTCGAGACGGTAGTCGACCCACCCGGCATCACGGGCCATTGAACGCCCTAAAAGCCACGCAGAGCCGATCTCGTCGGTTGCTATGAGCTTGCGGTACCATTCTGAAACCGAATGCGACGTTTCCCTGCCATCGGTGTGCGAGACGACCGCATACGTCAGCGGGAGTAGCCTCGCAAGGCGCTCCATCACGGCGGACTTACCGGCGCGACCCAGGTCGCAAACAGTGTCGAGGACTTCGTAGATCGTGATGTCTTTGCGCATACCGTAAGCGCATAGGTGGAGACATGCGTCCTTCCAATGGGTCTCAGCTCCTGCTTGGTCGCCCAGTGTGACCAATAGCGAGGCAAATCTCATCTCGTCGGCCGCGATAGAGTTATAAAGATTTGCGTGGTGCTGGTGCTCAACAAGCGGCTCGATCTCCCGCCGTATTAGATCGCGAAGATCCGTCCGTCGACCGAACGGCGCCACAAGTGCGAATAGATTCGAAGGCGTCAAAGGTCCGGTCTGGGAATTGTCTAAACGGGTCGTAGTGCCTTTTGAGATCGCCTTGAGAAACCGGAGCGCCTGTCGCCACTGCTGCAGGGACTGCAGCAATGCCAGACCCCGTCGGAGTGAGTCGGCGATCGCGTTCGTGGCATAGTATAAGTCGCATGCGCGAGGCGAACCTCGGAACGGATGAACATCGCTCGCAAGCTCGCGCAAGGCTTCCACAACGTCATCCGCAACGTCGTCCGGCCGCCGCAGGGCGCGGCGTTCGATCTCGGCGAGCGTGATGGCGAAAGTGAGCCACAGGCGATACCACCCGGCGCCCCTAATTCGGATGCGTTCAGCCGCAAGAAACCGGGGCTCAACAAATGCTGCGATTCGTACGCTGGACAGCCATCCCTCGACTTGTTCTGGCTCGGAGATCCCACGGCTGTTTACTCCAATTTCGTACGATTCGAGTCGGCCCGCCAGATGGGCGAGCTTGGCCGGCGCTGCCCCCAAGTTCAGCGCTTCAATTGCACGAGCAGCGTCTGTGGTAGCCCGCCCGGCCCGGGTCGCAGCTAACCTGCGCATTTTCACATTTTGTGTCGAACGTGCGAACTCGAGGTCAAGGACCACGGCAATTTCCTTCGAACACCTTGATTCGCGCCGCAATCGTTGCAAATCCTCGACCCCGGCACAATCTCGCCACCGTCTGGCAAAGTTTTCGAGATAACGGCGGTCGATCTTCGGCTCGTCCCGCTTTAGCCACCTCACGATACGTCGGCGCAGCCTCGCGGCGCCGCCAACTGCCAAGCGTCCGTGCAGCCGAGCCATTTCCGCTTGGATGTCCTGGTCTTCATCGGCAGGCAGCGGCTTTTCCAGATAGGCATACCAAGGCGGACTTGCTCCAGCGTCGGCGCAATAGGAGCAAAGCTTTAACCCGTCCGCGATCTTCATGGTCGGAGCACCGTCAAATGTCAGGCGTTCCACGAGCCGGTCGACACCGAAAATTGCGGCGAACGTCGCGCCGTAGTCGAGCACGTCGTTGAGGTTGTCGTCGCACGTCCTGAGCGATCGAGCGAGTTCGACGCCACGGACGAGCATCGGGAAATCTTGCAAATTCGCCGCGACAATGCCGAAGAGAGTTAGGTTAGCGTCAATCGCGGCGCTCGAGTGTCCGGCAGCCACGCTTTCGACGACAAATTCACGGTTGATTCGGGCCAAAACTTCGGGAGCGCGTTCCGCCCTCACAAGATTGGGAAGGAGGAAGCGATAGGCGCGGGCATCAGCCATGAACCCGCGGCTATCAAGCCAAGCTATGATCGCCCGAAGCTTGGGCGCAAGTCGGCCCGGTTGCTGCCGGGCTTGATCGAGGATGTGCCTCCGAAAGCTCTCGTGGTAAACGCGAAGCCCCCCGCGTCCGCGGGTTTGCTCGAGTATCGGAGCAACCCTTCGGAGGAACGCATCCACCCAGCCTTGGAGTAGAGGAAACATCTCCGCAAGTTCAGGCGGTGTGACGCCAAAATCGATGAGACCCAACGCCTCCGCCACCATCGCTTCCCCCTCCTCGAGCCTTCCGAGGAGGAATTCGTAATAGGTGGCGAGAACGCCATTGCTAGCCGGCAGTGCGCGCAGCACCGCGAGCAGGTCGGCAGCGGCATCGGTATCAATGCGTTGCTCGAGCTCACGGCAGAGATAGGTGCAATAGAGTGCATTGCCTTGTGATCTCGTGGTCAATTCGGCCAGCAGCGCTTGCTTGGAGTCTCTCCGGATGTGGCACCTTTGCAGTTGCCGGCCGAATCCGGTTCGCTGCACAAAGGTGCTGACGGCAACCTCATTCCACGCCGGGACGGTCAGGACGGCTCCAGCCCGCCCAAGCTGGGTGATATTATCACCCGGTTGTGAACCGACGATCACACTCACCGAAGGTGGCAGCGCAAGTGCTAGCAAGTCATGCGCAATATGCGTTTCTGCAGCGGAAATCGTTGGAGCGTCGCGCAATACGCGGGCGATGTGGTCGAGGCCGTCGACGACGACCACTATCCTCTGATCGGGTTTGAGCCGCGCGGCTTCGTTCAGCAGCCCCTGAAGTTCCTTCGCTCCGGCCGCGTAGCGCGCTGAGTTGGCATCTCGCAATTCAGGCATCGCCTCAGCGATGTCGGCCATGAGATTGCCGTAAAAGGTGTTCAGGGTAATGCGGCTTTGCACCTGAGGATCGCCTGGGGCGAGGTAGCAGTAGTGGGCTGCAACAATATTGCCATGGGTGCGAAGCCATCGGATCAGGGCAGTCAGCTCCCACGACTTCCCCGCGCCAGGGCCGCCAGCCAGCACAGTGATTCCGCCGGCGGCAACGCGTTCCAGCAACTTGCGGCGGAGTTCAGGTACCGGCACGAAATGCTCTTCTCTAAATGGAAACTGCTGTGGAATCTTGCCGTAATCAGTTATAAGTCCCAATCGCCCGGCAACCTGAGCGGGAGTGAGGGTCGAACCCGCGGCCTCCGCGCTGCGGGCTCCGCAAGCGATTACGATAAGGCGGCCCGCAGCGTTGATAGGACTGGGTTTCTCATTCGGTACGCGGCCGAAGCCTACCCGGTCTCCTAGGAAATCGATGAGTAGGCGCTCAATGGGACCAGGACGCTCGAGTTCGAGCGAGGCCGGTGGGCAATCGAGCTCGATCACCAAACGCGTTGCGAATGCTTTGAAATCGCGCCTGCTGATCCCCTGCAGGCAGCTTAGCAACGGCTGCCTGCGCCTCGGCCAGATTGTATCGACAGCCAGCCGAAATGATCGACTGGCACCGGCGAACGACCCAGGCTCAGCGAAAGGGACAAGCAAGGCCTTTTCATCGGGCTCGGCGGGCGGGTGCCACGTGACACATATACGGTATTCATGGGCCCGAGCCTGCGGTGGATCCCGAAGCCATGATTGTATCAATCTGTCTAGCCGGAGGTCGTAGCGCTCGCTATTGAGTAAGCTCCGCGAGAAAACGACGTTGGTACCGCTGTGTTTGAATTGGCGGCGCACCCGACGACCGTCTGCTAGTTCAAGTAGAAGATCATCGAATCGGTCTTCTGGGTGAAACTTCCAATCGATAGTCGCGGTTCTGACCGGATCAACAAGGCCACGGGCGAGAAAGTACGCCGTCGCGATATCTTGGTAGAGATATCCCTTATGAGCGGCGGCCAGCGATGCCATATAAGTATCGTAGTAGTTTCCCCATCCGTGGTCGCGCCTTTTCCCTCACTTGCAAGCCAACACATTGTCTTCGCCCGGATCCTTGATGCCGTTCGATCTCTAAAAAACGACCCTATTGAATCGCGCAGGGTCATGCGAGCCACGTAGCTGCCAGCCTGAGGAATCTACGGGTATCTAAATGAACTGAATAATCTGCGGCGATGTGGCCGCCTCATCTCGCACCAACTTCTCATTTTGCTCAATATTGTAGCGGATCAGTCAGCAACCACCACTACTGTACGGTCCACGTCCGGGGTCTCTGGACGCGCAAAGTAGTTCGCAACTTTCAACAGAAAAACATAAAAACCATTCTGCGTAAATGACGCGATACGGCGCTTATCCTGCAAGGCCTTCTCATACAGATCGGTGCTGACGCTCGCGACGTTATCCAGGAGGATCACGATCCCGTTCGGGAAGCCTGGACAATCTCGCACGTAAAAGAGTTCGTTGATTTTATTTTGTTCAACGGCGGCGAGGTAACCTTGGGCCTTACGCTCACCCCTTTCGGCAATTACAGAACCGCGGTACTCCCGATAGTCGAATGCAAGTGCAACATTCACGAGCCCTGACCGCCCGGGCTGAAGGTCGCAGGTGTTGTTCATCAAAGCGACCATGAGCGTTGCAGTCTTTGGAGCACCGGCTGAGTCTATAATGCAGAAGGGAAAGTCCCGAAGGATGTCACCTTGAAGACGCTCTTCACTTGAGTGAGGCTGGTCTGCCAGTTTAGGCGTTTCTGGGTAGCGAACCAAATACTCCAGAAACCTTACGAGTTTTCCTTCCGGGATCACGCCTGCCGCCCGGGCGGCGAGCTCCCGGTCCATTATCGGAAATGCGACAAAACAAACCTGTGAGTCGCCTGCTTCTCCCAGTCCTCCATCGGACGCGAGTTGGGGAATGCTGTCTTTGCAAGCGCGGCAAGGCTCATTCCCTTAAGGGCACTTTTCACGACGGCTTCTGCCGAAAATTCAGGGGCAGGTAGATCCTCGCTAGAGGAGGACAAGGTACTCAACGACGTCTCGCCCTTCCACGAGATGCTCGCAGATGTTTCCGTGCGCAGCGTGGTCGCTCCCGATGCATGTGTAAGGAACCCGGCCATTACGAATCCGGGAAGGGTGGCAAAAGTGCGAAAAGTGTTGGACATCATTTCTTTATCGGCACAAACACGTCGCGAAGCGAGTCTTGGATAAAGCTTTCGAAGATAACATTATGCGGAGAGTGGATCTTGTCGAGCAGACTTGGTAGGTCCTCCGCACCAGCTTCACCGGTCCAACCGATAGCGATATCGAGGAGGATTTCGGACGTCTGAAGAGGCATTTGGGGATAAGTGCCAAAATTGATGGCAACCCCCAAGCCGTCTCCAAGCGAGTACTGGCTGTGGCTGTTAAACACGGTGTCCTTGCCCTCAAGTGGCGCTGGCACCGGCGGACCTACTTTAAACCAAGTTGGCCATTCCCAGCGTTCCGCGGGAACCTTGATTCGGTCCAGATAGCGGAGGCTGACTTGTGCGACGCCCGAAATTGGAGCGATCTCCCGCAATTGAGCAAAACGGGAAAGGATCCGGCTGCGGAGGCCATCCGCCCATCCGGGATACGGAGGAAGCCGGTTCACCACTAGCGAATTTGACCCGATCTGCACGATATCTCGGCTATCGATCGATCTTGCGACTAGTTTTGTTCCAACGACTTTCTCCATCGCCTCAGCCTTGCCCATCGTAATTTCGATGCTAAGTGTCTTTTCGGGAACGAACTCTTGGTTTGGCAAGTCCGCCAGGAGCACCTTAGCCATGCTCTTCACCACTTGCTCGCCCACGGCATTCTTGGGCAACAGGTGGATTTCACAGACTACCTCCTGAATTGGGGGGTATTTGTATGATCCGCTCTCAGTCATCGCCATGTTTGCCATGCTTACAAATGGGGCTCCGGTCGCATTAGCGCGAGCGTGTTTTCAACAGCGGACAATGATCCGTGAAGTTTACCGGTCACACTGTGGTCACGTCAGCCATGAGATCCACGACAGGTTTCTCGAGCAGAGCAGCATAGTGCTTTTCGGTCACGAGTACCGAAGAGTGGCCGAGGTAGTCGCGAGCGGCAAATAGCCCGTGTCGGGTCGCAACGACTGAGCCGAATACCTTCCGCAAAAAGTGCACCGGCCGACCGTGGGTGATGCCTTTGGTTTTCAACCACGCCGACAGGCGCTTGAGCACCCGATACCCGCGTTTGTGTCCAACCTCTTTCTTGCCGTTTGGCCGCTCATCGTCGGCCAAAAGAAAAAGACCCTCGCCTCCGATGGACTGCAACTCGCCAACCAAGGAGGCGGACAAAGGAATGAATCGGCTCTTGGTGTTCTTGGTAACATGCGCCTCCGGATCGCTTTCCACGAAAATCCCGTTCGTCCGGATATGGGCGCGCTGCACCCAAGCGGCCTCTTGCGCACGCAGACCTGCACAGAGCGCCAGAAGAAATACAACGTATGCGGCATCATCCTTGCCCTTCAGCTCGTCCTTGGCGGCAGCTATCAGTTTTCGAACTGATTCGATAGGATAACCCTCGAAAGGTTTAATCTCGCTTTGCTGGACGTGGATGCCGGCAAACGGATTGACGACCGTCATTCCAGCGTCCGCGTAATACTTCATGGCTTTGGGCGTGAACACCGCTGCTCCAGATCGCAGATCGGTCGAGATCGAATGCTGCGACTTGCTCTGTCCGGAGCGCCATTCCGCAATTCTACCGACCAATCCATCTACTGTCCGTGCACCAAGATCCCGCGCTATGCGCTTCAATGTTGAGATGTTCTTTTGCACCGTCAGGTGTCGTAAGGGCCTCTCCCTGATGCTGGCCCATTTCCTGTAGAGTTCGCAAAAATCATCCAGATGCTGAAGCCGAGCGCCTGGAAGACGCGGCTTCAGGTTTTCCCATCCCAGTTCCTTGGAGCGCGCGATGAGAAGTCTCGCCCTACCCTGCGCAGTTACACGATTTGGAGTCTGCAGTGATTTGACGATGCGCCTGCCATCGCATTGAAATGCGACCGCGTAGTTGACCGCCGTGCGGTATTCGCCGGTGGCTGCCTTGTATTTCGGTTTGTAGAGATACATCGCCCGTTTCTTTACTTACGTAGCGATCACTTATGTCGCTGCTTATCCTCGAACTCTGATTCACAAAACACGACATTCCATTCACATTTCTGCAATCACAAAATGACTTAAACGTTAATCTATCAGTGTCTTGAGCACTGCCTTGCGAAGACTTGTGAAGAATTGCGAAGCTGCAAATCAACGAATCTGACCGCCTGTTAATCACTTGGTCGCTGGTTCGATCCCAGCTCGGGCAGCCATTTCTTTGGAAGTGCCTCACTTAAAATTAATAAGGATATAGGGAAGGCGCTTCCTTGGTTTTAACCGCTAATTCGGGTACCCGATTGACCTAGATTCGCCGGTTTCAGTCCCGTGCCGTTTTTCGAAACTTTCCGGTCGGGTGTTGGGTTGTTATATGTGAGAATGAATTACCTACGCCTTGCCTGGCGGCAGATACTCAAGTCGCCGGGACTTTCCTCGCTTGTCATCTTTACACTGGCTCTGGGTATCGGCTCGAATTCCGCCATCTTCAGCCTGGTTGAGAATACGTGCCTGCGCCCGCTTCCCTACCCGGACTCCAATAGGCTTGTCATCCTATCGGGGCAGACAAGCCAAGCCCATGGGATGTCGGTGTCCTACCCGGACTTTCTCGACTGGAGGGAAGGACAGGACGCATTCAGCGGAATGGCTATCTATCGCGTCGATGGCGGCAAGTTGAAGGCGAATGGCATCATTGAGCGCGTATCGATAGCCGAGGTATCGAAGGATTTCTTCTCGGTACTCAGCGTGCATCCGGAATTGGGGCGCGACCTCGCTCCTGACGACGACCGGGTCGGCGCTCCTCCCGCCGTTTGGCTCACCTATGAGAGCTGGCAGCGATTTCTCGGAGGCAGGCCCGATATCGTGGGGCGCACGGTGATGCTGAATGACGCCGCGACGACAGTTGCTGGAATCCTGCCCGCGAGTTTCCAATTCTACCGGCAGGCGGACGCCTTCATGCCCATTGAGGGTATCGTGGACCGGCAATACATGCGTGAACGGTCGACTCACGCCGGAACGCTCGTCTTAGGACGCCTGAAGCCCGGCGTCACCATCGAGGCCGCGCGCACTCAGATGACCGCCATCGCAAAACGACTCGAGCATCAGTACCCGGACTCAGATTCGGGAGTTACCGCTTCGGTCGTTCCGCTTCGAGAACGACTCGAAGGAGATTCTACGACTTATTTATTTCTGCTTCTCGGAGCCGTCGCCATGGTCTTTCTCATTGTGTGCATAAATGTTGCCAACATGCTGCTCGCACGTTCCTTCGCGCGCGCCAGGGAAATGGCGATTCGCACCGCCCTTGGCGCTACTCGATTGGAGCTCCTGACGCAGCTTTTGACCGAAAGCTTAGTTCTTGCGGTACTTGGTGGAGCCGTCGGAACGCTTGCCGGAATCTGGGGATACGAATTCGTCATTCGGCTCGCCCCTTGGGAAATGCGCGGACTTGTTCAAGAGGCGGGCGGGTTTGACGTTCCCGTATGCCTTTTTATCACAGGCCTGACGCTTCTATCCGGCGTCGCTTTCGGCCTGGCGCCAGCGTGGCAGCTGTCGCATGCCGACCCTCAAGCCGCCCTAAAGGGCCGGAAAACGACGGTGGGCACGCCTCTCGGCAGGGTCTATCTGGCCGACGCCCTTGTTTTCATCCAAGTAACTCTCGCTGTCGTTTTGCTGGTCGACGCCGGGCTCCTCATCCGGAGCCTCCAAAGCCTAACCTCGACTCCAACTGGCCTACGCCCTGACCGAGTGATCACGCTTCAAGTTTCAAGCCCTGCCGCGGCGTCCATCGGCGTCGACGCCACGGCGTATATTCAACATTACGAATCACTGCTTGAAAGAGTCCAGGTTGTGCCGGGGATTGAAACGGCCGCGTTTGCATCCGCGCTGCCTTATACCTGGGACGTCTCAAATACCTGGTTCTTTCGGCCAGATCGACCGCTGCCCGAGCCGGGAAAATACGTGAGCGCAAACCCCCATGTCGTTACCCCCGGGTATTTCGCAACGCTCGGCATCCCCCTCATTCGCGGCTCGCTCTTCGACGGCCATGAGAAGCGGCCGCCGCTTCCCCCCGGCGCGCCCCTCACGATCGAATCCGTCGGGAAGACCTACGCCGGATTCTTAGTAAGTGCTGTGATCAACAAGAAGATGGCGGAGACCTTCTGGCCGGGAGAAGATCCCATTGGAAAGATTTTCCAGTCTGGCTCCCCTTCCATGAACCTGGCGCGAATGAAGGTAATCGGCATAGTGGGCAACACGACCCAAACGGGCGCCGAGAACGGCGAGCCGCCGGAGTACTACACGCTCTTGTCGCAGTGGCCAGCAGCGGGCCAGTTGCATCTTCTGGCTCGCGCAAGCAAGGACCCGCTTGGCGTCGTGGCTTCACTCCGAGAGGCGATCCGCCAGGCCGACCCGGATGAAACCATCTTCGATGTCGAGCCGATGGCCTCCCGGATCTCGGATTTCTCGTCCGATCGGAGATTTCAAATGAGCCTTTTCACGTTCTTCGCAGCCACAGCTCTCCTACTTTCGGCAGTTGGCGTCTACGGGGTCTTGGCGTGCTTAGTCGTGCAGCGCACCCGTGAAATCGGGATCCGGATGGCCCTCGGTGCTCGCCACGCCGACGTCATTCGTAACGTTATCCGGCGTGGATTGCGAGTTGTACTACCCGGCGTCTTGATAGGTCTGGCCGCCGCCTGGGCAAGCAGCCGATTCCTTCAGTCACAGCTCTTTGGCGTTGAGAGCACAGATCTGGCGACCTACGCGGTAAGTGGCGTCCTTCTGACTTTGGCTGCCTTCCTCGCATGCACGCTCCCTGCACTTCGCGCTGCAAGGGTCAACCCTGTCGAAGCGCTCCGGTCAGAATGACACTAGAAGTGGCAACTGAGCATTCTCGAAGGCCCTCTGAATAGCACAAGCTACGGTGCCATCGTGCGAAGCCGCATTTGATTGCTGAGAATAGAGTTCGCATAGATGGGCGCACTTTCCACTCTCGAATCTGCCGACTCCTTCCGAGCATAGAATTCGTCAAACAATCGGCATTGAAACGGCCATATACCGGGGATAAGTCATTGGTAATGAGTAGAGCCCCTGGATTCGATCCCAGCTCGGGCAGCCATTTAGTCCCCAATTCCCGATCTACGGGCCGATTCGTTTACGCCGGTTGCAGGCGACGACGCGGCAAGAACCGGATATCAACACGGCGCTCTACCGCAGCGGCAATGCGATTGAGCATGGCGAGCGAATGGCCTTCGTAATCAGCATCTTCAAGCCGCGAAATTACAGACTGGGTGGTGCCGACTCGCTTGGCCAACTCT